>Ga0207641_10000076_pt1 | contig 145031 bp, 129 predicted proteins | sample KBSSwiS62_FD_184306 | JGI IMG/M metagenome (GOLD analysis project Ga0207641, IMG submission 184306) | Switchgrass rhizosphere microbial communities from Kellogg Biological Station, Michigan, USA - KBS Switchgrass S6-2 (SPAdes) (version 2) | ecosystem: Host-associated > Plants > Roots >... | reverse complement strand
TGCAACCGGCAAGATCCTGAAGCACGTGTTGCGCGCGGAGTTGATGGAGCGCGACCGCACTTAGCCGCGGTCGCGCCCGCGCAGTCAGCAGGCTGGTGCCGTCTGCTCGTCCGTTCGGAGTATGTTGCTGGGTCCGCAACGAGCTAGCGTACTCCACGACGCCTTCGTCTGGCGCGACCCTGGTAACCAACTCATGCCTGAAGCACTCGCAACCTCTCCAAGCAAAACGGTTTCGCAGACTCCTACTCACGAAGAGCTGGTCGCGCGTGCGCGTGCGCTGGTTCCGCTGCTCCAGGAGCGTGCCGACCAGGATGAGAGCAATCGCTCTATCAATCCGGATACCATCCAACGCATGAAGGATGCCGGGCTGTTCCGCGTCCTGCAGGCAAAACGCTGGGGCGGCTACGAGCTGGGGCAAAGAACTTTTGCCGAGATTCAGATGACGCTGGCGGAAGGCGACATGTCGGTGGCCTGGGTGTACGGAGTGATCGGGGTTCACACCTATCACCTGTGTCTGTTGGATGATCGGGCCGCGCAGGATGTCTGGGGCCAGGACAGCTCGGTGCTGATCGCTTCGCCCTACATGCCGGGTGGTATTGCCAAGCCGGTGCCCGGAGGCTATGAACTCAGCGGCCGGTGGGCCTACTCGAGCGGGTCGGATCATTGCCCCTGGACCTTCCTCGGCGGCATGGTGGAGGGGCACACGACATTGGCGGATCACCGGGTGTTCCTGCTGCCGCGAGCGGATGCCAAGTTGGCCGATACCTGGTACACGACGGGTCTGGCCGCAACGGGCAGCCACGATGTCGTGGTCGAAAAGGCGTTCGTGCCCGAATACCGCACGCACAAGATGTTGGATGGGTTTCATGGGGCCAATCCGGGGTTGGCCTGGAATGATGGACCGTTGTTCCGGATGCCGTTCATGCTCGTGTTCATGCGCTGTATCACCAATGCGCAGATCGGGGCATTGCAGTCCTTCCTGGATCTCTTCAAGACCTACGCCAAGGACAAGATGTTCATGGGCAGCCGGACTTCGAAGGACCCGGACGCGCAGGTAGCCGTCGCGGAGGCGACCGCCAGCATCGATGAGATGAAGAAGAGCATGTTCGCCAACTTTGCCGTGATGGAGGATTACGCCTCCCGGCACGAAATGCCACCGCTAGCGCTACGGCACCAGTTCCGCTTCCAGAGCTCGCGTGTGGCCGAGCGCTGCATCCGGTTGGCCGAGCCGCTCTTTCAGGTGTCAGCCGGCGGTGGCGTCTACAATCGCTCGAAGATGGGCCGGATCTATCGCAACATGCTCACCGCACGTCAGCATGCGGCGGCGCAGTTCCGAATGTACGGGCGGTCGTTTGGTGACCTGTTGATGGGCGGTGAGGTCGAGGACTATTTCCTGTAGGCAGCTCCCAGCAGGTTGGCCCGATAGATCGGACCGCCGCGCCAGCGGGGAAATCCGCAGGCGGCGATGGCCAGGATATCCAGATCACTGCCGCGAAGCACCCTCCTTTCGAGCAAGAGGGCTGTGCACTCTCGTTCCAGTGCGTGGACACCCCGATGGGCTAGCTGCTCGTTGAGCTCGGTGTTGTAACCAACACCGCCCATTTCCAGACCGGTGAAGGGGCTCGAGGTCATTCCGAAATCACTCAACGCCTGTTCCACGGATTCAATGGAGGCTCCCTCCGTCAGTAGCTGCGTTGCGGCTGCGGAATAGGCGGCGCGTAGCCGGGCACTCGCACTGCAGCCGACGGTATTCACGAGCACGGGCACGACACGAGCCTTGTGAGCGAGACTGAGAGCGGTCGCTAAAACGTCGGGCGCGCTTTCGGGACCGTGCACAATTTCCCACACTCGCATATCACCCTGTGCGAAGGCATTCAGGCCGAAGAACTCTGTGGGGCGGTGGGTTGCGGCAGCAACGGTCGAGAAGCAGGCAGAGGCGATGTGGCTGGCCAGCAGGGCGTCAGGGTGCCTGATCTCATCGAGGGTGCGCATTGCATCGCAGGCCTGAGAAGTTGATAGCGACCGTGCGTCGATGACCAGCGCTGCTGCGCGAATCGCGCCGATGTCAGTGCTTGCCTGCATCAGGTCCAGGCAACTCGTCATTTGCAGTGCCGTGAGGTCGCCTTCGCAAACCCGGGCGTAGTAGAGGTCGGTAATGCGCTCGATCGCCCGGCTCGAGAGGGTTGCATCAGCCTCGATGAGTACGACTTCGATTTGCGCATCGAGCAGCGAAACCACGAGAGCGTCATCCTCCAATCCCGAGCCCACGATGGCTACGGCATCGATCAGGCGCGCTGTGCCCGCGAGACCATCGGGTGCCTTCCGGCAATGACGTTCTGCAAAGAAAGCGTATCTGAGCGCATGGGATTGTGGGTTGGTCAGGCACTCATCGCAGAGAGCTTTTTCGCGCGCGAGCGCGGCCTCGAATGGGAGGCAGAGCGCCGCCTCGATTGCCTCGATGATCCTGGGGGGAGCCACGAGTTGCGGGTGCTGGCGAGCGCGGGCCGCCGCGAGACACCGCGGGTCTGCCGGGACGATGCGATCGGAGCGGCGGCTCACAGGTAGGACCGGGTCTGACTGAATCGAACGGGCGAATCGGATCGCGCTGCTCAGCAGATCGCCGCTGATGAAGTCATCAATCACGCCGAGCTCGCGGGCTTTTGTGGCCGTGAAGATCTTTCCCGCGAGGATCATCTCGAGCGCCTGCTCCGGCCCGATGAGGCGCGTCAGTCGTTGGGTCCCACCGCCGCCCGGCAGGATGCCGAGCTTGGCTTCCGGCAGGCCGAAGCGGCTGTCCACGGTGGCGATGCGATAGGAGCAACCGAGCGCAAGCTCCAGTCCTCCTCCGAGGGCGACGCCGTGTATGACTGCGATCACCGGTTTCGCCGTTGACTCGCAAAGCTCAATGACCCGATTGAGGTGCGGCTCGCGCAGTGGACTATCGAATTCCCTGATGTCCCCGCCAGCGCAGAACGTGGGTCCCTCGCCCATCAGCAGCACCGCGGTTACAGGGAGGGTCAGAGCCTCGGAAAGCGTCTTCACCAATCCGGCCCTGACACTGCGGCCGAGCGCATTCACGGGCGGATGGTTGATCCGCACGATCGCAATATCCGCGGCGGCGATCTCCAGCGTAACGATATCCAACAGCGCGGCCTCCTGTTGCAGGGATACACTTAGCGGCGACGCGCTGATTCTGAGTCGTCCGTTCGGAGTACGTGGTCGAACGCGTGAGGCGGTACCATCGACTCACTATGAGTGCTCAGCCCACGCTCGATCCTCAATTTGTACCCTTTCTGCAAGCGCTTGCCAGCCTGCCTCCCCTGTGGAGTCAGAGCGTGCAGGACGTCCGCAAGATGTGGGATTTGTCCGTCTACGGGCGGCCGGAAGAAGTGGGCGCGGTTCGCGAGCTCACCATTCCCGTGGCGGACGGAACCATCGCCGCCCGCCTGTACACCCCGAAGATCGCACCTACGGCCCTGTTGGTGTTTTATCACGGTGGCGGATGGGTGGTGGGCAGCCTCGAGACCCATGATCTGCCGTTGCGGGCACTCACCAACCTCGCCGGCGTAGCCATTTTATCGGTCGACTACCGCCTGGCGCCCGAGCATCCGTTTCCGACCGGCCTGCAGGACTGCTATGCGGCGCTCGAGTGGGCCGATGAGCAGCAGGCCGATCTGGTGGGCGGGCGCCGGCCTTTGTTGGTCGGCGGGGACAGTGCCGGCGGTAATCTCGCCGCGGTCGTCGCCTTGATGGCACGCGATCGGGCCGGCCCGAAGATCGACTGCCAGGTGTTGATTTATCCGGCGACCGACGGAAGTTGCACCACGCCTTCCTACACCGAACGGGCGGCCGGGGGCCTGATGACCAGCCGGGATATGAGTTGGTTCTGGAATCACTACATTGCGGATGAACGTCGGCGGATGGACCCCCTGGCCTCGCCGAGCAAGGCAGCGAGCCATCGCGACCTGCCTGCGGCCGTAGTCGTCATTGCGGAGTTCGATCCGTTGCGCGACGAGGGGCTCCAATATGCGCAGCAACTGCGGACCGCGGGCAATGCCGTTACGGTCCTGAGGTACGACACTCTGCCTCACGGGTTCCTCAGTTCCGTTTATATCGTCGGCGCTGCCGGTGCGGCCGTTCGGCAGATCGCCCTGCAAATCCGCGAGGAGATCGCAAAAGTGGGGACGAAGGTATGAAACAGGCCATTATTACGGGCGGCGCCAGTCCGGATGGCATCGGCTGGGCCGCGGCGCTCGCCCTGGCGGAGGACGATTTTCAGGTAATCGTTACGGGCGTTAGCCAAGCCGAGGTTGCGAAGTCCCCGCAGCACCCCTCCATCCGCAGCGTCGTGCTCGACGTGTGCAGCGACGCTGCGATTGATGCCTTGTTTGCGCCTTTGGAGCGTCTGGATGTGCTGGTGAACTGTGCCGGGACCGCCGATCCGGGCACCGAGTTCAGCGCGAGTGGTTTCTCGCGCACGGTGGAAATCAACCTGACCGGGACGTTGCGCTGTTGTGTTGCGGCACGGCCTCTGTTGGCGGAATCGCGGGGCGCGATTGTCAACACGGCGTCCATGTATGCGTTTTTCGGAAGTCCCATCGCGCCGGGGTACGCAGCGAGCAAGGGCGGCGTGGTCCAGCTCACAAAGTCACTGGCAGTGGCATGGGCGCCTGACATCCGCGTCAACGCGGTTGCGCCCGGTTGGATCAAGACCGGCATGACCCGCGGTGTGTTTGCCGACCCGGTGTGGGGACCGGCCATTCAGTCCCGTACCCCGATGGCCCGTTTCGGGGAACCCGCCGAGTTGGCAGGTCCCATACGCTTTTTGTGTTCGAGCGCCGCCCGCTTTGTGACAGGTGTTACGCTGCCGGTGGACGGCGGCTATTGCTGCGCCGGGTAGGAGTCCTTGGGCTCGGGTACGTGAGGGGACAGCAGATGGGTTGGCTGACCAGGGATGTTGCATTGATCACGGGCGGCGGCTCGGGCCTCGGCAGAGCCCTGGTGGCCCGTTTTATCCGCGAGGGTTGCAAGGTCGCCGTATTGGAGGCCTCCAAGGACAAGGCGGCGGCTCTGACCCGCGATTTTGGCTCGGACGTGGTCACATTCGTCGGCGACGTGCGTTCGCTGCAGGACAATCAGTCGGCCGTGGCGCTCGCTGTCGAGCGCTTCGGCAAACTGGATGTACTGGTCGGCAACGCCGGAATCATGGACCATCCGACTTTACTCACCCAACTCCCGCCGGACAGGTTGGATGCGGCGTTTGATGAGGTGATGGGAGTCAACGTCAAGGGTTACATCCTGGCTGCCTTCGCGGCTGCGCCTCACTTGGTCAAGACGCGCGGTTGCATTGTGTTTACCGCATCCTCGGCATCGTTTATCCCGGGTGGCGGCGGCATCTTCTATACCGCCTCCAAACATGCGGTTGTGGGTGTTGTCAGAGAGCTTGCCTATCAGTTCGCGCCGGACATCCGCGTCAATGCGGTTGGACCCGGCCCCATGCGGACCGACCTGCGAGGCAGCCAGGCCCTGGGCATGCACAACACGGTCTTCTCTCCGGAAGACTCGCAGATCGCCAACGCCGTGCAGGCTGCATTCCCTCTACCCTGCATGGAACCGGAGGATTACACGGGTTTGTTTGTTGCTCTGGCCTCGCGGGCCAATGCCGCAACGACCACGGGCGAAGTGATCAACGCCGCCGATGGGTTGGGAATACGCGGCACCATGGCCTTGACGGGCCGGGCTTCGATTCCAGGCGCGCGTTGACATCCACGCGCGCGGCAAAATCAGGAAACCTCATGTCAACCGCTTCCGATACCCGCTTACCGCTCTACGCCTCGTTGGCGCTGGCGCGAACCGGCCGACTGCTCACCATTACGCTCAATCGACCCGATACGCTCAATGCGGTCGACTCGGACATGCACGAGGAACTGGCCTCGGTTTTTCATTTCGCCGCCACGGATGCCCATTCCGACGTCGTGGTGTTAACCGGTGCCGGCCGCGCGTTTTCCGCTGGTGGCGATCTGCAGAAAATCGCCCACAACGCTGCCCATCCCGACCTGTTTGATAATGATGTGCGGCACGCAAAGCGCATCGTGTTTGCGATGCTCGATCTCGACAAGCCGCTCATTTGCCGGATGAACGGGCACGCCGTGGGCCTGGGCGCCACGCTCGCCCTGTTCTGCGATGTCATCTTTGCCGCGGATACCGCGAAAATCGGTGATCCCCACGTGGCACTGGGGCTCGTGGCCGGCGATGGCGGCGCGGCGATCTGGCCGCAGCGCATCGGCTTCGGACGAGCCAAAGAGTACCTGATGACCGGCGAGCTGCTGACGGCCCGGAAAGCGCAGGACATCGGCTTGATCAACCATTGCGTGCCCGCTGGCGAGCTGGATGCCGCAGTCGGTTCGTTCTGTGACCGTCTGTTGCAGGGGGCGACCCGGGCAATTCGCTGGACGAAAGTGGTCGTCAATCTGGAGCTCAAGCGGGTTGCGGCCTCCGTGATGGATGCGGGCATCGCCTACGAGGCAGTATCCGCGCGCACCGCCGAGCATCGGGAAGGGGTGCAGGCGCTGATCGAGAAACGCAAACCCAACTTTGGCCGTTGACCCCTATGAAAAGCTATCACGTCGGCGAATTTACCGGCACCGCCGGGCTGGTGCTGCGGGAAGAAGCCGTGCCGCGCGCGGGCGCGCACGAAGTGTTGATTCGCATCCGGGCCTCGTCACTGAATTTCCGCGACGGTATGCTCCTGAACGGGGCCTTTGGGCCGCTCGTGCAGCCGGGCGTGGTGCCGCTGTCGGACGGGGCCGGTGAGGTCGTGGAGGTGGGAGCCGGCGTCACCCGGTTCAAACAGGGTGACCGGGTGATGCCGATCTTCAATCCTCACTGGATCGGCGGACAGCGCCCGACCGAGATGTCGAAGGTGTTGGGGCTCGGCGCAGGGCAGGACGGGACCCTGCGCGAGTACATGGTCGTCAACGAGGAAGCCGCCGTTGCCATTCCCGCGTATCTGAGTTTTGAGGAGGCGGCCAGTCTGCCGTGCGCCGCCGTGACTGCCTGGTGCGCCCTGGTCGGCGGTGGCATCCCGCTGTATCCGGGAGAGACGGTCCTGACACTCGGGACCGGCGGCGTTTCGATCTTCGCGCTGCAGTTTGCGAAGTTGTTTGGCGCGCGGGTGATCAGCACGACCAGCAGTGATGCCAAGGCCGAGCGACTGAAGTCACTCGGCGCGGATCATACGATCAACTACCGGGCCACGCCGGATTGGGAGAACGAGGTCAGGCGGTTGACGGGTGGGTTGGGCGCGGACCTGGTGGTCGAGGTGGGGGGCGCCGGCACGCTGGCGCGTTCGTTCCGCAGCGTTAATGCCAACAGCCGGATTGCCATTGTCGGCCTGTTGGCCGGTGCGAACGGCGGTGAAGGGTTCGATTTCATGAGTTGGATTGCCACGACCTATCGGACTGCCACCGGCAGCCGGCAGCATTTCGAGCAGATGACGAAGGCCATGGCATACCACGAGTTACATCCGGTCCTCGATCGCAGTTTTGCCCTCGAGGAGGCGCCGGCGGCGTTTGCGCATTTCCTGGCCCAGAAGCATGTCGGCAAAGTGGTCATCCGCCACAATTGAGCGCCGCTACAGCCACGTCAGATCCATGTCCGGCGGAGTGGTCTCGATGGACTCGGGGACCGGGACGATCCGGTGATAGCGGCCTTCCGCGTAGATCAACGGCCGGCACCGACCATTCAGTCGAACCTCCGCGACCCGTCCGATGAAGATCGTGTGAGTGCCGTATTCAAACAGGGCGTCCACCGTGCAGAACACGTTCGCCTGAGCGTCGCTCAGAGCGGGTGGATGAGCGGGCGACAGGAGCCACTCGCCGAGTGAGAAGCGCTCCTGCGCCGACAGCCGGCCGCCGAAGGCGCTGGAGAGGCTGGCCTGTTCGTTGGATAGGATATTGAGGCAAAAAGCGCTTCCACGTTGCATCTGCGCGTGCAGGCGGGCAGCGCGGTTGACACACACCAGGACGGACGGCGGGTCGATCGAAACCGAGGAGACCGCCGTCGCGGTCATACCGGACGGGGTTTGCCCTTCAGACACCGTGACAATGGAGACTGAGACCGCGAAGCGGCGCATCGCCGCTTTGAAGGCTGGAATCACGTCGCCCTCTTGGGGTGGGGAAGGTGTCGTGACAGCAGCGCCCATGAGGTGAGTCTCCAGCCAATCGAATGTTGTGGCGCCACGTTAGCCGTTCCGGCTGCCACCTGAATCGTCCGTCAGGAGGAGCACGTCCGGACGAGCCGGCCGATCCGGTCGTCCGTGTGGACGACGCTGCCTCGGCAGCTCGGGCTCTATACTGCACAAACTTGGGTCAAGAGTACGACCGTGGCACGCATCCGTTACAGATACCCCGATGGCACCTCACGCGAGGTGGAAGTTCCCGCCGGCCGCAGCGTCATGTTGGGCGCGACTACGAACGGGCTGCCCGGGATCGAGGCGGATTGCGGGGGCGCATTGGCCTGTGCGACCTGTCATGTGTATGTGGATCCGGCATGGGTCGATAAGGTCCCGGCCGCCCAGCCCGAAGAGACGGATATGTTGCAGGGGGCCGCCGCCGAGCTGCGCCCGAACAGCCGGCTGTCCTGTCAGATCGCCATCACGGCGGCCTTGGATGGCCTCACGGTCGACGTGCCGGACCGGCAGTTATGAGATCGCCGCGACAGTCATGAAGGCGGCGGTGTTTGATCGGGCGGGGCGTCCGCTGCAGATCGAATCGGTTGCGGATCCAACACCGGGGGCGCGGGAAGTGGTGGTCCGCGTGGATCGGTGCGGCATCTGCGGCAGCGATCTCCATATAACCGATGGCCACGGATACACCGTCCCCGCCGGAACGGTGCTGGGGCACGAATTTGCGGGTGAAATTGTCGCAATCGGACCGAATGTGCACCATCTCAGTGTCGGAGAGCGAGTTGCCGCGATGCCCATCATCGGCTGTGGGAGCTGCCGATATTGTCTGTCCGGAACCCCGGCGTGGTGTACGTCTATCGGCTATACCTTTGGCGGCTACGCCGAATACGCGATTGCCAGCTCCGTTACGGCAATCCCGTTGCCTGCTACGTTGAGCTCCCCAGATGCGGCGCTTGCGGAACCTTTGGCTGTCGCCCTTCACGGCGTGGCGGCCGCCGGGCTCAGACCGGGCGCGCATGTTTTGATCCAAGGCGCCGGCCCGATTGGTCTGTCCGCGCTGTTCTGGGCGAAGTCGCTCGGCGCAGGGCGAGTGGATGTCGTGGAAGGCGTGACAGCACGAGCGAAAATTGCCTTGGAGATGGGCGCCGACAGCGTTGCCGCGCCGAATGAGCACGTGCCGGACTCGCCCACGGCCGCTGACAATCCGGGCGCGGAGGTGGTTGTCGAGTGTGTCGGGCGGCCCGGCCTGTTGGCCCAGGCCCTGCAACTTGTCGGGACCGGAGGGACCGTGATTTCGCTCGGCTACTGCCTGCAACCGGATGCATTGATTCCGGCGCTGGCCTGCAACAAGGAGGCGCGGGTGTTGTTTCCGAAGCTGTATTCGCGGCGCGAGTTTGAATTCGCGATCGACGTGCTGGACCGGGGCGCCGTGGCGCCGCGCGCGATGGTCACCTCGACCATCGGTCTGCAGCAGTTGCCGCAGAAATTCGAGAGCCTGCGGCGCGCGCCCGCGGACTGCAAAGTATTGATCGATCCGCGCCCCGCTTGCGCATCGCCCCTTCCCAACGGAGCCGGGTCTCGATGAAGTATGTTCCTGTGTCCGGGCTGCAGCCCCTGTTGGATGCGTTTCATCGCAACCACGGCGCGCGACACCCTCTTCACCGCCACCGGCGGCGAGCCAAGTTCTACGCCTGATGTATGTGGTGCGGTTGCCAGCGCGGCGGTGGCAGTTAGTTCGGGAAGACGATGCCGGGAGGCCGCGTTCGTGCGGAACTACCCATCACAGACAGTCCCCCCGAGCGGCGGATAAATAGTCATTACCGCCTATTTGCGTTCACGGACGCGCGCAGAGCGGTCGATAGTTCTGCGAGGAAGCGAGTTCGGTGGCGGGCTCTCCCGAATTTCCACAAAACGTTGAATCCGATGCCACAGACCGCGCCAACGGGCGGCCGACGCGGGTCCGCTCAGAGCGCATTCAAAGCGCGATCCTGGCCGCGGCCATGGTGGAATTCGCCGACCGGGGTCTGCACGGGGGAAGGATCGCGCGGATTGCCCAACGGGCCAACGTCACGCGTGCCACGGTCTACAAGCATTTTGACAGCAAGGAGGCCATTCTCGAGAAGCTCTCCGCCACCTGCGCGCAGCGCGTCCGCTCGACCCTCGCCCAGGCGATCGACAGGGAGCAGGCGCCAGCCGCAGTGCTGCGAGCGGTGGCTTTGTGCCTGTACCGGTGCTCGATTCTGGCAGATTCAAAGGCGATTTCCCGGATCGAGGTTGCGGAATCCGAGCGGCTCCCGGCCGTCGCTCGCCGCAGCCGCGAGCGCCGCAGCCTGGCCCTCGAGCCGCTGTCCGAATACTTCGAAAAGCTCTCCATGAACGGCCAGTTGACGCTGGAGGATCCGCCGCGTGCGGCGATGCAGTTCGCGCACCTGGTCACGAGCGCCCTCGAGCCGCTGTTCGGGGATGAGCTGACCGCGGAGCAGGGGCCGGAAACCTGGATCAACTCCGCCGTCGATGTCTTTCTGCGCGGGGCGCTGTGCCCGGGAGCAGCCGGGCACGACGATATGTCATCCCGTTGAGGCTGCGATTGCGCTGTCGAGCTGCGGGAGTGGGAAAGTTGACAAAACTATCCATAGGCGTATAGATATCTGCAGTGCAGTGCGGTGCCCTTTCACCACCTCTTCATAATAGAGGGGATGCAAGGGGGTTTGACCATCTGTGTATGCGGCCGCGCGTAAACGGCCGCCGTCGAGGGGGCAAGATGAGCAACGTTCGCCAGTTTCCGGACGCTTTGATCGATGCTATCTACAGCGGACTGATCGAGGAGAGTCCCTGGATCAAGGCTCTGGAGTTACTGCGGGTGGCATCGGAATCCAACGTGGCCTGCCTGCGGATCTCGGTCAAAGGAGCTCACCCGCGCGAGTATCTGTTCGCGGCCGGACCCAAGGCCAGCAAGGAATCAATCAGTGAATGGGAGACCCGCAGCTCACGCGAGATGATGCCCGTGGCGCTCGCCGTGGGAGAGCCTCAGGCATTTGACTGGTCTGTCTACACGTCGTTTTCTTCCATACCGGATCTCCTGCAGCGCTACGAGATCCGCTATTCGGAGGCCATGCTGGTCGGCATCGATAGTGGCATCGAGTACATCCTGCACCTCAGTCGTGGCAGTGCTGCTCGCGCCTATGATGCGCACGACCTCGAATTCCTGCGCTCGGTCGGCGGACATTTCGGCCATGCGCTGAAGTTGCGGCGGGAGTTTCTGCGGGCGCGGATCGTCAACGAGTTTCAGTCGGACACCCTGGATCGCCTCGGAATTGCCGCCATCCTCGTCGGCGCCAAGGGTGAGATTACCGTCCTGAACAATACGGCGCAGCGCATGTTGACCAACTCGGAATGGCTGCGGATACGCAGCGGCAGGCTGCACGCGGCGGACGAGCGCGACGACCGGGCGTTCCAGACGATATTGAAGGAGGCTCTCGCCGCAAACGTGGGCGACCGCTCGCGTGCCATGTTGGTTCAACACGGCGGCAGCGGCAGGGAGCTCAACCTGTTGGTCAGCGGCCGCAGGTCGGTATCACTGATTTCCGGGCGCGATGAGAGCTGCGTGCTGGTGTTTGTCGGGCGCTCGAGCGTAGCCGACGATGCCGACCTCAAGGTGCTGCAGGAGCTGTTTTCCTTTACCCCCGCGGAGGCGAAGCTCGCCCTGGGGCTCGCCAAGGGCCTGCCGCTGGGCGATGTCGAATCGGAGTTGAAGATCCGGCACAACACCGCCCGGGCGCACCTGCGCTCGATGTTCCTGAAGGCCGATGTCAGCCGCCAGTCGGAGTTGGTGCACCTGCTCGCCAATAGCCTCGCGCCGCTCGGCCGGCCGCTGGCGCAGGTGGTCGCCGCCGCCGGCGCGCACGCGGTGAATTGATAGAAGCTGATCGCAGGTTGCCGCGGCAGGACCGCGGCAACGTCGTCCGTCAGGACGAAGCCGCGGCGGCGGCTGAATCGTAGGATCTCCAGACTCTTTCCCGCGGCGGGATTGCAATCCGCCCGCCGGAAGGGACGAACAACTCATCGTGGAGATCCCCTGTGTCAACAGCTCCTGTTGGATCCGGCCTGATCCGGGGTGCCCGGATCGTGGACGGTACCGGCGCCGCGGCGTATCGCGGCGACATTCGCATCGCGGCCGGACGAATCGCCGAAGTCGGCTCTGATCTGAGCTCGCGCGGTGAGCCCACATTCGATGCTGCGGGCTGCTACGTGTCTCCCGGCTTCATCGACACACACACTCACTACGATGCGTCATTGTTTTGGGACCCCGCCTGCGACCCGATCTCGCATCATGGCGTGACGACGGTCCTGATTGGCAACTGCGCTCTGGGCCTGGCGCCCATCCGCAAGTCAGAGATCGGGGATCTGAGCACGCTCTTCAGCTACATCGAGGACCTGCCGCGCGCGGTGTTTGAAACAGAGATTCCGTGGAGCTGGGAGACCTTCCCGCAATACGCAGCGGTCATGCGCGAGCGCTCCTATGGAGTCAACGTCGCCTCGCTCGTGAGCCATTCGCTCCTGCGACTGTACGAGATCGGCGCGGAGGCGTGGCAACGGCCGGCCAACGTCGAGGAGCGCAACCGTATTGCGGCGGCGACGGTCGATGCCATGGCAGCCGGCGCATTTGGCGTGTCGACGTCCCGATTCGATCGCAGCCCGGCCGGGGCACTGGTGCCGAGTTATTTCGCCGATGACGCAGAGCTCGAGGATCTGTTCCGCGGCGTGTCGCGGCATCATGGTCTCGTGCAGGTGATTCCCGACATGGGGGATATCGCGGCACAGCAGGCGGATCTGCGGCGGTTGGGCTCCTTTGCGCGCCGGCATCGCACGCCGCTGATCTCCAACCAGATCTACCAGCGGCCCGACCAGCCCGCTTATGCCGCGACGCTGCTCGAGGTGGCAAGGCAGATACGGGCCGATGGGGCGCCATTCAAGTTCCTGGCATCGCCGCGCTCGATCGAGCTGCTGGTGAATTTCCACCAGGGCATGATGTTCATGTACATGCCCTCCTGGAATGCCATCGTTCAACCTGACATGACCGAGCAGGCCAAGCGTGCGCGTTTGAGTGATCCGCAGTGGCGTGCGCAGGCGCGGGCGGAATGGGATGCAGTGAAGGAGGGATTTCCCAGTGGCGGTGCCGCGCGCAAGTTCCGGATCGTGAAAGTCGGCGCGCCGCAGTTCGAGCCCCTGCTCGGCCGCTCGTTCGACCAGGTGCTCGATTCGCGTGGCGGCCACCCGTCCGATGTCATCGCCGCCTGGGCGCTGGAAAACAACTTTGAGGCCGAGTTTGTCTTTCCGTTTACCAACACCGACTGGAACGAGGTGGGCAAGCTGCTCCAGGCCGAGGAGAGCCTCATCAGTGCGAGCGATGCGGGCGCGCACATCGGGATGTTTGATGGCGCCGGCGATACCACTCTGGTCCTCACCCGACACGTGCGCGAACGCGGTGACCTGTCGCTCGAGACTGCAGTGAAGCGCATGACCGCGGATCAGGCCGCATTGCTCGGCCTCCCCGGCCGCGGCGTGATCAAACCCGGGGCGATTGCCGACCTCGCGGTCTTCGACCTGGAGGCGTTGCATTGGGATATCGAGAAAAAGGTCACCGATGTTCCCGGTGGCAAGCCCCGCTTCCGGCGGCCGCCCGGCGGCTTTCGCTACACGTTTGTCAACGGCGTGGCGGTGCAGGAAGAGGGCCGGGCGACGGGTGCGCTGCCCGCGCGGTTCCTGGGTGCCGAGGATCGAGTCACCAGTCCGCACTGAGAGGTCGAGCGCATGGAGTTTGGTTGGGGTGAGGCGCAGTTGCGCTACCGGCGGCGGGTCAGTGATCTGATCAAAGCTGCGCTGCCGGAGAATTGGGACGACATCGCGGTTCACGGCCCGGGCTCGGACCCGCAGACGGCCTTCTCGAAGCAGTTCTGTGCCTTCCTGGCGCAGGAAGGACTGTTGATTCCGCACTGGCCGAGCGAGTTCGGCGGGGCCGATGGAGCCGCCTGGGACCATTTCATTCTCGGTGAGGAACTGTGGGCGGCCGGCGAGCCGCGCGGGCCGCAGTACATGAACGTCAACTGGATCGGGCCGGTGCTGATGCGCTATGGCAGTCCGGAGCAGCAGAAGCGCTTTTTGCCCCCGATCGTCTCCGGATCGGTTATCTGGTGTCAGGGCTTCTCGGAGCCTTCCGCGGGCTCCGACCTCGCATCGCTGCGCACGCGCGCGGAGCGGGTTGAAGGCGGTTACCGGGTGAGTGGGTCCAAGGTCTGGACCTCCTATGCGCGCCTGGCGGATTACTGCTTTCTGCTGGCGCGCACGGCTGAGAAGGGCAAGGCAGGCATCGTCATCCTGCTCACGCCGATGTCGAGCCCGGGCGTGCGGGTCAAGCAGATTTCCGCGTTGATCGGCGAGGGTGACATTCACGAAGTGTTTTTCACGGACGTGTTTGTTCCGGAGGAAAACCGCCTGGGCGCCGAGGGCCAGGCCTGGGACATCATCACGTATGCCTTGCAGAATGAGCGGATCGGCATTCCCCGCTACGCCTTCTCACGCCGCATGTTGGATCGGGCTGTTGCGAAGCTGCAACGTGAAGGTCGCTTTGCGGATCCCGTGCTCCAGGACCGCGCGGGCCGTGCGCTGGCGCAATGCGAGGCGGCGCGGTTGATGGTCTATCAGGTCGTCGATGAACGGGCGCGCGGGCGGCCCGCCAGTGCTTTCGGCAATCTCGCGCGCTGGGCGGTGGTTCAGGCCGATCATGCCGTCAATGACTTCCTCACCGAGTATCTGCCGGAAGGGCTGCTCGGCGCGGATCCAATGCAACAGGCACATCATCAACGTGCGATCGCCGCGGGAATCGCTTCCGGCGCCGCGGAGATCCAACTCAACCTGGCAGCCCGGCGATTCCTCGAGCTGCCCAGCGAGAGCGCGCGTGGAGTTTGAGCCTGACGAGGATCAACGGGCGGTCCTGGATGGACTCGAGCAGTTGCTCGCGGGCGCTGATACGGAGCCGCCCAAAGAGGGTGTATTCACAGCCTTCAACGCTACCCTCGACAGCCAACTTGCCGAAAGTGGTTTTCTGCAGATCGCCCGTGAACAGGGATTCTCGCTGCTGGAAGCAGCGCTGGTGGTTGAACGGATTGCGCATTTACCGGTCTCGGTGGAGGCAGCGGCGTCGGCCTTGATCGTTCCGTTGCTGCCGGAGGATTGTCCCAGACCCGTCGCTTTGGCTAACCAACTTCGAGCACCGGCTCGATTCCTGCCGCAGGCCGCGACACTGCTCAGTGATGAAGGGGACACCCTCTCGCTCATTCGCGTGAACGCGGACAATGTCGAGCCGATTGAAACGTTGTTTGCCTATCCGTACGGACGGCTCATTCATACCCAGGGAGTCGAGCTGAGACCCCTCGGGTCCACTCTGGTGGCTGCGTTTCGACGCCGCTGGAGGCTGGCTATCGCAGTGGAGGGAGCCGGCCTGCTTCAGGCCGCCCTCGATGAGGTGGTGGAGCATGTTAAGGCCCGACATCAGTTCGGGAGGCCGCTGGGCTCGTTCCAGGCCGTGCAACATCGTCTCGCCATGGCGGCCTCGACCGCCGCGGCGGTACGGGCTCTCGCACTGCGCGCGGCATGGTCCGATGATGAGGCGGACTGTGCGGTGGCCGCTACCTACCTACAGGATGCGATTCCACGCGTCACCTACGATCTTCATCAATTCTGTGGCGCGATGGGTCTGACCCTCGAGTTCAAATTGCACCACTGGACCTATAGGCTCAAGGCGCTGTTGGGTGAGTTGGGCGGCAGCAGCGCTCAGGCAAGAGGGGCTGCAATCCATGCGTGGCCGGGGAAGAACTGATGGCCGGTGAGGCGCTGTCCGCTGGTGAGTCTGATGATCTCGATGGGTTTCGCAGGGAAGCGCGCCGCTGGCTGTTGGCCAACGTACCCGATGAGTGGGCACCGAGCGACGGGCCCGCGGCCAGGGATTTCGTACTTCGCTGGCAGCAACGACAACACCAGGGCGGCTGGGCGGGTCTCACGTGGCCGAAGGAATACGGTGGCCGTGCGCTATCGCCCATCCAACAGATCATCTGGTTCGAGGAATACGCCGCCGCTGCTGCCCCCAGTACCCATAACGCCTCATTCGTAGGCGTCAATCACGCAGGCCCAACCTTGATTGCCTGCGGAACACCTGCCCAAAGAGAGTTCCATCTCCCGAAGATTCTGCGCGGTGAAGTGCTCTGGTGCCAGGGGTTCTCGGAACCGGGCAGCGGCTCGGATCTGGCCAGCCTGCGCACCAGTGGCCGGGTCGAGGGCGATCAGATCATTGTGTCCGGCCAGAAGATCTGGAGCAGCTACGCGGATGTGGCCGACTACCAGGAGTTGCTGATCAGGACCGATCCGACCTCGGCGCGGCATCAGGGCTTGAGTTGGGTGATCTGTCCGATGGATGCGCCAGGCATTACGGTGCGTCCCATCGAGACGATGGCCGGACCGCGCAAGTTCTGCGAAGTCTTCTACGACGACGTCCGGCTACCGCTCGACAGCGTCGTGGGCGGTCTCAACAAGGGTTGGCAGACGGCCATGTCAACATTGGGGTTCGAGCGCGGAACGGCCTCACTCGCCCTCCAGATCAGCCTCGTCTACAAGGTGGAAGAGTTGATAGAGCGATGTCAGGAACCGGTATTGCTGGCGCGACTCGCGGACCTGCGGGCGGAGGCAGCGGCACTGCGCGCGATGACCTACCGGTTTGCCTTGTCGAACGAGCACGGCACGCCCGGCTCGGAAGGTTCGATCATCCGGCTGTATTTCGCCGAGTTGGCGCAACGGGTCGCGACCGCCGCGCTCGAGGTCTTCGGCATCGGCGCGCCGCAGGTGCTCGGGGAGCACGGCTGGGGCTTCGAGTATCTGGATGGTTTCTCGGAGACGATTGCCGGCGGCACGGCCGAGATCCAACGCAACATCATCGGTGAGCGGGTGTTGGGTTTGCCGCGGGGCGCGCGGTGACTGCCTTCATTGTCACCGCCGAGCAGCGGGAGCTGGTCGAGAGTATTCTCAGTCCGTTGGATGACATGTTCCCGGTGAGCCGTCTGCAGGAAGGGCCGGCGGACGATGGGGCAAAGTGGGCCGCCGTGTCTGAGCTGGGTTGGCTCGGTGCCGCCGTGTCCGAAGATCTCGGCGGCGCGGGGCTCGGGCCGGTGGAGTGTGCCCTGATGGCCGAGCGCTTCGGCCGCTCTCTGGTATCACCCAGCTACGTGGCAACCGTCGTGGCTGCGCGACTCCTGGAGTCGGCGTCGCCGGAGCTCTCGGCGACACTGGTGTCGGGTAGCGCGCGCGCCGCTTTTGGCTTCTTCAACGAAGCCAGTCGACTGTTGATCGTCGATGGCTGCGGTGCTGCCCTGTTGTTGGTACTCGGGTCTGACACCTTGTCGATTCATGAGATCGAGGCGGGTGGCACAGTCCTGGAGGGAGCGCGCACGCTGTGGTCGACGCGCCTCGAAGCGGCACCCGTTGGCAGGGAGATTCTTGTTTCGGGGGATGCAGCCGTTACCGGCTTTGTGCAACTGCTGCTGGCTGCACGAGCCTCCGGCATAGCGGCTGCGACGCGTGATGCGTCTGTCGAGTATGCAAAGCTACGTAAACAGTTCGGTCAACCGATCGGTGCGTTCCAGGCCGTCAAGCACCGCTGCGCCGACATGGCGTTGCAGGCACTGGCCGCGACCGACCTCGTGTCGTTTGCCTCTATTGCGCTGGCTGCAGGCAGGAACGACGCTTCCCTGTTATGCGCGACATCCGTGAGCATCGCACTGCAGGCGGCGCTCTTGAACTGCGCTGCCAACATCCAGATTCACGGGGGCATGGGATTTAGCGCCGAGTGCGTTGCCCATCATTACCTGAAGCACGCACGGGTACTCGAGGCGATCTGCGGGCTACGCAGTGCCGTGCGCGGCCGGGTGTTGGCATCTCAGCCGAGCCTGCGGCGGGTCGCCGCGTCCACCTGACACGAAAAGCTGCGGAGCCGGTTGATGCATGAGTTTCTGATCGATGCCTGAGTATCTGATCGCCAGTATCCCGGGCGACGGGATCGGCAAGGAAGTATTGCCGGAAGGTGTGCGGGTAGTGAATGCGGCGGCGGCCATTTGCGGTTTCTCGGTAGCCTGGAAGCCGTTCGACTGGAGTTGCGAGACCTACGCGGCAACCGGCTCCATGATGCCTGATGACGGCATCCAACGCCTGTCACAGCACGATGCTCTGTTTCTGGGTGCGGTGGGTTTTCCAGGAGTTCCCGACCATATTTCCTTGTGGGGGCTGTTGATTCCCATCCGGCGCGAGTTTGATCAATATGTCAATCTGCGGCCGGTGCGGCTGTTGCCGGGCGTGCGTTGTCCATTGCGGGACAAACAGCCGGGCGACATCGATTTCTGGGTGGTGCGGGAAAACACGGAAGGGGAGTATTCCCGGATCGGGGGACGCCTGGGATCGGGCGCGGATGAGATGGCCCTGCAGACGGCTGTGTTTACGCGCAAAGGTACGGATCGAATCATTCGCTATGCATTCGATCTGGCTCGCCGGCTCGGGCGCCATCGCGTCTCCTCGGCGACCAAGTCCAATGGCCTGTACTACTCGATGCCGTTCTGGGACGAACGCTTCGCGGCCATCGCCACGGAATTTCCGGACATCGCAGCGGACCTGCAGCACATCGACATCATGGCAGCCCGGTTTGTGATGCAGCCCGGGCAGTTCGACGTGGTGGTCGGATCGAATCTGTTTGGCGATATCCTCTCGGACCTGGGCCCGGGATGTACGGGTACGATTGCGGTGGCCCCTTCCGCCAACATCAATCCCGAGCGCCGCTTTCCCTCGATGTTCGAGCCCGTACACGGCTCCGCCCCCGATATCGCGGGACAGGGTGTGGCCAATCCCATCGGCCAGATCTGGGCCGGTGCCATGATGTTGGAGCACCTGGGTGAGAGCGAGGCGGCTGGCCTCATCCTGCGGGCGATACAGGCAGTACTCACCCGTGCGGACGTACTGACACCCGATCTGGGAGGGACCGCACGGACCGTGGATCTCGGCCGGGCCATCTGTGAGGCGGTTCGACAGAGTCTTTAGCAATACCGCTGACAACCTGAGAGGTCCTATGCGAGCAGAGCCCTTTACGATTGCGATTCCCCAGCCCGATCTGGATGACCTGCGCAGGCGGCTCGCCGCTACGCGCTGGGCAGATGATTTCGGCAACGCGGACTGGCGTTATGGCGTCGAGCGTGACTGGCTCGCGGAGATGGTGGCTTACTGGCGCGACCGGTTCGACTGGCGCGCGCAGGAAGCGGCCATGAATCAATACCCCCACTTCCGTGTTGAGATCCAGGGTATTCCGATCCATTTCCTGCACGTGCCCGGCCAGGGCCCCCAGCCGAAACCGCTGCTTCTGACCCACGGCTGGCCCTGGACTTTCTGGGACTTCAAGGATCTGATCGGTCCGTTGACGAACCCGGCTGCGTACGGCGGGAGTCCGGACGACGCGTTCGACCTGGTCATTCCCTCGCTGCCGGGATTCGGATTTTCAACACCGCTGCGCACGACCGGCATTGACGCCACACGGATTGCCGATCTGTGGGTGGAGCTGATGCGCGATGTGTTAGGTTACTCTCGATTCGCCGCAGCCGGTGGCGATTGGGGAGCGCTCATCACAGGTTGGCTCGGACATGCGCACGCCGAACACCTGATCGGTATCTACCTGACCATGGCCATGGTGCCGGGATTGGACCTGCGCACGCTGACTCCCGGCGACTTCGGTCCGGATGAACAGTGGATGCCCGTGCGGGATGCGGCGGCGTATTCCAGCATAATCAGTCATGTCACTGTTCACAGTACCGATCCGCAAACACTGGCCTACGCGCTCGCCGATTCCCCGGTGGGGACGGCCGCTTGGTTGTGGGAGCGGCGGCGTGCCTGGAGTGATTGCCAGGGTGATCTGCTGTCAGTTCACAATCGTGACTTTCTATGCACGCTGGCGTCTGTGTACTGGCTGACCGGCTCGATCGGCACGTCCCTGCGTTTGTACTTCGAGCATTTCGGCAAGACGGGTTGGGTGTTGCCCAAGGCCCACGACCGACTGCCCGCGATTGAGGCTCCGGTCGGTTACGCGATATTCCCGCAAGACGTCATGCACCTGCCGCGTGCACTGGTGGAAGCGCGTACCAATTTGCGACGCTGGACCGTCATGCCGGGGGGTGGCCATTTTGGGCCGGCGGAAAAGCCGCATTGGGTGACCCACGAGCTGCAGGAGTTCTTCCGGGGCTTGCGGTGATTGCCGGCGGCAGCCCGGCCGCTGTTTGCGGCTCATAGTCTGGCCGGACGACGAGCAGAGCCGCCTCCACTGGCTATGGTGACCCTCCGTAAATGTTCGGATGGGGGCGGCCATGACGGATGCGGCAATCAAGGGGCGAACCGGGCAGGCGGCGCCCGCGGCAGGTCCGGCAAAGACCGCGACCAACTCAACACGCGAGCCGCTGTCGTCCATCTTCATTGTCATGACCGAGCCCAATGACGGCCAGGAAGACGAATTCAACGACTGGTATACCAACATTCATTGCCACGACATCATGCGACTGCAGGGCAGCGTGGCGGTGCAGCGTTGGAAGCTGTCCCGCCACCAGCTTCGATACAACTCGGCGTTCGTGGGGCCCCGGCAGCGCTTTCTGTGCATTTACGAGCTGAACGATACGCAGCAGAACATAGATGATCACGTTGCCCGGTGTTTCAGCGATGCCATGCCGATTTCCGCCGCGATCCGCATGGATACGGCCGAGGACTTCTATTACGTCCCGGTCGAGCCGGGCAGGCAGGCGGTGTCGCTGTATGCCTCGCGGGGCGGCGATGTCCTGACTATCCGTATGAATGTCAACCCCGGACAGGAGGCGGAGTTCATCCGGTGGTATCGCGATACCTGGCGGCCACGGACACTCGGACTCGCCGGATTCGTAGCCGGCGAGCTGTACCGGGCCGCCGACATCCAGCTCGTCGATGCGGTGCCCACTTTTCAATTCACGGCCGTCTATCACGTTGCGGACGCCATGATTGCCGTGGAGTCCCTGGACAGCCACCTGGCAGAGCCGGGGACCATTCTGGACTGTCCGTGGGTGAAACCGGCAGGCGTGCGCATTGCCTGTTATAGCGCCATCACGAACCGCTTCACCGCCGAGCAGGCCCACAATCTGCCGCCCGCGCAGCGTGCCGTCGAAGATCACATCCGTGCCAACATGGGTAATCGGCGGGTCATGCATGAGGCGCCCAACGGCTTGCAGATCAAGCGCAAGTGAGGTGGGCGGGGCTGCGCTGTGCGATTCGATCAAAAAGTGGCGCTGATTACCGGAGGTGCTTCGGGGATGGGGCGCGCCACCGTGTCAGGTTGGGTCAGTGGTGGCGGCAGGGCGGTGATTCTCGACTCGAACGGTGAGCAGGTCGAGGCGCTTGCGGCGGAACTGGTCGGACGTGGCGGCGAGGCCGTCGCGCTGGTCGCAGATATCACTGACGCCGATGCTGCGCGTCTTGCCGTGCAAGACACGCTCGCGCGTTATGGGCGTTTGGACTTCCTGCACAACAACGCGTTCGCGCCCTGGCGAGGCAACGATACAGCAGCACTCCTGGGCGATCTGAGCGACCGTCATTGGGACCACGTCCTGGATGTAGGACTGCGCTCGACGTTTCGATTTACGCGTGCCGTCCTGCCGGTCATGCAGCGGCAGGGTGGAGGGGCCATCGTCAACATGTCCTCCACGGCCGGCTATCACGCAGAGCCTTACATAGGTGCCTACGCCGCGGCAAAAGCCGGTGTCATTCAACTTACCAAGGCGACTGCGGTGGAATACGGTCGGCATGGAATTCGGTGCAACGCCGTCTGTCCCGGGGTCATTCGCACTCCGTTGATTGAAGGGGCGCCTCTCGATGAGAACTTCATCAGAGGCATTCCACTGGGCCGTCTGGGACAGCCGGACGAGATAGCCCACACGATTCTGTTTCTGGCGTCCGATCTGGCCAGCTACGTCACCGGTGCCATCCTGGTTGCCGATGGTGGCAGAACCCTATGATCAATCAGCGCGCGTTTTCTCTGGAGCCGCTCACCCTGCCGGACGTGCATGCCGTCGAATTGATCAACATTGCAGCGCTCACTGGTTATTCATCGATCGGGTTGGTGTTGCACTCGCCCGCTCCGTCGTTGCCGGTCGATCCTGTTGTAACTGACGCACAGGCACGAGCCTCCGCGCTCGACGCACTGCGCCGCACGGGCGTGCGGCTGTTGAATATCGAGTGTTTCAACCTGACACCCGATTTGACGCCGGCTGCCTGCGAGGCGGCCCTGGTTTGCGGGCATGCACTGGGCGCCGGTGCCGCATCGGCAATCGTGTGGGAGAACGGTGATCGCGCCGATGTCCTCGGGAAATTGCGGCGCCTGTGCGACATGGCGCGCGAGCTCGGCATCCGTGTGAACCTCGAGTTCATGGCTTTGAGCCGCACGCTCAGCTCACTGCAGGCGGCTGCAGAGCTTGCGCGGGACTGTGACCGCGAGAATATTGGAATCATGGTCGACCTGCTCCATCTGATGCGCACCGGCGGGACGCTGGCCGACCTGCGGGCTCTCGATGGGGAACTCCTGGGCGGCGCGCAGATTTGCGACGGCCCACTGCAGGTGGATTCCGAGGCGATGCTCGCCGAGGCCGGCGGTAATCGCGCGACCCCGGGCACGGCCGCTTTCCCGATTGCCGGGTTTATCGACTTGCTGCCGGCTCACCTGACTATCGGAGTCGAGGTGCCCCAGGTCGCGTTGATAGGGCGGGTATCCCCATTGGAGCGCGCACGTAGTCTGATGGAGGCTACCCGCAGGGTAATCGATTCCACGAGTCGGGCGGATGTGAAGTGAGGATGTCATGACAAAACCCATCCAGGCCGTCGTCGTGGGAACCAACATCGGGTGCACCTTGCACGTGCGTGCCCTGAAGGCCGCGGGCTTTGAGATTACCGCGTTGGTGGGGCGAAACGCGGAGCAGACTGCCCAACGTGCAGCACACTTCGGTATTCCTCGCAGCCTCACCTCCATGGAAGCTGCGCTCGACAGCGATGTCGATGCCGTGGTCATTGCCACGCCTCCCGCGACGCACCATGCATTCGTCATGCAAGCGCTGCGCGCCGGCAAACATGTATTGTGCGAGAAGCCATTCGCACTTGATGCAGGACAGGCCCGACAGATGCGCGACGGGGCTAAGCAGGTCGGCGTTGCGAATATGGTGACGCATGAGTTCCGTTGGTTTGAGCACAATGCGCTGCTGCGCCATCTCGTTGGCAGTGGCCGGCTCGGGACGCCAATTCAGATGACGGCGATGTTTGATCACAGTCTGTGCGCGCCACCGGTCATCGATGTGCCGGATTGGTGGAAGGAGCCTGCAGGCGGCGGCTGGCTGCGCAACTACAACGCTCACGGCATCGATCTAGTTCGCTACATCGCGGGCAACTTCGCTGCCGTGAGCGGCGCGCTGCACGTGGGCGGCGATCGCGGTATGCGCTCGGATGACAGCTACGCATTCGCGTTCCAGCTCACCTCGGGCGTACAGGGTGTCATGGGCGGCTCCTGCCGGGCCTGGGACTTCCATGCCTCGACCCGGATTGTAGGATCTGAAGCAACAGCCGATCAGAGCCTGGCGGGCGTGGCGGTGTTTGATGCCGGCGGGCGGCATACAGTGGAGTTGCCCGCCGCCCAGCGCGAGCAGTTGAGAGGCGGCGGACCCGCCGTGACCGCGCCGACCGAGACTCTGCCCGCAATGGGTGAGAGCGTCTACGTTAAAACTCACAGCTCGGATGCGGGTTACGCCGAGCAGGTGGGCCTGTGCTGCGCGTTCGCGTCCTGGATCCGCGATCCGGGCTATCGAAATCCGGCAATAGCGGATTTCAATGATGGACTGGCGCATGTTGAAGTCATTGCCGCCGTGGAACGCTCGCAGGCCGAGCGACGCTGGATCGAGGTGACCTAGACCATGCCCGCACACCCACCGGGCGGCGAACCGCCGCAGCCGGATGCCGGGCAACTCGCGGCCGTTGCAGCGATCGAGGCGCTCAAGGCCCGGTATTTCCGCTACCTGGATACGCGCGATTGGACGGCGATGTACTCTGTCTTCAGCGTCGATGCCGTCATGGACATGCGTGATGAGTTGGCTTCGCTCGTGGCGGCCGGTCTGCCGGTCGCAGGCGATGGCTTGTTGGTTGGGCGGGATGTCATCGTGGCGGCGATGGCGAGCGGCGTGGCCGGTACGGTGTCAGCTCATCATGGCCACATGCCTGAAATCCAGTTCCACGGCCCCGACCGCGCGAGCGGGTTGTGGGCAATGGAGGATGTCTTGCTGCTGCCGCGCGGCGCGCCTGCGAGCTGCTTTCAAGCCTGCGGCCATTATCATGAAACCTATGTCCGGGAGCCGGATCGGGGGTGGCGGATTGCCGAGCTCCGACTCACCCGCCTGGTACGCCTGAGCGCGCTGATATCGCTGCCGTGATGCGGCCGGCGTCGCGCCGGCCGCATCACGCATGTGCCGTCACGGCACCGTGTAAACAACTTTCACGGAAGAGTCCACTGCCGACTTGTCAACATAACCGATGGCATTCGGATCGGAAGCCACGGCCTTTACGACCTCGGCGCTGGATGCCAGCTCCTTGGGGGCGGTCGCCTTGCCCGTGAACACCAGTTTCGACCAGATCGCCTTGACCTGGGCTTCATCCTTGCCGGCGACCTTGCTGTAGAACTGGCTTCGAATCGGCGATCCGGAGGTTTCCATGGGTTTCATGGCCTTGGACTTGCCGAGGTAGATCTGTGAGATCTCCTCCGCGGTCATGGTGGTCGTCGTGCTCTTGGCGCTGACGACCACGACGACATCCGCATGGGCCACATTGAGGGCACCGGCCAGCACGGCCGCGACTCCTGCGAGCTTCAGTTTCTGAATACGTATCATAAATTCCATCCTCAAAATACGAAGTCAACGGCCAGGCCGGCCACATTCACCGGACTGCTGAATCCCGGCTGCACATTGGCAAACATCCCCGGTCCCTGGAAGGACACGTGGTCGACCTGCAGCTTCACGTCCATGGAGTCACGGAAGTCCCAGCGGATGCCGGCCGAGAGCGAGTGCTGGTCATATTTGGCGAGGATTGCATTCACTCCTGCAGCCAGCGGTGCCAGAGCGCCTGCGGCGGGAATGGTGCTGTCACGCGTAGGGGTCAGGATCTTGCGGGCTGAATACATGACATACGGTGTGAACTTGCGTATCCGGTAGCCCAACAAGGCGTATTGACCGCGAGTGCTGCCCTGAAAGCCGTTGGCGACGGCGTCCGTCGTTTCCGCCTGTACCAACAGGTTGTGCCAGTCGAGACTTGCGCCGAAGCCGGTGAAGGAGGTCGCCCGGTCCTTCGCGGAGAGCTCCCGGGCCAGATCGGTGAAGCCGGCCGCTGCGACTGCGTCGATCACCTGATCAGCGGGGCTGTTGATGGTGAGCCGGTTGATGAATCGACCATAGCGCAGAGTCAACGGGCCGTAGGTCAGGCTGAGGTTGCCGCCGAGCGCCCGCTTGAAAGTCAGCGAGACATCGTCGGGCAGGGTGAGGTCACCCGTTCCATAGAAGAGCTGTGCGTTGACATCGATGCCACCAAAGGAATGAGTGTAGAGCGCGTCGATACCCTGCAGCGTGTACAGTGGGGCGGCGCCGTAGACTTCCTGCGGCGGTCGGAGGAACGTGTTCGCGAATCCCACCTCGCGATAGTCCGAGATCATGAACAGAGGCAGGGGCAGCCGGCCCGCGCGCACAGCGACGTCCTGCGTGAGCTGATCCTTCACGAAGGCGACCGGCACATCGAGCGAGAAGTCCTCGGTAGTTGTGCGGCGCAACATGAGCTGCACGCTGGCGGAGAGCTCCTGGGTGAAGTGCGCCGTGCTTTGCACGCCGGCCAACGAGTCCACGTTGAAGCTGAAGTTCTTGTCCGCGCCCGTGGGCTGCTTGTCGCGGACAAACTCACCGTGAGTGGTGTCGGCGTAAGTCGCGGCCGCCGTGCCAAAGCCACTCACATCAAATGTCAGTGGATCGGCGCTGGCGGCCGCCGCGCTCACGGCCATTACGAGCAACGCGCCCGTGTGTTTGCATGAAATACCCATACAGTCTCCAGTAGATTGAGATCGAACCACTCGGCGCGCGCCGGGGCGTGTTCAGTTCAAACAATCGGCCGCGGCACTGCGCGGCGCTGTCACGTGACGGATTCTGACTAGGCGTGCCGCCGCTGCGCGTGATCGAGTCGATGGTTACAACATCAAACAGGTATCAAACACGGTGCCGATGTCTCGAAGTTGTGCTGGACGTCTCAACGCCGTGGCGTAACCAACACAGAGCCGATTCGGGTCGTGCGGCCGCGGCGAGTGGCCGAAAACCAGACATTTTGCGCGCTGCCGGGGCGGCAGTCCCGGCATGGGCGGGCGAAATAACCAGACAGTTTTCTGCGCAAAACGCCTGTGGCGCTCCTGCAGGCAGGGAGTAACTATACATTTTTAAAAACAGCAGCGTGGCGTTGACGGAATGGCACGCCGGCGCGTCCATGTTGATCAGGAGTTGGTTATCGGAAGCGGTCACAAGTTTGGCGGCGGGAGTGATCCGTCGTGCGGACAACTGCCAACCAACTCACAGCACTGCCAAATATTATGGTGATACATACTCCCTGCGCGCCGAGTGGTCGGCGCATCGACCCTCAACGACGGACGAGCACGATGAGCATCACCGCCCTGCATGCAAACCCGGATCCCTCCCTGGGATTTCCGGCGCCCACCCGCGGCACGCCAACGGCACAGACACAGCCGCCCGCGCAGCAAGCTTCGATGCGCAAGGTCGTGCTGCTCGTAGGCGTGGCCATTGTGATCTTCATGGCGTTCACCGCTTACAGCGTGCATGAGGAGATCCAGGGCGGAGTGAAGCTCGCGGCCATCAAAGAGTTGTATTTCCCGGTTCTGCAGCGCCTCGATGCCAACGTCGTGCGCGTCGACAAGCTGGAGTCAACCTTCATTGAGGTGGCGGTGACCGGCGACCGTGATCTGTTTGACAAGGCCAGGGACGTTGCCCAGGAAGCGGATGCCACTTACGCGGAGGTCGCAAAGCTCGATCCGCCGGCGGCCGCCGACATCGCGCAATTGCGCAAGGACCTGGAGAGCTATGGTCACCTGGCGGAAACAGCGTCGCTGGCCTTTCTGAAGACATCCGGTGCAGACACTGCGCCCATGCAGGCCATGAACGACGCGCTGGCGGCGACGCGCAAGAACCTGACCGGTTTGCGCCAATCGGTCTACGACAGCTTTGTCCAGACTCTGGCCGAATCCCAGCATGGGGCCCGCGTGCGCCTGATCATGGGCCTGTCGCTGGGCCTGATGAATCTGTGTTTCATGGCGGTACTGGTCTACTTCATCCGCAACAACATACGGATGATGGCGGTGATTGCGAGCCAGAATGCCACCCTCGAGCAGCGGGTGGCCGAGCGCACCGCCCAGTTGAGTCAGAAAACTTCCGACATCAACGCCATGTTGCAGAACATGGAGCTCGGGGTGTGCACCGTGGTGCCGGGCAACCGGATTCATCCGGAATATTCAAAGTTCCTGGAGACGATCTTTGCCCGCGACCGGCTGGCCGACCAGGAGCTGCTGGCCAGTCTGTTTGAGAAGTCCAATCTCGGGGTCGACGCGCGGGACCAGATCGCCGTCGCGCTCGGCTCGATTCTCAACGAGGATCCGTTGCAGTTCGCCATGAACGGCCACCTGCTCGCCCGCGAGATGCAGATTGCCGATGCCGCGGGTGGACACAAGAGCGTGCAGATGGACTGGAGCCCGATCACCAACGCCGCGACGGGCAACGTCGACAAGGTGCTGCTGATCACCCAGGACGTTACGCAATTGCGCGAGCTGCAGAAGAGCGCGGCGAGCCAGCAGGAGGAGCTGGACATCATCGCGAAGATCCTGCGGATCTCGATCGGCAAATTCAATGATTTCATCGCCTCCGCGCAGGGCTACCTCGCGGCCAATCGCAAGCTCCTGGAGGAGACGACCCAGCGCGATCCGCAGGCGATTGCGGCCCTGTTCCGCAACATGCATACGATCAAGGGTAACGCCCGAACTTTCGAGTTCACGCACATCACCAATGCCGCGCATGCGGCCGAGCAGAGCTATGACGTACTACGAAAAGACGCGAAGGCTGTCTGGGACGCGGCCGCATTACGCGTGGAGCTGGATGCGGTACAGAGCGCCGTCGAGCACTACCTGCACATCAATGAGGAGAAGCTCGGGCGCAAGGGGCGCGCATCCGATCTCCTGACGACCCGCGGCGTGTTCGTTGGAAACGACACGCTGGCCGAGTTGCGCTCCATGGCCGGTAACCTGGAGCAGCCGTTGGCGCCGGAGCAGGCCGCGAAACTGCGCCAGGCGATCGATCAGCTCGGACTCATTCCGTTGCAGCGGATCGTCTCCGGGGCGGTGGATTCGATCAGCTCGCTGGCGACGGAGCTTCAGAAACCCACGCCCGCCGTCGACCTTCAGGATGATGACATTGCATTCAACTCCGCGTTTGCGGAGGCATTGAAGGGATGCCTGGTGCACATGGTCAGAAACTCTCTGGATCACGGCATCGAGTCGCCTGCAGATCGCCTGAGCGCGGGTAAACCCGAGCAGGGGCGGCTGAGTATTCGGTGCAAACGCCAGGCAGAGCAGGTGGAATTGCGCATCAGCGACGACGGGCGCGGTCTCGCTCTGCACAAGTTGCATGCCAAAGGCGTGTCGGCGGGGGTGTTCGCACAATCGGAGCGGCCGACGCACCAGGCGATCGCGGATCTCATTTTCCTGGCCGGTCTCTCCACCTCGAACCAGGTGACGCAGGTGTCCGGCCGCGGCGTCGGTATGGACGCGGTCCGGACCTTCCTGCAGGAGCAGGGCGCCCGTGTGAGCATCGCCCTGAAGTCCGCGCCGGAGCCGCTCGGCTTCGTGCCGTTTGAGTTTGTCATCGAAGTGCCGCGTGCGGCCTGTTTGCACTCTTGAAGCATTCACACGGAGACGAGTCGAGAATGGCATCCAGCACCAGTGCTCTGACGCGCGCGCGGTTGTTGCGCCCAACTCAGGCAACCTCCGCCGAAGCGGTCGAGGTTCCGCGCATCGAGTTGCAAACCAAGGCGGATCTCGTGCGGCAGACCAACACGCTGTCCGAAGAGGCTGCGCAGTTGAAAAACATCGCACACGCGTTCGAGCGCTGGCACCAGGACATGATCTCACTCACCCAACAGAACCGCGAGATGCATCACAAAGGCGATGATCTCGTGCTCATTGTGCGCCAGTTGATCATGTTGTCTTTGAACGCGGCAATCGAAGCTGCGCGGGCTGGAGATTCCGCCCGGGGGTTCGTGGTCGTGGCAGCCGAGGTTCGCAGCCTCGCGCAACGCGCGCAGTTGCTGTCACAGGAGCTCAGCAAGTCCCTGCACAAGAATGACATGGTGACCACGGCCACTTTCCAGGACATCCAGGCCGGCGGCAAGATGATGATGGCGGCCATCAGCGGCCTCGAGTCGATGCTCGGGCAGTTGCGCAACCGGATCGATTAGAGACAGGCTGTGGTTTCCGCTCAGAGCATTCACAACCTGACGAGCGTGTTCGAGCGTGTCGCCCGCGCTGCAATTCTGCGCTCGCCCGATGATTCGTGGGAGCTCGTCGCAGCCGCGCCGCCCGCGGGCAAGGGTGAGCAATTGCTGGTCATTACGACTTCGTCGTTCGGCTTCCGCCTGTTGACGATCTTCCAGGTGCCCGATACCGAGGCGAACCGGGCGTATTTCCTGCCGCCGGGCGCGCAGGGTCCGTTACTGGATGGCTTTGCGGAGATCGTCAATCTATGTTGCGGGGCGTTGAACCGGGAGTTCGGCGCGGCGTTTCCGCAGCTCGCGATGTCGGTTCCGTGCAGCCTGAGCGCGGAGTGTCTCGAATACCTGGGGCACCTCGCACCCGCTCACATACAGCGCCTGAGCGTCTCGATCAACAACACGGTGAGCGTGTCCGTCACGCTGTGCATCTGTTGCTCCGCGCCCATCGAAATCCCGCTGCCGGCCGCCGCCGTGGAGCAGGCGAACGGCGAGCTGGAAATGTTTTGAATCCATAGGCTGGAAACCGACCATGAACGATCAACCCGTGAGCAAGGTGCTGGTACTGGACAACAGTCCGGAGTTGTCGCCCCTGATCAAGAGCTTTTGCGAGGGCCACAATCTGTGTCCCCTGAAGGTGCGCAAGGACGCCCTGGCCTCGGTGTTGCGAACCAACGTCGACCTCGGGGGCATCCTGTACTCGGAGAACTACGGCAACAGCAGCGCCGAGGCGGCCGAGATTGCTCTGGATATCCATCGTACCCGCCCGGAGCTGCCGATCATCCTGCGGCGCGAGAGGCAGGCTACCCTGGAGGGCTTGCCTGACTCCATCCGGCGCATCTTCTGCGCGGCCTACGTTGCCACGGACATGGAGGCGCTGCGCAAGGTGGTCGAGGAATACATCTTCTGCCTGGTCTATCCCAACTCGCTGCTGCGGGGAATCGCGCAGATCTCCACCGAGGTGCTGGGAAATCTGTTCAAGGGCGTGCAACCCTCGTTCGACACCCCCTATATCGTCCATGACCGAATCATCTTTGGCGAGGTCTTCAGCCTTCATCCAGTTGGAGAGCACCTGGTGCCGCGGCTACATGATGCTGCAGGCGGATGAAGAGCCGTTTATCGGGCTGGCCGCGCGCGTCTGCGGCGAGCCGGTGGCGACGGAGAACTTCCGCCGCGTGAACGACCTGTTGAGCGAGATCACCAACATGATCTGGGGCGGTTTCAAGAACCGCTACATCGGGGATACTACGGCAGCGGCCGGTGCGACCCAGGTGCAAGTGCCGGTCATCGTCAACCACAAGCACAACTACATCTCCTTCGGCACCTCCAATCCGCAGTTGTGCTTCCGGCTGAACCTGGACGATGCGGCCGGCGTGCGGCTGACGAGCCTGCAGGCGCGCTTCGTTTTCAATCTCAACTGGTCGCCGGAGTACTTCCGGGAAATTACGCCCGATGCGGGCACCCTGGTCGAATCCGGCGAACTGGAACTGTTCTGACACTCTGCTGGGAATACTGTTATGGCAAAAATACTCGTTGTAGATGACTCGAGCACGGTCCGCGATGAAGTGTCCACCTTCCTGCGCGGCAGCGGGCTCGATGTGGTCACGGCCGTTGACGGCAAGGACGGCCTGGTGAAACTCGCGGCCGATCCGGGCATCAGGCTGGTGGTGGCGGATGTCAACATGCCGAACATGGACGGGCTCACCATGGTGGAGAAGATCCGCGGCGAGCTGAAGAACAGCGCGGTCAACCTCATCATGCTGACGACTGAGAACAGCCCGAACATGAAAGAGCGCGGCAAGGCGGCGGGCGTCAAGGGTTGGATCGTCAAGCCCTTCAAGGGCGCAGCGGTCCTCGATACGTTCAAGAAGCTCTGTGCGTGATTGCCCTGCCGGCAAACGCCAACGAGTGAAGAGCCTATCGAGGAGCGATCCTCGACGGGGTTGGGTGCAGGCATCGATCATTCATGGCGTACGCGTTGTAGACGGATGCGTGTCCTCCAGTTCTGCCCGGTAGGCCCGGAACATCCGCGGCTCTTTTGCCCGGCGGGGGGTGTAAAAGGGTGAGAATGCCGCGAGCAGGCGCGGTACTGACAAGCGTGCAATCCTGCGGCCTACCGTCCGCTCGCGGCGCGAGGACGCCTTCCGCTCGACAGCGCTCATCTGCTCGCGGTCACGCGCGAGCAGGTATTTGCGCACGCGCCTGGAAAAACCTGTCAGATGCACCAGTTGATAGAGGAAGCCGTAGATGCGCAGGAAGTAACCGCCGTGAATGGCTCGGAACACATCGTGACACACGGTGCGATGTTCATACTCCTCGAGCAGATGCCACTTCCAGAGGCGCACGACCTCGGGATGCGCCCCGGCGAGCAAATCCCCAATCTCCTCATCCAGCCAGATCAGAGCGAAAGGCGGACCCATCGTCTCAAACCCCTCGCAATACGCGCAGAGAAACGCCAGCGACTTGGTTGTAAACAGCCGTTCAAACTCGCGCTCGAAATGCCGTTCGAAATGCTCTATCTCGTAGCCGTCGCGTGACAGGATGGAATTGAAGGAGGCATGCAGGGTGTAGTGATTCGCTTCCTGGCGGATAAATGTCCGGATGTCGGCGCGCAAGCTGGTGGAGTCGCCCGGAGAGCCTTTCAGTTCGCCGGCTGCCTTGGCCATGACGCGATTCAGGAAGCGCTCGAGGTGGGGAATCCACAGCGAGCTGGCATTCTGCAGCTGCGCGAATTCGGGGCTGGCCGCCCAACGGGCGGGTGTTGCCGAGAAGTCGAATGAGGGTCTGCGGACCTGCATGCAACGGGACGATAGGGTGTAAAGGATTTCACTATCCACACGACACCTCGGCGTGCGCATCGTCCAGCAGGACTACCGTTTCCGCGCTTCCCTTCGGCGCTGTACATAGTCCGATTGGACGGTCTCCGCAGATAACATTCGCTGCAATCTAACACTCAGGGTGCACCGCCGTAGGGGGCCAGGTCTGCATCCTCTAGGGGGAGCGATGTCGATGACAAGAATGTCAACATCCGCGGCGTTCGCGATGTTGTCGTGTTGTGTCGGATCTGAGTCGTGGGCGGATGATGCGCCTGCGGCGCCTGACAGCTCCGCGGACGGCGCCGGGCTGCAGGAAATAGTGGTCACCGCGCGGCGTGTCGCAGAAAATCAACAGCGCGTGCCGGTCGCGATCACCAGTTTGTCCGGTGAGGCCATCACGCAGCGCAATGTGGCACAGGTCTCGGACCTGCAGTTCAGTGTGCCGAATCTGCAGATCAAACCGAGCAATCTGTACCCGTCAGTGCCTGAATTCATCGTGCGTGGCCAGCGCCAGTCGCTGTACACGGATGAAAATGTGGTTACCTACGTGAACGGGGTGCCGCAAGGGACTCGGGCCCTGACGCTGTATGATGTAGCCAGCGTGCAGGTCCTCAAGGGACCGCAAGGCACGCTGTTCGGAAAGAATTCCAACGGCGGCGCGGTCATCTTCACGACTCAGAAGCCGCAGGACCAGTTCGATGCGCGGCTGGATGTGGATCTGGGCAACTATGACCTGAAGAAGATAACCGCCATGGTCAACCTGCCCATTGCCGGCGATACGGTGGCATTGCGCGTGGCTGGCCAAGTCGAGCGGCGTCATGGAGTGTTCGAGAACAGCTATCCCGGCGCGCAGGATATGGACGACCGCCACAATGACAGCGGCCGGGTGACTCTCCTGCTCAAACCGTTCGAGCATCTGGAAAGCCAGACGACCATTGACGGCATGCATCGTATCGAGATCCCGACGCCAGCGGTCATTCAGGCCGCTCCGACCAACAACACGGGCTTCGGCGCGCTGGTGGCCATTCTCACCCAGCAGGCCGTGGCTCAGCAGAGCGTGCTCGGGGGCGCCGCTGCAGGGATGGATGGTACGGATCTGGTGCGGCAGGGCGATCCGTTCCACGTCAGGGTCCCCACGGGCATCGACACGACCATTCCGGGCGGCCACTACAACCCGATCGCCACCGACGCAACCCGTCTCGATGCCTATGGAGTCGCAAATACAACATCGTATGATCTGAACGATCAGTTGACGGCGCGCAACATCGTGAGCTACCGCTACGAGCGGGCGCTCGATCAGCAGGAGCCATCCGGCATTTCGGGCTTTTCGCTCAACATTTCACCCTTCCTGGGCGCACTGGGGGTGCCGGGCCTGCCGAGCGTGTTTCCCGCCCAGGCCACGGATAACAACACCAACCTGCTGAATCAGTCCAAGACCTTCACCGAGGAGCTGCAACTGATCGGCAATCTGCCGCACACCAAGTTCCTCGCCGGCGGATTCTTCAGCCACGTCGTGCCTTTCTACAGTGTCACTTCCAACTTCACCGTGGGGCCTGCGGATCTATATGTAGTAGGGCCTCGCTATGGCGAGGACCGGATCGACACGAAGTCGCGTGCCGTGTTCGGCCAGGTGACCCAGGACTTCAGCGCCCTCGGGCTCGAGGCGCTGAGCCTGACCGGTGGTGTGCGCTACACCTGGGATGAGAAGAACTACCGCGCCAGCAACTTCTATTCGGGTGGCGTCGAGTCGAACAACATCGCCTTCACCGGTGTCAACCAGGTCTGTAACGAGATCAACGGCACCGGCCTCAACGGCACGGGAGTCAATTCGCCGACCCAGTGTTATATGACCGGCGGCAGGACCTACAAGGCACCCACCTGGACTGTCTCACTCGACTACCAGTTCAGCCCGGATACCCTGGCCTATGTGACCGCGCGGCGTGGGTTCAAGGCGGGGTCCGCCAATCCCACTACGGTCAACCACGATTTCGCCATGTTCGGGCTGGAGCGGCTGACGGATGTCGAGGTGGGTTTCAAGAACCAGGCGCACCTGGGATCGATGCCGTACCGTTTGAATGTGGATGCCTTCCTGGGGCAGTACAAGGATATCCAGACGCAGGACATCCTGACTTTCTGCGCCACCAGTGCCTGCACTGCCACGTACACCGACCTGATCATCTTCAACGTGGGTAAAGCGACCATCAAGGGCGTGGAGCTCGATTCGGCCCTGAAGCCGGTAGACGCGCTGGAGCTGGACCTCGGATATTCGTACCAACAGGCCCGCTATGGCTCCGGCTCGGTCATCCCGCAGCCACAGACACCGGGTCCGGTCGGCCCATCCAACCCCATCAACTACCAGGGCGGCCTGAACCTGAGCGGCCTCGATTTCCCCGGCGTGCCGCAACACAACCTGACATTGGGCGCGACGTTGCAGGCGCTCTTCATTCCCAGCTCCTTTGCCAATACTACATTGAGCGCGAACTATGCCTACCGTTCCCGGACTGTCGGAGTCGCCGCCCTGGGCGTGTACAAGACACCGTCCTTCGGTGTCGCCAATGCCCGGCTCACCTTTGAGAACCTGTTCGGGTCGCACTTCTCCCTGGCCTTCTGGGGCTCCAACCTGACCGACCGGCAGTTTGCGCTGGCCTGTTCCGACAATCGCGGCAGCATCGGCTATGCCACCTGCAAATGGGGTGAGCCGCGTACCTTCGGCGCTACGATTTCGGCAGCCCTGCGCTGACGTTAGAATCGGTTTCATGAGCAAGGACAGATCGGCGCCGACGACAGGCCGATCCCCATGCCGGCGGCGAGCACCGTCGTGGCGGCAGTAACATCACTTGCTGCCAGCCAGGGAAAGAATCGAGCACCATCCCCGACTCGAACGTCAACACCAGCGAGATCGCTCGAACCGCCGCCATGGGCATCACTCCAACTTCGATGCGCTCAAACGGCGAGTTCATCCGGCAGCCCTTTGACGCTGATGCGATAGTTTTCACGTCGTTCGCCGGGCGCGTCGCTGTACGAAATCGGCGTGGCGCGATGCATGACGCTCAAGTTGTCCCAGATGAGCACATCGCCCGGCAGCAGTTTGTAGCGGCTGCAGAACTTCGCTTGCGTTGCGTGGCGCCGCAGGGTCAGCAGCAATTCCGACCCTTGTTCCGGTGGCATGCCTTCGATGCCATAAGCGGAGCCGCCGAGCCCGTAAAGCGCTTTGCGTCCATTGCACGGATGGCGTTGCACCAACGGATGTTGCACCGGCGGCAGTAGCGTGATGCTGCCGCGATACGCTTCGGGCACATCCTGCGGCTTGACGATGGTCTCGTCTGGAAGCGGGGTAGCGGCGCTGGTTGCATGCCACACGAGATAGTCATCCAATTCGCTGCGCTGTCGAGCAGGCAGCGATTCATAAGCCGCCACCATGTCGGCGAACAGCGTCTCACCGTCTCGATCCGGCGCTTGCACGCCATACAACATCGTGACGTTCGCGACACGCTCCTCGTACGAACTGTCGCAGTGCCAATGGTTGGCGGTGTTCCGCAGCGCCGGCAGTGTCGCAGCCGCATTGGTTTGTTTGATTATTTCCGGATGCGAGTCGGTGCGATTCTGCGCCGAAATCAGCAAGACGGGCTGTCCCCAACGGCGCCCGAATGCAAGGTACGCATCGTGATCGAGCGCTTGACCCGGAAGGACGACGAAGCGGTGTGCCATCAGCGCTTCGAATATGTCTTTGAATAGCTGCGCATGAATCGGTTCGCGCAGATCCACCCCAACCAGCTTTACACCGAAGGGCCCGGGCAGTCGCTCGACTTTCATGGCGAGGCTCTCGTGCTGAGCAGCTCTTTCGCTGCGCCGGCCGATTTCAACGAGCCACGTTCGCGCGCCATCGTCAGTTCGCCCCGGCGCTGTGCCTCGTCGATGTCCTCTTCGATGGGAGGGGGAGGCTCGTAAAGGTCGTAGTCGATGACAAGCGCGTCCGGCACATGATCGGGCTTTGGGGAAAGCTTGGGTGCGGCGGCAAGAGTGGCTTTCATGGAACTTCTCCAAAGAACGATTTCGCCGATTTCAACTGCATACGATAGCGTCCGGAGAGCATGCGTCCTCGTCCGCGCGGACGGTTCGGGAACCCTCCCGTACTGTCTTACTCCGAAGCTACGAACATGAGCGCCAGAAGGCGTGAACAGGCCGGTCGCAATTCTGTAGCGGAGGAATGATGGAAACCGTCAGGAAAGTCGAACTCGCTGGACCTGCCTCTTTCGTCGGCACGCCAAGTGAATTCGTGACCGTTCGCACCCAAGAGCTGATGCGGAGCGATGCTCAATTCCGGGCGGCGGCCTCATTGCCGCAGATCAACGAAGCGAAACAACGTGCCGAGTTGGGATTGGCACAGATTGCTGCGTTGGTGATGGATGCTTATGCCGATCGGCCGGCACTGGGTGTTCGCGCAATGGATCAGGTCACTGACTCGGCCACAGGCCGTACCAGACGGCGACTGCTCGATCATTATCAGACGATAAGTTATCGCGAACTTTGGGCCCGGGCCCGCGCGCTGGCCACGCTGTGGCATCACGATGAGGCTCGTCCGCTTCGGGCCAACGATCTGATGTGCATCGTTGCCTTCGCCGGCATGGATTTCGCGACAGTCGATCTGGCTGCGATTCACAATGGCGCAGTGTTCGTCCCGATGCAGACCAACGCGCCCATGTCTCATTTGCTCGGCATCATCAAGGAAGTGGAGCCGCGCTGGCTCGCCACGAGCATCGAGTGCCTCGATACGTCCGTAGAGTTGGTGTTGAACGGACATCGTCCGGGTGGAGTGTTGGTGATCGACTATCAACCCGAGGTCGATGACGAGCGCGAAATATTCGAGCGAGGGAGACAAAAGCTCGCCGCAGCTGGGCTTCCCGATCTGCTCGTCACGCTACAAACCGCCTGCGCCAAGGGAGAGTCTCTGCCGGCCGCACCGTTGTTCGCTGAGCCGAGTACCGATAAACGCCTGTGCACGATTTATTACACCTCGGGCAGCACGGGACTGCCGAAAGGTGCCATGTATCCGGAATTGATGTTGAAGCCCGTGTGGCGTTTCGTGTCATCGATCCCATTCCTCTACATGCATTACATGCCGATGAATCACGCGTTCGGACGTAGTGGTGTGTTCACGACGCTCGGCTGCGGCGGCACTTGCTATTTCACGGCCAAAAGCGATCTCTCCGAGTTCTTCCAAGACATCAAGCGCGTGCGCCCCACCTTCATGGGCATCGTGCCGCGCATTTGCGAAATGGTTTATCAGCAGTATCAGGTTGAACTCGAGCGAGGTTCGCGGGGAGTCGCGGATGTTGAGGCGCTCGAGCACAAATTGATTCTCGAGACGCGCAATCGAGTGCTCGGCGGTCGCATGCTGTCCGGCACTTTCGGTTCCGCGCCACTTGCCCCTGACCTGCGCGAGTTCATGGAAGCGGTGTTCGGCTTCAAGATGGACGACAACTATGGCGCGACGGAAATGTCCGGCGTCACGCGCAATGGGTACATGACTCGTCCGCCCGTCATCGACTACAAGCTCGATGATGTGCCGGAGCTCGGCTACTTCAAGACGGACAAGCCCTATCCGCGCGGCGAGCTATGGGTAAAGACGAGTAGCGTGATGCTCGGGTACTACAAGCGGCCAGAGGTCACCGCAGCGGTGTTCTCGGAAGACGGTTACTACAAGACCGGCGACATCATGGCCGAGATCGCGCCCGATCAGCTCGTGTACGTGGATCGGCGCAATAATGTGCTCAAGCTTGCTCAGGGAGAATTCGTCGCCATTTCCCGGCTCGAAACGCTTTACACGAACGGCCATGCGCTCGTGCGACAAGCTTATCTCTATGGCACCAGCGAACGCTCGTATCTGCTCGGTGTGCTGGTGCCGAATGAAGACACACTAAAGCAGATGGGCATCGCGCTGGATGACGAACATGCAATCAAAGCAGCCTTGCGTGAGGTCATCAAACGAGTTGCGCGCGACGAACAACTGAACCCTTACGAGGTGCCACGCGACTTTATCATTGAGCGTGTGCCGTTCTCTGTAGAGAACGGTTTGCTCGCGGGCATAGGTAAGTACCAGCGCCCCAGGTTCAAGGAGCGTTACAGCGCACGGCTCGAGCAACTGTATCAGGACATCGCTGCCAGTCAGGCCAATGAGCTGGCCGCGCTCCGCAGTGAAGGCCGCAATGCGCCGGTCTTGAAAACCGTCGCCCGTGCAGTGCAAGCGACTTTGGGCATCGAGACTATCGATGTGACCCGTGCTATCAGTTTCAAGGAGTTGGGCGGCGATTCGCTGTCTGCGCTCTCATGCTCGTTGTTGCTCGAAGAGATTTACGAGATCGAAGTTCCGGCGGGCGTCATCAACAACCCCGCTGGCAGCCTGCAAAAATTGGCTCGCTACATCGAGCGAGCACGCGACAGCGACTTCAAGCGTCCGACGTTTGCGTCTGTTCACGGTCGCGGCGCAACGGAGATTCACGCCAGCGATCTGACGCTCGAGAAGTTCATCGACGCCAACGCCCTGCAGGCTGGACACAAAGCTGCCCCGGTGAATAGAGACATTCGCACCGTACTCGTCACCGGAGCGAACGGCTACCTGGGACGCTTTCTGTGTTTGGAATGGCTCGAGCGTATGGCGAAAGTTGGCGGCCGCGTCGTCTGTATCGCTCGCGGTCAGGATGCCGAGTCTGCGCGTGTTCGAATTGCCGAAGTCTTCGACAGCGGCGATCCGGATTTGAAGCGTCACTTCGAAGCGCTGGCGAGCTCGCACTTGGAGGTTCTTGCCGGCGACTTGTCTGAGCCGGATCTAGGACTTGCCTTCGCGGACTGGCAACGATTGACTGAGACTGTCGATCTCATCGTCCATCCCGCGGCCTTCGTCAATCATGTGCTGCCGTACGCGCAGCTGTTCGGCGCGAATGTGATTGGCACAGCGGAGCTGATTCGGCTTGCAGTGACACAGCGATTGAAACCGACTGTGAACGTTTCCACGGTAGCCGCCGCAATGCTGCCCGGCGGTGGAGTAATGGATGAAGATGCGGATGTGCGCGCCGCAACGCCGGTTCGTCGCCTCAATAGTCAACACTACGCGGACGGCTATGCCCACAGTAAATGGGCAGGTGAGGTGCTGCTGCGAGAGGCGCACCATCGCTATGGCTTGCCCGTCGCTGTCTTCCGCTCAGACATGATCCTGGCGCACAGCAAATATCAAGGTCAGATCAACGTACCGGATATGTTCACGCGCTGGCTTTTCAGCATTCTGGTGACGGGACTTGCGCCGCGCTCGTTCTACTCAGGCGATGTCAAGCGCGCTCACTACGATGGTCTGCCTGTCGACTTCACCGCGGAATCGATTTGCACGCTCGGTGCAAACAGTCTGCGTGGATACCGCACTTACCATGTCGTCAATCCACACGACGATGGATTTTCCATGGACACCTTCGTCGATTGGGCAATTGAAGCAGGGCACAGGATTCAACGCATCGACGACTATGCGGATTGGTTGGCGCGTTTCGAAACTGCGTTACGTGGTTTGCCCGAAAAGCAGCGACACCAGTCGTCGTTGCCGCTCATTCATCAGCTGCGAGCGCCCATGCCGGCGATGGCGGGGGCGCACGCATCGGCGCGACGCTTTAGAGAGGACGTACGCAAGTATGAAGTTGGAACGTCGAAGGACATCCCGCTTCTTTCCGCGCCGTTCATCCGCAAGTATTTGGAGGATTTGCGGAGGCGTGGAATCATGTGATGGAAACAGTGGAGTCCATTCAGTATCAGGAGAAGGGTCTTGAATATCCGTTTCGACAATCAGGTGGTAGTGATCACTGGCGCGGCGGGCAGCCTTGGGCGGGCCTATGCACTGGATGTGGCGCGGCGTGGAGGTGCGGTAGTGGCCAATGATCTGGGTGGGGATTATCACGGGCGCGGCAGTTCTCGTGCGGTTGACAAAGTGGTCGATGAAATTCGCGCCGCGGGCGGCACGGCGATTGCCAATCATGATTCGGTGGCCGAGGAATCGGGAGGTGAAGCCCTGTGCCAGGCGGCGCTCAATGCTTTCGGCAAGGTGGATGCGTTGATCAACAATGCGGGCAACCTGCGCATTGCGCCATTTGAAGAGGTCACGGCCGATGATGTGAATTCCCTGCTGTCGGTGCATGTGGCCGGCGCATTCAATGTCACGCGGCCGATTTACCGGCACATGAAGGCGCGTGGTTATGGCCGCATCCTGTTCACCACATCGGGCGCCGCATTTGGCAATCCCGCGCAGGCTGCTTATGGCGCCGCGAAGGGCGGCATCATCGGTTTGATGCATGCCGTGGCGGCAGAGGGTGTGGCACATGGCATATTGAGCAATGGCATCCTGCCTGCTGCCGCCACGCGGATGGTCGAGGCGTTGCTGCCTGCGCAATTGGCCGAGGTTGGCGCAAACACAGTGCCATTCCAGGCAGAGTTGCAGCCAGAAAATGTGGCGCCGCTTGCGACCTATCTCATCAGCAAGCAATGCCAGTCGAATCACTGCATGTATTCGGCGGTCGGCAATCGTTTTGCACGTGTGTTTCTGGGTGTCTCGCAAGGTTGGCTGGCGGGGCGGGGGGTCGTGCCAACGGCGGAAGACATTGCTGCACGATTTGAGTGCATCTGCGATACCCGGCAGTTTGACGTTCCTGCCAACATGGTTGACGAATACAAGCTCATCAGTGCGGCCATCGCCAGGGAGTAGCGGTACGGCATTTTCCTGCTTTCATGACAGCAGAATCAGCAAGCTCGTGCGCTGTTCAATCGTCCGCTCAGACGAGGAGGCTGCGTCGACTTGCATCTATAAAGGGTGCGAGCGAGAGAACACTGGATGCCCGCTCGAACGAAGACTTCGACGCACTGATCGGCGCCGCGGCCATGCCTGGGGGCCTGCCCACAAGCGCGTCACGAAGTCGAGGGACCTCGGAAGTCCAGCTAACACAATGTTGAAAAGAGCTATCCCTTGAACGAACTTCAAAACCACGGGCGTGACACGACTGCCCTCGACGTCATTGTCGTCGGTGCTGGGTTTGCGGGCTTATATCAGTTGCATCGGCTGCGAGAGCTTGGCTTTTCGGTCAGGCTGTTCGAAGCGGGCGCGCAGGCGGGAGGCGTGTGGTACTGGAATCGCTATCCGGGCGCGCGCGTCGATCTCAGTCCCCCGCAGTATGAGTTTTCGCTCGAAGCGGTATGGCGAGACTGGTATTGGCGCGAAAAATTCCCGAGTCGCGATGAGCTGGCCGCCTACTTCGAACATGTGGTGAACCAGCTCGATCTTCGCGCGGATATTCAATTCAGCTCTCGTGTCACGTCGGCCGCATTCGATGAGGCGACAAACCGCTGGAAGGTTGTCGTCAATGGCGAGCAACGCTGTGAAGCCAGGTTTCTGGTTCTCTGCACCGGTTACGCGAGCAAGCCTTACATTCCTCACTTCGACAACATCGATCGCTTCGAGGGCGAGTGTTATCACTCGGGTCTGTGCCCTGAGTCACTCAAATTCGACAACAAACGCGTTGCCATTATTGGAACTGGCGCGAGCGGAATCCAGCTGGTTCAAGAGGGTGCGCATCACGCCGCGCATCTGACGGTTTTTCAGCGCACGCCGATCTATGGGATTCCCATGCGGCAGGAGCCGCTGAGCAAGCAACTTCAAGAGCAGTGGAAGCAGACGTATCCGCAACAATTTCGTGAGCGCGCGAGTATAGGCACCCTGATTCGCAATACCGGGAAGTCGGCGCTCGTAGTGACAGAGAGTGAACGCCTGGAAGCGCTCGAACGAACCTGGGCTCACGGCGGTTTCGAGTTCCTGGCGACTTTTATCGATGTTTATACGAACCAGCAAGCGGCTCGCCTGGTGTATGACTTTTGGCGCGACAAAGTCCGTCAACGCATCATTGATCCGGTGCTTCAGGAGAAGCTCGCGCCCACTGTGCCGCCGTATCCCTTCGGTGTGAAGCGGCCCAGTCTCGAGATGGATTACTACGAAGCCTTCAATCAATCCAACGTCGAGCTCGTCGATATGAATGAGGCCGGCATCGAGACGTTCACGCAAACCGGTATCAAGACGACAGACGGTAGAGTCTTCGAGTTCGACATTATTGTTCTGGCCACCGGTTATGACGCAGTGACGGGAGGGCTGACCCAAATCGATATTCGGGGAGCCGACGGACAGAATCTCGCGGCCGTTTGGCAAGATGGCGTCAGAACGCAATTGGGGATGACGGCCAAAGGCTTTCCGAACATGTGGTTCATCTATGGACCGCAAAGCCCCAACGGCGCCTGCATCGGACCGTTATGCGCCGAAGTCCAAGGCGAGTGGGTCATCTCATGTCTCAACCACCTGCGGACGACCGGCGTGCGTCGATTCGAAGCAACGCAAAAGGGACAAGAGGCGTGGAATCAGGTGATGGAAACCGTGGAGTCCATTTTTCTGATTGCAAAGGGCAATAACTGGCAAACCGGCTCCAACATTCCGGGCAAAAAACGCCAGCTCCTGACCCACATGGATTATCTCGGCTACATGAATGCCTGCAAGGAATCCGAGCGCAATGGCTACGCGGATTTTGCGTTGTCTCGCTGAATCGCCGTTCACCAGCGGGAGCAATCGACTAGCCAGACAATAACTCATCCCGCAGCAGAAGTTGCGTGGCGATGGTGTTGGTTTCGACGCGAAGATTCTTGCGATACATCACTGGGTGAAGGTAAGCCGCCGCTGCAGAGCGCCGCCGGCCCCGATGCATGGTCACTTGTGCGCGGGTAAAGCCTTCCTGGTTGCCACGATTGACGTCGGCGACGACTGGAAAGCCGGCCTGCGCGGCTGCTGCGAGCACAGCGTCTGAAAGGCCATTGCGATCGACGTCGGAAATCGTCGAAGCGGAAGCTATCGGTAATTTGGATGATCATCGGGTCGTCGTTCGAACCGAGATAGCGACGTAGCCACCGGATCCTCGAGCGTGGCGTCGGCGGCATAGATCGACATGAGGGCGTCGAAATCCCGCGCATTGAAAGCCTTGATATATCCCCGGACGAGTTGCTCGACTTGATCAACAGTTCGCGTCATTCCCGCTTTCCCTCAGCGTTCAAGGGGGACATCGAACGCCTTCAGATAATCGCCCGTCATGCGATCGATTTCCGCTTCGGTGAGGCCGACGTCAGCGAGCGAATAACTATGATGCTTGCGCGAAGAACGTTCGGCGCCGTCTTTCGCGAGCCAGTCAGCCATGGCCCCACGCTGTTCGGGTGACATCTTTATGCCGAGCGTGGTGTAGATGCGTTCGACGGTTCCGAGTGGATCGGCTCGGAAGTCGAGAAATTTCACGTCCACGAACCGTTCACGCATACCCGGGCGCTGGCGAAATGCGAGGGCGTCTGCCCAGGTGCCATCGTAGTCGTTCACGATCGCACGGGCGCCCGGGGGCTTGTCCGTGTATTTGCTGTAGAGCACCGCCGCCATGTTCGCGATCGACGGATAGATCTTGGCCGTATCCCGGTGGCAATGCACGAACCGTGCATCGGGGAACACATCCAGCACTTCCTTCAGGAAGCGCACATGAATGGGTGTCTTGAGGATCCAGTGTCGCTTGCCCTCCTTGTGCTGAAGGTATTGCAGGAAAGCACACTCTTCTCGGTACAAAGGCGTGAAATCGCGGTCGTAGAGATACTTCTGATAATTCGGTACATCGGCGTTCGCCGGATAGACCACTGACAGCAGCGACAGCTCCCAGAAGAAGACGCATTCTTCCGCTCGCTCTGCACCCATCGGATGGACCGCGAGCCAATCGTCATCGAGCAGCCCCTGATACGCGAGTGTCTCGCGGCAGCGCTGTTCACGCAGCACAGCCGCCAACGGTGCGGGATTCTTTGGAGCGGGGCACATCAACTCGTATAGACGAGGCGCCCTGTTGGCCGGATCGGAACCCAGCAGGTTGTGCAAGAACGTCGTCCCCGAGCGGGGCAGGCCGAGAATGAATACGGGTGCCACGATCTCTTCGTCGCGGAGTTCGGGATAGCGCTTGCGGTCAGCGATGTAGTTCAGCCGGGCACAGAGTGTTTCGTGAATGCGCCGGTACATCCTGCGCGCTCCTGACACGCTCAGGCCGGCCTGATTCAGATCCCCAACCAGAATGTCCAGCGCCTCGAAAGGCGTGCCGGTGAACTCCATGCTCCAATCGGAATGCCCTGTTTCCAATTCGGCGCCGCGAATCAGATCCTTCATGCTGGGTAGCCGCACGTTCTGCTTCTCTTCGTATCTCAAATCAGAGCGCATAGAGCCGCTTTATGCCTGCCCGCCGGCGGGCGATGACGGCTTGCCGCTGCTCAGCCGAAACCGCGGGGGTTCCGCGATGAAGATGCTGTCGCACATCCGACAAGTTGGTTTTCTTGACCGTCGAATGCGGTACAGGGTCCGTCCCCACCCAACGCCAGGCCGCGATGCCTCGCTTGACACCTGCTGTGTCGAGCCAGTTAGGAATGCCCGGATCGGCGAGCGAGAGCACAAAGCGTGCTTTGCCGTCCGAATCGACCTGGGTTTGGAACGCATTGAGCGATGACTGGTGATTGAGATGGTCGAGCGTCTGCTGGCACAGGTCTGCGAGCTGTATTCCCCAGAATTTTGCTTTCTCGGGGATATCGACTTCAATCACCAGCGCCTCGTCGCGTTCGATGGAGAAGACCATGAAGTGATAGCCGGCATGCTGAATGCCGCCCAGATTTGCTTCGCGTCCTTCCCAGAAACGATTGAAACCGACGGCGGCGACGATCTCTTTTGCGCGGGCAACCCAATGCTTTGCTGAGGTCAGGATGAACGTGCTGGCCTTATCGATCCGCCGGTAAAGCTCCGCCTCGCCGATATAGCCGATATCCAGCGGCTCATCGGACAAGGCCTCGATGCTCAGGGCCGTAGGCTCGTCCTTTTCCCAGTCATAGATGACGTCGCGGACGACGACCATGTAGTTGGACTTGCCGGGATCCAACTCGATCCAATTGCCTTCGTGCCGTGTTGCCGACATGATGATGTCGAACGAACCGTCTGGCGCTGTCTCGAAATTCGCAAGATCCCACGCGCCGAGCTGGACGTAGTCCGGATCGCCCCAGAAGCCGGCCATGAGGTGAAACTCGCTCCAATGCCCCGCGCCGCGGCGACCGTGTATCCGATAGCTGCGAGCACCGTCGACAAAGGCATGGCGGTAGTGGAAATCAGGGCAGCAGAGTCCCCAGCTGTACGCGATGGGATGATGGAAAGGATGCTTGTCGAAAAAAGGAAAGTTCTGCCGAGGGGAGATGCCGATATTGAACGCCGAATGGAGCGCGGTCAGGACCTGAAAGCTCGTCCGTGCACGCTCCTGCTCATCCATCGCCCACGGAGATTCGAGCCAGATTCGACGTGTTTCGTCCAAGGCGGCGAGATGACGCTTCCAGATCGCATCGCATTCAAGGGATTTCTCGGGACTGTCAGTAGCCATCGGTGTATACACTTGCAGTCCGACTGAATGTCCCGCAATCATGTGATGCGAGCGTCGTCTCCACGGACTATTTGAAGTCTGGCATCTCACGCTTCTCGCGGAAGTCGTTGGAGTGCTTCAGCGGGCGCGGCCGAACGTTTCCACCATGTCGCCGGTATAAGTCTGATGCGCTGAGAGGCCACCGTCTGCCGGGATCACCGCACCGGTGATGAACGCCGCCTCGTCCGAGGCGAGGAAGAGCGCCAAGTACGCGATGTGTTCTGGCTCGCCGAGATAGGGCGTCAATGTCTGCTTCTCGAAGATCCGCAGCGCCTCAGGCGTGACATCGCGTTTCGCCTTGGACGAAAGGACCAGCCCCGGCGTGATTGCGTTGCAGCGGATGCGCTGCTTGCCATATTGAGTGGCGATGTATTGCGTGAGCGTGTTGATAGCGGCCTTCGATGGGCCATAGGAAACACGCGTGCTGTCCCCCGCGAGGCCCGAGCCTGACGAGACGTTGACGATGGACCCGCTGCCGCGTTTCAACATGTGCGGCACCGCGAACTTCGAGGCGAGGAATACCCCACGCGGGTTGACTGCCATGATGCGATCCCAGACCTCGATGGGCGTGTCGAGCAGCGTCGTGTCCTCCGGCAGCACCGCAACCGCATTGTTGACGAGGATGTCGAGACCCCCAAAGCGCTCGACCGCCAGATCCACCATCGCACGGATGGACACCTCATCGCCCTGATCGAGCCCGCAGACCTCCACTCGACCGCCCTCGTTATGGATGCTTTCGGCAAGCGCGCTCGCGTCGGGCACCGTGCGTGTCCCGACGAGTACGCTCGCACCCTCGCGCGCCAGCAGCTGTGCGATTGCCCCACCGATGTTGAGACCGCGCTCGTTCAGACCCGCGCCGGTCACGATCGCCACCTTACCTGCCACTCTGCCATGGTTCGCCATCGTGCTTTCCTCAAAGCGCCGCATTCGCTGCGCATTGTTCCCGCTGTGCCGATCGCTTGCGTGGTCCATTCGAACGATGGTGCAAGCCCGTTAGGTGGATACCGTGGGTATGAGGGGGGAGGCAGGTGCCACGCAGGTCGCTGGGAAGATCGGGACCGGCCTGAAAATCTCTAACTCAGTCAGGCGTGGCCTGACCCATCCCGACTTAGTCTGGCTTCACATCAAACGTATCGACGGAATCCGGAGTCAGGGGGCCGCCTTTCATATTTTCGCGAAACCTGTCCTCCAGCTGCTGTTGCGCGAGGGGCAGGTTGCGCACCTGTTCGGCCGTCAGACGGTTGGTGATGGGGCTGTAGCAGGCAATGCCGATGCTGCCCGGTTCGACATGATGGCAATCGAGAATGGTTTTGCTTTGCGCCAGATGGCCGTCCAGGCTTTCCACGGCAACCATAGGATCGTCGACATGGTAGACGGCGGAAAATTCATAGGTCGGCGAGATTTTGCTGGGAATCGTTCAGTTCATAGATGCACAGCCAGGGCTGCCTGGGGCCGACATATTTCCGGTTATAGCGTATGCCGCGGGCGGCGGGTTTAGGAGACAATCGCAAGCTTCTGCTCCAGACAGACGAATCGGTACAGGTCAAGGATCGTCAAAGAGAGTGGGTTCTTTGCTCGTTACCGGTCCGAAGTCGCGCGTCATGTTCCCGGGGGTAATCCGAGCTTAGTTATCGAGCGCGAGTTTTCCCTGGCGCAACTTACGACGGAGTGTTGGTGTCGGGACTTCACGTAAATGTGCGGATTGAGCTGGATGACTACATCTTCCTCCAAGCGTTTTTCGAATCGTTTTGCCAACAGCCGCTTGCGTTCAAAAAGGGGAGTCGCGCCGACCTGTGCTGTTGGATCGAAAGGGCGGGAAGGAACTGCTGTCAGGGAACGAAGACCGAATGCACCCTATCCGTGAGAGGCCTGTTCCGCCGAGCGCAAGATTTCCTCTGGGGCATTGATCTACTGGCACGCCTCGCGAACCAGTGTGCGCAGCCACCGATTGCGCTGATCGTGATGGTACTTCCGATGCCAGAACCGTTTGATGGTGATGCGGCGGGATCAAATGTTGGAGGAGCGACAATATCCGCACCAACACGCTCGAGCACTGCACGGGCAGATATGACGAGGTTTCCGCGCGCGGCGTCGGCTGCATGCGGTTAGCCGAGCGGATGAAAAGTGGCTCGCCGAAGAACTCGCGCAACTTGCCCAGCTCGACGCTGATGCGCGGCTGACTCTTTTGCAGCTTTCGGGCCGCACCACTGACGCTTCGCTGCTCGTGCAATGCGACGAGTACGTACAGAACGTTCAAATCCAGATCGCGCTCAGTTCGCCTTGGACGACAGCGGCGGCTTCGATGCGGCCGAGAGGTGAGGTCCCTCGGCGTCCTGAGCATCGTGCTATCGCTTAACGGATCTGATTCGCTCGCGCAACTGTTGCAAGGCCAGCCGTGCCTTCGGGGTGTCGGCAATGCGGCCGGGACACGCGCGGTTGCGGCCCTGCGTTTTCGCCAGGTACAACGCTTTGTCTGCAGCAGCGACGAGATCCTCCATGCGACTACCGGCCTGCGGCACCTGCGTAGCGTATCCAATCGACACTGTCACGCAGGCAGAGCCCGCCGAGGTGTTGTCCGCCCCCCCCGGGTGGCTGATCGCCAACTCGGCCACCGCAGCGCGAATGTCTTGCGCAATGCGAGCAGTATCCTCGATAGAGGTTTCCGGTAGTAACACGGAGAACTCCTCGCCCCCGAAGCGTGCGACCAGGTCGGTGGGCCTGCGCACTCGAGATCCGAGCGCTTTGGCAATCGCCCGCAGGCACTCGTCTCCTGCCGGATGTCCCAAAGCATCGTTGTACTTCTTGAAATGATCTACATCGATCATCAACACGCCCAACGGGCTCCGTTTGCGCACTGCGAGTTGCCATTGCTCCTGCAGGCGACCATCGAACGTACGTCTGTTTGCGAGACCGGTCAGACCGTCGATCGCAGCGAGACTCGTGGCACGGCTGAGCGCTGTTTGCAGCTCTCGCATCAGGCGGCGGCGCTCCATCGACATGATCGTGACAGGGAGAAAACAAACCTGGTGGAAAGCAAGAAAGAGCTCAACCCACAGTTTGCTGGAGTCTCCGGGTCCGAAGGCGTGAACGAAGGGACCGTAGCCTTGCTGAGTAAAGGCGGCGGCGAGGATGCAGGCAACCGCCAGCGCTATCGAGGATCCGAACAGACCCAGCAGGCTCTCCACCCACATCAAGAACGGATACAACATGAAGAGGAGGGGGTAACGACCACCGATGAACATGACAGTCATGACCAGGGCGGTGGCACCGAGCATTCCCAACACCTGGGCCCACCACCGGGGTTGACGCAATACCTGTGCTGGCAGCGCTCGTATGGACAGCAGCAGTGGAACCATGACGGCCACGCCCAGCACCTCGCTGGGAGCCATCTGCAAAATCCAGACAGTTGATTCTACGTGCATTACGGCGAAGGCCACCGCATTGGTCAAGGGCCCGATCAGGACCGCCAGGGAGAACCTCGGATATAGCCGCGGCGCCCGCAACCAGCTTTCCAGATCCTCGAACGGAGGCAGAATTAAGGCTGCCAGCACCACCTCCAGTGCGCAGGCCGCAGCGGGCAACGGCAGCTCGGCAGGCGCAGATCCACACAGGTAGTCCGCGAATGCAGTAGCCAGCTGCGTCGTGAGGACGATGGACAACCATTCCCGCCGGGGCCGCATCAGCAGAAGGCCAATACTGATCCCATTCAGGGGCCAGAACACCTCCCAAGCCTCGGCGCGCAGGACGAGCCTGTTGAGCACCAGGTCCAAAAGAAAGTATGTGGCTGCAATGAGACACAGCCGTCGCACGTTGTCCTTCGATACTTCGACCGACAGGATTTGAATGGTGGACACCGGAGGTGGCCTGTTTAGAGTTCCCGAACGCCTGCCGACGCTAACAGACCGGCGGCGGCGACCACGTGACCTGGCTCGGAAATGCCCGGAAACGCCGCACGCCCGAGCACCCGTCCGAGAACCAACCCACAGATTTGGCCACCTGCGCTGCAGCACAGCCGACCGATCTACCCGAAGATCAGATCGCCGCTGACAGAAGCACCGATGTGTGTCCGCGCAGGCTCCAGGAGCGGCGCACCAAGGGCGCCATCAACATCCCGAATTCATCGATAAAAACAATGGTTGCGCTCAGCCGCGCGGCGTTTTTTTTTACCCGGGGCCAGTCTTGTGCGATCCAGGCCCGGATGCGCTCCTCGTCGCGCTCGAGCGCACGTCGGGTAGGCTTCTGTGGAGAGAAGCCCAATCCGTGTAGGACCCGGCTGACATGTGCAGGGTCATACTCAATCCCGAACTGGCGCTGAATCAGCCACGCCACCCTCCGACACGTCCACAGGTCTGTCGGCAATCGGCTGCCAACGCACCCCTCACACGGCGCACGCTGCGCCGATCCACGGCTATCGCTGCGCGCTGCATCCGGACGACCCAATGGTGCTCTTCATGCTTCGCGCGCCGTGTGCTCCGGGGCTGCCTCGGAAAGATCAGCATCGCGCTGGCCGCGCCGAGCTGCTGGCAACACCGTTTGAGACAATCGAGAGCAACATCCGGGCCCAACTATCTCGAATGTTGGGACCCGCAGGATTTGACGGTAACCAGGACATCGCCGCAATCACCGTCAACCGGTGGGCCCATGGCTACACGTATGAATACGACTCGCTCACGGACCCCGAGTGGCCCAGGGGCCTGGCGCCGCACGAAGTTGAGAGGCGACCCTTCGGCCCAATCGTCATAGCGAATTCGGATTCGGCGGCAGCGGCTTACACGGACGCTGCCATCGATATGGCACATCGTGCTGTGAAAGAGTTGCCACAGGCGAAGATTTGATCAGTCCGCTACCGTATGCCGCGGGCGGCGGGTTCACACGACAATCGCAAGCTCCTGCTCCAGACATACGAATCGGTACAGATCGAGGATCGTCGAAAAGAGTTGAGTTCTTTGCTCGTTACAGGTCCGAAGTCGCGGCGTTCTGCTCACGTGACTGTGAACGGCGACGAACCTGTCAGCTTAGCCGGGCTCGCGCCTCTTGAAAATAGCTCGTCACCAGCCCGCAGATTCGAGAACCGCCTTGAGAGAGAGCAGATCGGCGCGCAGAGCCCGGCGTTGTGTCAGCAGGAGCGGCACGATCAGGAAGAAGAAATGAGGACGCAGGCGGAAGTTGATGCGGCAGGTAATGCGAGTACCGAGCGGCACCGGATCGAGCTGCATGTGCCACACCGCGCGCCTGAAAATAGGTGAGCTCGTGAGCTCGATGTGGGTACTGCGATCAGGCTCATGCGCGATGATCCGGTAGGACATGCGCATGCCGGACGGCGCGATCGTATCGAACGTGAATCCGACGATGCCGGGCTCGGCAGACGTTGGAATGACCTGAGCGACGCTTTTGTCCCAGCGGACCAGATTAGTAGGCTCGGCGAAAAAACGCACCACCTCCTGCAGCGTCTTCGCGGCGACGATCTCCGATTCGAATTGCATATCGCGGCAGCATACGTGCGTCCTGGTAAAGAACAAGCGATTCCGCACTTGGACCGGGCTGTCCCATGGATGAAACCAGTCGCGCCGGGAGTCCTGTGCGAGAATCCCAAGGGCACGGGCACAGCAATGCGGAAACAACATGTCATCACGATATGACACGGCTCTTTCGTTATACATTGATGGCGAGCGTCTGGGGGCAGTTGGGCGATCAACGCATACGGTGATCAATCCGGCCACGGGCGGTAGCCTGTCTGAATTGCCACTCGCGACCGCCGCCGACCTGGACCGCGCTTTGGAGGCCGCCGCCAGGGGCTTCAGAATCTGGCGAGCGACCAAACCGGACGAGCGCAGCGGTGTTCTGGCCAGAGCAGCCGCACTGTTGCGTGAGCGCTCCGAACGGATCGCCGCGGTCGCGACCCTGGAGGAAGGGAAGACCCTGGCTGAAGCGAAGCTCGAAACGCAGATGGCGGCCAACCTTTTTGACTTCTATGCAGGGGAGGTGAAGCGGATATACGGCCGCGTTCTCGTGCGCCCCACAGGAATGCTCTCGCGGGTGATGAAAGAGCCCGTGGGGCCGGTCGCCGCCTTCTGTGCGTGGAATTTTCCTATTGCCAATCCCGCGCGCAAGCTGGGCGCGGCGATCGGTGCGGGTTGCTCGGTTATCCTCAAGCCTGCGGAGGAAGCGCCTGCCTCCGCTCTGGAGGTGTTGAATTGTCTGTTGGATGCCGGGTTGCCGAAGGAGGTGGCGAGTTGTGTCTTCGGCATTCCGGATGCCGTCTCGCGGCATCTGATTGCCTCACCGGTCATTCGCAAAATCAGCTTTACCGGATCGGTTGCGGTGGGCAAGCACCTGATGAAGCTGGCGGCGGAGGGCGCGAAACGGACTACCCTCGAGCTCGGAGGCCATGCACCGGTTTTGATATTTGATGATGCGGATCTGCCCCGTACCTTGGATATGCTGTTGGGCTCCAAGTTTCGTAACGCCGGTCAGGTGTGTATTGCGCCCACACGGTTCTACGTTCAGTCGGGCATTTACGAGCGTTTTGTAGAGGAGTTTGCCGGTCGCGCCGCAAAATTGCGCGTTGGAAACGGGCTCGAGGCGAGCGTACAGATGGGGCCATTGGCCAATGCAAGGCGGGTTGCGGGCGTGCAGGCTCTGATTTCCGATGCCGTTTCGGCCGGCGCCCGTATCAGGACCGGTGGCGAGCGCATTCGCGCCGCCGAAGGTTTTTTCCTTGCACCGACCGTATTGGCGGACGTCCCTGAAAGTGCGCGAGCCATGCATGAGGAACCGTTTGGCCCGTTGGCGCTGATGTCGCCGTTTGACACCTTCGATGAGGCCATCGCGCAGGCCAACCGGCTGCCTTTCGGCCTGGCAGCGTACTGTTTTACCGAAAACGGCCGCCGGGCCCTGTGGCTCGGCGAGGCTCTGGAAAGTGGTATGGTGGGTATCAACACGACGGTGGTCGCGGGCGCGGATTCACCCTTCGGGGGTGTCAAGGAATCGGGCCATGGTTCGGAGGATGGCCCGGAAGGCCTCGATGCCTGCCTCGTCACCAAGGCTATACACCAGGCGTAGCACGGCTTGCGTCTGTGCTGGAGCTCCTGCGTGGCCAAAGCCTATCCACCGGGGGATGCACGGCGCGTGTCGGTGTTGAATTCGGCGGCGATGGTATCGAGAAGCGCTCGAATGCCCAATGGAACATAGCGCCGCTCCAGATAAGTGGCGGAGGCGATCAGCGGCGGGATAGGCCAACTCTCTGCCAACACCCGGACCAGATTTCCCTCCTCGAGGTCGCGGGCACAGAGTGCGGTGGGCAGGATCGCAAGGCCCACGCCGGCAACGGCCAGCTCATGCGCAATCAGTATGTCACTGACACGTGCTCGCGCCCGGATGGCGATTTCCGTGCGCCCGTCACTCTCGTTCGCACGCCAGAGTCCGTCATCGAGCTGTTGTGGCAGAACTATACAGGCGTGGCTCGCAATGTCCGCACAAATATTCAGTGGAGGGCGGTCGCGCAGATACTGCGGGCTCGCATACAGACCGCGCTCCAAATGGGCCAGTCTGCGCACCGGAATGCGTTCGTTGTGAATTCGTCCGAGGTGTATGACTATGTCGTATGGTTCTTCGCCGACATCGATCCATCGGTGGGTTTCCTCCACAATCAACTCAACTCGAGGATGGCGAAGCGCAAAGCTCGCCAGTGCGCGGTTGACCCACGACCTCAGTCCGGTTGCGGTGGCCAGGCGTAAGGGCCCGGATAGTTCCGACTGACGATCGGCCACCGCCGCTCGCGCCTGTTGGGCGGCGGTGAGCAGGGTCTGGCAATGCAGGTATAAGGTCTCCCCGCTGCCGGTCAACGACAGCTTTTGTACTCCGCGTTTGAGGAGGACCGCACCTACGTGTTGCTCGAGGGATCGCAACCGGCGGCTGATGGTGGCTTTCGGGATGCCGAGTTGGGCCGCGGCTCGATTGATACCTCCGATGGTGATGACCTCGTGGAACAGCAACATCGAGTTGACATCAATGGGCGGGTTGGTCGGCTTTGAGCGGCGGCGTGACTCCGGTCCGGTGCCAGGATTTCTCATGGGGGGGCTCGTGTGGCAGGTAACAGCAGTGGAACACCTGGTTTCAGGCAATGCCCTATGACAAGCGTGTGTGGGCTCATACAATCCGAAAATGACGACCAACAGTGTGCCGAGCCCAGCAGCCTTTAGACGCATCGCGGTCGAAGAGGCGTTCCTGCCGCCGGATCTCGTGAAGATCTACTTGCGGATGATCGCCGAGGGAACCGCCGATGACCCGGGGTTCCTGAGCCTGTGGGGCTTCTACGGAGGCGAGGAAGGTGCCCGCAGAACCGGCGTGCTGCAGCGAATCCAGGATCTGGGCGCGGGTCGCATTCGCGACATGGATGCCACCGGCATCGATCTGCAGATTCTGTCGCTGAGCTGCCCGGGTGTGCAGATTTTCGACGCACCCACCGCCACGGCACTGGCGCGCTCGAGCAACGACCAGCTTGCGGAGGCGATTCGCCGCTACCCCACACGCTTCGCCGGGCTCGCCGCCATCGCCCCCCAGGACCCGGCTGCCGCCGCGGCTGAATTGTCCCGCGGTGTCACACAGCTCGGCCTCAAAGGCGCCATCATCAATTCTCACACGCACGGCGAGTATCTGGATCAGCCGAAGTTCTGGGAGATCTTCGCCGCGGCGGAGAGCCTCGGCGTGCCGCTGTATCTGCATCCGAATACGCCCTCGCGCCAGATGATCCAACCTTTCCTCGAAGCGGGGCTCGACGGCGCGATCTTTGGTTTTGCCGCGGAGACCGGCCTGCACCTGTTGAGAATCATTACCGCCGGGGTGTTCGATCGCTTCCCGCGCCTGCAGATCGTAGTGGGGCACCTCGGCGAGGCGCTGCCATTCTGGTTGTTCCGGATCGACTTCATGCACCGGCGCGCCGTGGCTGCGAATCGCTACGCCGCGCTGCGCAAGCTGAACCGGGCACCGAGCGATTATCTGCGCGAGAATGTTTATGTCACCACGAGCGGCATGGCCTGGGCACCGGCGATCGAATTTGTGCTGTCGGTGCTGGGGGCCGACCGGGTGATGTATGCAATGGACTACCCGTACCAATTCGTTCCGGAGGAAGTTGCGGTCACCGATGGTCTGAAGATCGGCGCCGCGGACCTTCGCAAGTTGTATCAAACCAACGCCGAGCGGGTATTCAAGCTCTGACGGCCGTTGCGCCGGTGGAAGGATCCTGAAAGGACGCGTGCCGCAAACAGTCGCCTTTCGGCTGGGACCCGGGTAATGTTGGCTCGGGGGTTTCCGACAGAGGGTGTTCATGCTCCAGCTCGATGCGCAGTCGCCGGCCGCTACCCGGCGGCAGACCGGCCTCGAAGGGTTTGCGGCTGAGACCATGCGGTTCCTGAGCGAGCTGTCGCCAGTGAGCTGGGTCACCATGCACCTCTTTGACGAGGGGGCCCGGCGGGTATGGCTGGGATCCCGCGGTGTACCGGTAGCATTTCGCACGACGTACTACGAAGAACACCTTTGGCGCATCGATCCGTTGGCCACGACGCGCTTCCGCGGATGCGAGCGGTCGTTGACCGGATTGCAGACGCAGGAGAGCCGTTGCCGGCCGGAGCACGTCCAATCCTATCGGGCTTTTCTACGATCATTTGGCGTGACCGATGCGGCCGAGATGGTCTTTTTGCATGACGGCGATCCGATCGGGGGCATGAGTCTGCTGTGGACCGGCGTGACCGGAGGCTCTTTGTTGCATGACCGCGAACGGCTCACCAACCTGCACCGCTACATTCAATTGAGCTTCGACACGACGCTGCGCAGTCACTCGATCGGCTGGCGCAAGAGCCTCGTACGGGAATTCGGCTTGACCTCGCGGGAAGTCGAGGTCGTTGAAGGCGTCTGCGCCGGACACAGCAATCACGAAGTTGCCGAGACGTTGAATATCTCGTTGGCAACGGTGAAGACCCATCTGCTGCATGTGTTTGCCAAACTGCAGGTGCCCAATCGCGCAGCGCTCGTGCGCCGGGCCCTGCAATGAGGGCTCAGGTAACGACGAAGTAGTGGATGCGATTGGCGCCGGGGAGTTTCTCGGCGGTGCCGATGAAGACGTGCCGACCTAACCACTCATGAGGTCCCTCAGGGGCGTCGAATTTGGGAACCACCCTCATGTAATACTCGTGAGACGCGACAGCCTCGTTGCGTCGCAGCCGCTCCATCACCGATTCGCTGCCCCAGCGATACCCTCGGTTCTGCATGTAGATGATCGCGCCATCATCCGTCTCCAACAGATAGCGCGCATCGAAGTCAATGACGCCGTCAGGCCGCACCAGCGGGAAATCGCCCCCGGACATGGGCACCACCTTTCCTGAAAGGCGGGGGCCTGCAATCGTGCCGGAGGCGACGTAAACGGCGCCTCGCTTGGCACCCATCGGGCTCGGAGTGACCCATCGCAATCCGGTCAGCTCCAGCGAGATCGTAAAGGCATGCTCCAGGGTGGGAGCGGCTGGATTTATCATGCGTGGCAGTACCTCGAGCTACGGAGCGATGCAGCGATCATCAGGATGATCACCTTATCGAACTCGCTTCAGACCGCGATCAACCGTTCGGCTGATGTCACGCGAGTCTGCCCCGGACATCATCGCGGCGTCGATCCGACAAATTAGGCAAAAGGCGCGTGTTTTGGCCAGATCGCCGTTGACGGTGGCGGACCTGATCGAGGATTCCCCGGTGGGCGGTTTGCAGTACCGCGTGTTTGTACTCGCCGCACTATCGCTGGTGGTCGATGGATTCGACACGCAGGCGGTTGCTTATGTTGCGCCGGTGATATCGAAAGACTGGTCACTGGCCACCGGCGCGTTCGGGCCGGTGTTCGCCGCCGGCTTGATCGGTTCCGCGCTCGGCAGCATTGCGCTCGCGCCGTGGGCAGATCGGTTCGGTCGCAAGCGCCTCCTGGTGGCGTCCGCCGCGGTTGTCGGATTGCTCACATTACTTTGCAGCACGGCGCACTCGCTGTCGCAATTGGAAGCGCTGCGCTTCGTCACAGGGGTTGGTCTCGGCGCCGCGCTTCCCAATGCGCTTGCCCTCATCTCGGAATATGCGCCCGAGAGAAAGAGAACGAGCATCGTAACGATCACCTTCTGCGGCCTTGCCCTGGGCGCCGCGCTCGGGGGTGTAGTCGCCTCGCTGTTGGTTCCGCACTTTGGATGGCAATCGGTGTTCGCCGCCGGCGGGACGGCCACGTTGCTACTCGTCCCCGTGTTGCAATGGAAGTTGCCGGAATCGCTGCGCTTCCTCGTACTGCGGGACCCGTCCGGGTTGCAGACTCTTCAGACGTTGCGCCGATTCCTCGGCACGCGCTCGAGTGAGCACATCGAGTTGATCGCTGAAGAGCAGACCGAGCAGGTACGGGGTTGGGCTCCCCTATTCAGGGGTGGACGGATGGTCGCCACGGTGACGTACGGTTGCCTGGCGTTCCTCACGCTACTGACGCTGTACGTGTTGAATAACTGGCTGCCTACGCTGATTCACGCGATGGGTTTCGACATCAGACAGGCGTCGTGGTCCACTGCCGGGTTCCAACTTGGAGGCATTCTCGGGGCGATTGCTCTGGGACTGCTGTCAGATCGTCTCGGCGCGATCCGGGTCGTAGTCGTCGCATATGCAGCCGCTGCAACCATCATTGCCGCACTCGGCGCCATTCACGGGCCGTGGCTGATCGCCCTGGCAGCGTTCGGAGCAGGATTTACGATTGTAGGGGCACAAAGCTGCAACAACGCAATGGTCGCGGGCCTATATCCGACGGCTGCCAGGGGCAAGGCGCTGGGCCTGAATCTCACCATCGGCCGACTGGGCTCGATCGTCGGACCCACCGTAACCGGTTGGCTGCTGCTGCGCCACGTTCCACCCGAGCGCGTGTTGTTGTGGGCCGGCGTGCCCCTGGCGTTCGCTGCGTTGGTGCTGTTGGCAGCCACCAACTCAATCAAAAGACTGCAGGAACGCGAGCGGCGTCCCCAGCGTTATCAGACTTTTGGTTGATGCGCCTGCACCCCGATTGATTGGACGATCATCCGGGGGCGAAACTCTTGGGGGTATACGTGAGCGTTGGGAATGTTTGCAGACTGTTGAGTGGGGCAATTCTGACACTGCCGTGCGTGGTGCTGGCAGAGGGTGGATCGGAGTCGCCGCAGAAGAATACCGGACTCGAAGAGGTGGTCGTTACCGCGACCAAGCAGGCGGAATCGATCGACAAGGTGCCCATCAGTCTCACGGCGCTGACGCAGGCGCAAATGGATACCAAGGGGATCCGCACGGTCGATGATGTTGTGCGCCAGACGCCCGGGATTGATTTCAGCCGCAGCCCGTTCGGTGGCGGCACGGGCAGCAATATCGCCATCCGCGGCATTCTTTCCACCACCGGTGCCTCGACCACCGGCGTCTATATTGATGACATTCCCATTCAATCCAGGGCCAACCAGGAAAACTTCGCCGGCGCGGCCTTTCCGCAAGTGTTCGATCTGGAGCGGGTGGAGGTGTTGCGAGGACCCCAGGGCACGCTCTGGGGGGCGGGGGCGGAGGGCGGCGCCATCCGTTTCATCACACCCGATCCCGGGCTCAGCCACTACAATGGGTATGCGCGATCCGAAGTTGCGGTAACCCGGCACGGCGATCCGAGCTACGAAGCCGGCGCCGCTGTGGGTGGACCGATTGTGCAGGATCAACTGGGATTCCGAGTGAGCGCATGGTATCGCCGCGACGGCGGCTATGTGGATCGGGTCAACCAGGAGACGAATGAGGCTTACAACAATGCCAACTATCAGGATTCCTATGTCCTGAGGGCGGCACTGGCCTGGAAGCCGCAGACAACCTGCAACTGACGCCCTCCGTCTTCTTCCAGAACCTGCGGGTGAATGATACGGGGTCCATCTGGGAGTCGTTGTCGGATGTTGATCGCGGCATATTCCGAAACGGACACGTGCTGCAGGAACCGACGCGCGACCAGTTCTACCTGCCGGCGCTCAAGGCACGGTGGGAGCTGGGCGCGGTCGATCTGACCAGTGTGTCGTCCTACTACTCCCGGCACCAGAGTCAACTCGCGGACGACACCAACTTTGAGTCCGCGATCTGGACCGGCCTGCCTTTTCCGATCTTCCCCGGACAGAATGCGCCTGCATTCGTGGGGACTTCACAGGACATCTTCTCCCAGGAGATTCGAGCGCAATCGCACGACCCGGAGGCGGCACTGGTATGGACCGTGGGCGCGTTTTATTCGGACGCCCACGAGCGCGACTACAACCTCGTACAGGACCTGTACTTCGATGCGCTCATCCAGAACGCCACCGGACTCACATCGGAACAGCTCTTCGGAATTCCTCTGGCCGACGGCAAATACACGTTTGTAGGGACCACGGTCTCGCATGACAGGCAGACGGCGGCCTTCGGACAGGTCGACTATCACCTCTTCAAAGGCTTCACCCTGACAGCTGGACTGCGGGTGGCACACACACGCTTTGATTTCGTGCAGGGCTTTGCCGGGCCGGTCAACTATAGTGGCAGCGGGCCTGACTCCCGCACGTTGCTCGGTGGTCAAAACGAAAACCCGGTGACACCGAAATTCGGGATGTCCTATCAGTTGACGGACCGGAACATGGTTTATTTCTCAGCGGGCGAAGGCTACCGGATCGGCGGGGCCAACTCGCCGGTGCCGTTGAATCCGGCGTGCCGCCTCGACCTCGCCAAGCTCGGCTTGACCGCCTCGCCCCTCGAGTATCAGTCGGATAAGACCTGGAGTTATGAGGTGGGGTTCAAGGGGCGCGGTCTGAACGACCGCCTTGAGGTTCAGGCGAGTGCCTTCCACATCGACTGGAAGAACATACAACAGTACGTTGGCTTGCCGGACTGCGGCGGCATTGGATTTACCGCAAATCTAGGCACGGCGGTGAGCAACGGCTTCGATCTGCAGGTGAGCGGCAGACCGTTGTCGGGGCTATTGCTGTCCGGGTCGGTCGGTTACACGAATGCGAAGTATTCAAAGACGCTGGGATCCAACGGCACGACCATCGTGAACAAGGGCGATACCGTAGGTAGCCCGCCAGCGGGAACGACTCCATGGGTCCTCGATGCATCCGCGGAATATGACTTCGGGATCGCCGGGCGCGATTTCTATATTCGCCTGGACGATACCTATCGCAGCCATCAGTCAGGGCAGGCCGCCAACCTCGATGACCCGACTTCACTGGGATACGATCCCAACATTCCGTTCGATCCGGCGACCAACCTGCTGAATCTGCGCTTGGGGACCGCGCTCGGCGGCGCCGACCTATCCATTTTTGTCAACAACGTGTTGAACAGCCAGCCACTGTTACAACGCACGCACGATACTCCGAAATCACCGCTCTACTACGATCAGACATTCCGGCCATTGACGGCCGGGGCGACCGTGAGTTATCGGTTTTGAGGTAACTGTGTTCAATCGACGCACGATGTTGGCCCACGCTGCAGCAGCGGCGCTGATTATTCCTCGGGCACGCGGTGCTGCCGACGCGAGAGCGCTCGAACCGCCTGTCGCGTCGACAAACTCGGGTAGGGTGGTCGGGCGCCGGGTCGACGGAATCTGCATGTTCAAGGGGATCCCGTATGGCGCTTCCACCGCCGGCAGCGGTCGTTTCAAGCCGCCCCGGGCACCTGAGGCCTGGAGCGGCGTGCTGAAGACTGTGGACGATCCGCCCCAGGCGCCGCAGCACGATCCCGGAAAACCTCGCAGGCCCCGCAGCGACTCGCCTTATGAGGGAATCGAGCCCGATTGGACTCAGGTCCCGGAAAGCGAGGACTGCCTGAAGTTGAATGTCTGGACCCCGGGGCTGGAGGGCGGAAAGCGTCCGGTCATGGTTTGGTTCCACGGGGGTGGATTTGCAGTCGGGTCGGCCGCGGGGCAGTGGCAGGACGGAGGGCGCCTGTGTCGTCGGGGTGATGTGGTGGTGGTCAGTGTCAACCACCGGCTCAACGTGCTCGGGTATCTGTATGTAGATCCGCTGAATGCGGCTTTTTCCGGAGGCGGCAACGCCGGATTGCTCGATCTGGTCCTGGCCTTGAAGTGGGTTCAGGAGAATATCGCGCAATTTGGCGGTGATCCGCAGAATGTCACCATTTTCGGGCAGTCCGGGGGCGGGCAGAAGGTCTCGATGCTGCTGGCCATGCCGGCTGCCGCGGGTTTGTTTCAGAAGGCGATCGTGCAAAGTGGCCCTGCGCCCAGGGCGCTCGAGCCACAGTACGCCGCGGACATGGCGCGGCGGCTGCTGGCGAAGCTCGAAATAGGGACCGGCGAGGTCGAAAGGCTGCAGCAGGTTGCGCTCGATCGGATCATGAGTGCGTACTATTCGGTGTTTCGCGAGACAGGCGGCTACGGTGTGTTGGGGATCCTGCAAGGATTTGCCCCGGTGGTGGACGGAAAATGGCTCCCCCAACATCCGTTTGATCCTGAGGCGCCGGTAGTTTCCGCGGACGTGCCGTTGATGATTGGCACGACTCGCACCGAGATGACGCTCGGCGCGCTTCTCGAGGATCCGGCCGCGGATCTGATGAGCGAGAGTTCACTGAGGGATCGGCTGGCGGGTCTGTTCGGTAACGACACGCAGCGTGTGCTCGATGCCTATCGAGCCTCACATCCCGGATTTTCGCCTTGGGAGCTGTATGCCGTGATTACCAGCGACTGGCCGACTCGCTTGTATTCAATCTGGATTGCAGAACGCAAAGCGCGGCTGCGGCGCGCTCCTGTCTTCATGTACCGGACCGATTGGTGCACGCCGGTGGCCGAGGGCAAGCTCATGGCGCCGCATGCAATCGATATTGGTTTCGTTTTGGATGACACGCCCTACACGCGCAGCTTCGACGGGGGCGGACGGGGGGCTGCCCAGATGACCCGGAGCATGAGTGGTGCCTGGCTGGAATTTGCACGCCACGGCAATCCCAACAACGGCTCGCTGCCCCGCTGGCCGGCTTACGAGCCGGAACGACGCAGTACGTTGCTGTTTGATACGCCGTGCCGCGTGGTCGATGACCCGGATGGAGCTGACCGCCGGATACTCGATAATCTGCTGGCGAAGAGATAATCGGAGAACGAGGATGCGTTGGATCAATTTGCTGTCGGCCGCATTGGGTGCAGCTACGCTGTGCGTCGCGGCGCAGGCCGAGGAGCCATCCGAGACTGTTAAGCAATACCGGTTGCATATGTTTGATGAGCCGGTGCGCAGTCTGGCCAACCGTTCGATGGAGCTGATGTTCAATACGGCCCGGGTGGAGGCGGGTCGCGGTGCTGTGACCCCGTTGCCTGAAGCGCCGGTTACGCTCGACTTCACGTATGAATTCGGCGGTGTGCGGCACCCGGCCCTGGATATTCTCGAAGATACCAACACCGACGCACTGTTGATTCTCAAGGACGGAAGGATTGTATTCGAGAGGTATCTCAACCGCTCGAATGCACAAACGCATTTCAATTCGTACTCCATGGCGAAGTCCATCAACTCCGTCCTGGTGGGCCTCGCGCTGGCGGATGGTAAGATCGCTTCGGTCACGGAACCGGTGCTGAAGTATGTTCCCGAGTTGAAAGGATCCGGTTACGACGGCACGACCATCGAGAACCTGCTTCAGATGCGTTCCGGCGTCGATTGGGATGATAACTTCTTCTCAGAGAAGACAGCTTCGCACGCCGCGCATGTGGCCTCATGGGTGGAAGAGAAGCATCGGTACGCCGATGCAGCGGTCGCCACTCACAGAGCCCACCCTCCGGGGAGTGTATACAACTACAACACCATGGACGCCGGCGTAATTGGCCTCGTTGTTGAACGTGCGGTGGGTATGCCGATCAGCCGGTACTTGAGTGAACGTCTGTGGAAGCCGGGTGGCATGGAGACTTACGGGTTCTACATTATTGATGGGCCCCCGGGGGTCGGACGGGAATTCTCCGGCGGAGGATTCGATGCAGTGCTGCGCGACTACGGACGGTTGGGACTTCTCATGCAGAACGGTGGCAGACTCAATGGCCAGCAGGTCCTGCCGCGTGAATATGTCGCGATGTCCACAAAGGCGAGCACTACGAGCGATTCCGAGACCGAGTTGAAGGGTCTGGGGTATGCCTGTTTCTGGTGGCCGGTGTTGCACACTGAGGCATTTACAGCTCTGGGAGGAGAGGGGCAGTTCATTTACGTGGATCCGCAGACGAAGACGGTCATCGTGAAGATGAGTCACACTCCTGTTGGGCCCACGGCTGTTGCCAAAGAGGAGGAAGCGTTGGCATTTCTGGCAGCGGCCTCACGCTGGTCGCCGGGTACGGCGGGGCGGCATTGAAGCTCGCGCTTCCGCGACCTGGAGGACTCCGTCAGGATGCGCAATGCACGGTCGTCAATCGCGGAATACCACTGTCTTGTTCCCATTCAACAGGACGCGAGATTGCAAGTGGTAGGCGACGGCGCGCGCTAAGACGCGCTGCTCGATGTTTCGCCCCTTTCGTACGAGGTCCTCTGGTGTGTCGGCGTGCGAGATGTGCTCGATATCCTGTGAGATGATGGGACCTTCATCGAGATCTGCGGTCACGTAGTGCGCGGTCGCCCCTATGATCTTCACGCCACGAGCATGTGCCTGATGATAGGGCTTGGCCCCTTTGAAGCTCGGCAAGAACGCATGGTGGATATTGATGCAGCGTCCTGATAAATAGCCGGACATCTCATCGGAAAGGATCTGCATGTAGCGAGCCAGTATGACCAGCTCCGTACCGCTTTCCTCAATGATCTCCCGTACACGCATTTCCTGTTGCGGCTTGGTGCCTTTCACGACCGGCAGGTAGTGAAACGGAATATCGCCTATGACCGAGATTTTCATGACCTCGCGCGGATGATTCGACACGATGCCGACCACCTTCATGTTCAACTCGCCGATGCGCGTTCGGTACAACAGGTCGCCGAGACAGTGGTCAAACTGGGAGACCATCATCAACACCCTGTGGGGTTGATCGTAAGGGCGCAGGCGGCATCTCATGCCGTGCGTCTCGCTCAGGGACTGCAGCGCCAGCGTGAGGTCGGCTTGCGGGGTCGTCGTTTCAAATTGAACCCGCATGAAGAATTCGCCGCTCGCCTGGTCGTTGAACTGGGCGGCATCGGTGATGCTCGCACCCTGCTCCAGCAGCGTGTTCGCCACCGCTGCGACCAGTCCGGGCCGGTCCTTGCACGTCATGGTCAGTACGAAACTGCGTGTGGAGGAGGAGGGGGCAGATGGTGTCATTTTTGATTCAGGCCTTCGCGTGCGCAAGGCTGTAGTCGTGGATCCACGATAGCGTTCGTTCGAGACCGCCGAATGGATAGAAGTGAAGTCGTACGGCGCCGTGTTGCGGTTGTAGTCCGGCCGCCAATGCGTCGACGAGCTTGTCGGGACCTGCCGTACCGATGAGCCTGGTCAGCCCTATCCCATACTTACTCAACACTGCGGACGACGCGGCAACACCGCAGCGCGCAGCAAAGCGCAGGAGTGTGGTGATGGAAGCCGGGCCGGGCACGCCCAGGCGCACCGGACAATCGACTCCGCGAGCTCGCAATTCCTGCAGCCAGTCCAGGAGTGCGTGTGCGTCAAATCCAAACTGGGTCACGATCAGAGGCGCCATTCCCCGGCTTTCGATGAGGTCGACCTTTTTTTCGAGGACAGCCCATCTCTCGCGCCGGTCCATGACAGGATGACCTTCAGGGTGCCCCCCGATGCCGATCGCTTTGATGCCGGCGTTCTCGAAAGCACCTGTTTTCAGCAGATCGGCGCTGTCGTTGAACGGGCCGGACGCTGCTGGCGGGTCTCCGGCGACCACAAAGCAACGCGTGACTGCTGCTTCCAACACGACGCGGTCCAGGTACTGCGTGAAGTCTGAATAGGAGCCCAGGCGCCGCGCGGAAAAGTGGGGCATGGGTTCAAAGCCAAGTTCGCGCACGGCGCGGGCGGCGGCGATACGCCCCTCGGGTTCTTCGCCCGGCAGATAGGTGATTGCGATCGGAGTCCTGGTTGGCATCCGGGGCGCCGCCTTGCGCAAAGCCTCGATGTCCCTGGCCGTCATCTCCAGCGAAAAGCCATCGGTCATTCCCTCGGGAGGGCGCGCCCAATTCGGATGGATTACCGGAACTTCTCGCCGTCGCACCCCGGTCATGCGGAACGTCTCAGTGACTAACGGGATCCAATAATACAACTCTGAAGCTGAATCATGCGGTTTAAAGGACGATAATCGAATGGTTTGGATACAAACATCGAACGGCCAACGCAGTTCCGAAAGAGGTCTAGGACTGATGCAGATAGTCGCGGTAGTCCGCCCGCAATCGCGCTTTCAAGACTTTGCCCGTGGCCGTTTGGGGTAACTCACGCACAAAGATCACCGCATCCGGGAGCCACCATTTCGGCATCCGGGGACGGAGGAATTCGAGCAACTCTTCGGGTGTGGGTGGCGGGTCTTCCGTCGGAACGACAATCAGCACCGGCCGCTCGTCCCACTTCGGGTGATATACGCCCACCGCGGCGGCAAAGCGCACACGGGGATGTAACATCGCCGCGTTCTCGATATCGATCGAGCTGATCCATTCACCTCCGGATTTGATGACGTCCTTGGTACGGTCCGTGATCTTCACGAAGCCGTGGGCGTCCCGTGTGGCAACGTCGCCGGTCGGAAACCAGCCGTCCGCATCCAACAGGGTTTCGTCCTCGTGTTTGAAGTAGCTGCTCGCAACCCAGGGGCCCCTGGCCCAAAGGAGCCCGGAGGCGTTGGATCCCATCGGGATGATGTTGCCATCGTGATCGGTGACCTTGAGCTCCATGCCCCACGACGGACGACCTTGACTCAGCAGTTTGGCGGTGCGCACCTCCGTCGGAAGCTCCTCGAGAAGTCCCGTAGTCGAGGCGACCGTGCCGATCGGGCTGATCTCGGTCATGCCCCAGGCGTGGATCGGTCTCACCCCATAGGTTTGCTCCAACGTGGCATGCATGCCGGGAGGTAAGGCGGATCCCCCGATCAGGGCACGCTCGAGCGTCGGTACCCGCTCGCCCGTGTCGTTCAGGTGGTTGATGATCTTGGACCAGACGGTGGGTACGCCAAGTGCGAAAGTCACCCGCTCGCTTTGAATGAGCTCAACGAGACTGGGCGCATCCAGGTGGTTGCCCGGTAAGACCAGCTTCGCGCCCGACATGGCGCAACCGTAGGGTGTCGACCAGGCATTGACATGGAACATCGGGACGACCGGGAGAACGACGTCCACCGAACGCAACCCGAAGGAGTCAGGCTGTAGAGTCGCCAGTGCGTGCAGGAGTGTCGAGCGGTGGCTGTATAACACTCCCTTCGGCTCGCCCGTCGTCCCGGAGGTGTAGCACAAGGATGAAGCGGCTCGCTCGTCCAGGAGCGGCCATTGAAAGTGATCGGAGGCGGTCTCGAGTAACTCCTCGTAACACTGCCAGGCAGGGCTGCAGGCAGGCATCGAGGCACGATCGGCGAGGACGATCAGCGTTTCGATGGCCGTGAGCTGTGATGCAATCTTCTCGATCAAGGGGGCAAAAACAGGATCGAATAACAACACGCGGCTTTGCGCGTGGTTCAGGATATAGACGATCTGATCCTCGAACAGCCGCGGATTGACCGTGTGCAGGACAGCGCCCATTCCGGAGATGCCGTAGAAGCACTCGAGGTGGCGGAAGCTGTTCATCGCAAGCGTCGCGACGCGATCCCCACGGCCAATGCCCAGTTGCAACAGCGCTGCTGCCAGGCGCCTCGATCGCGATTCAACCCCGCGATAATGGGTCCGATGCAGCGACCCATCCGCTTGATGCGAGACTATCTCGCGTTCGCCGTGATTCTCGGCCGCATGGCGGATGATGGATGAGATGAGTAGACCGTGCTCCTGCATCAACCCCTGCATGGCTCGTTCCCCCGAGTACCCGGCCCGAAGACCGGTCAGATCTCGAACAGCAGGCCCGGGGACTTCGCCGTGTCAGCCGCGGCGCGCTGCTCGGGTTTGCTTTTGTTTGTTTGCCTTGGCACGCGCCTCTTGTGCCTGCGCATATTGTTTGCGCAAGTCGAGCATGTAGTCCGTGAGAGCCCGACAGGCGCTGTCCGCGTCCCGCTTTTCCAACGCCAGGTGCAGTCGCTCGTGTTGATCCGCGACCTTGGCACGGTCGCGAAATCTGAAGATCACCAGGTTGATTGCCGGCTGCAGGGAATCCAGCACGCCCGCAGCCGCATACTCGAGCGCCGGATTGCCCGCGGCTTCCACAATTGTGTGGTGAAAGCTCACATCGGAGGCGCAAAAGTCCTCATCCGAAAGACCTTTCGAGCGTTGCCTGTCTATTTCCGCCGCCAGCGTCGCCAGATGAGCGTTGCTGCGGCGTTGCGCGGCCAGCCGGCAGCAAACCAACTCGAGCTCGGTGCGGGCCTCCGCGATGTCCTGGAGCGAGAACTCCCCAAGGGACACCAGTAGTGACGCGGCAGTGGCCGCAGCGACTCGTGCCTCCTGGCCGCTCGGCTGATTTACGAAAGTGCCGCCCGTGGGGCCGCGCCGTGAGCGGATCAGGTTTTGCGCGGCCAGGCGCTTGAGCGCTTCGCGGATGGTGGGCCGCGACACACCGAAGCGGCTCGCCAGTTCGTCCTCCGTTGGAAGACGCTCATCAACCTTCAGTCGCCCTTCCAGAATGGCTTCGCGGATCTTGTCCGAGATCTGCGCAGCCAGTCCGTGGGCGACGATGCCCTGGTAGTCAATCGCCATGAGTCATGCAGCGGGAGCTGGCCTTTGAGTACGAGGACGTCATTGTCTCAAACCGCAATTCGTCTGGCAAATAGGGGTATCGACGCACGGAAACGGCTATGCCTTGGGAGCCCAGTCAATCTGCATGATCTCCGCGCTGCGTCCGCTCAGGTCCCAGACACGCCCGAAGTCCTTCAGCTTGCTCTTGACCCCTCGGGCGACAGTGACCTCGGAGCCGATCCAATACTCCGTGTTACTGATGACGACGTCCGCATCCGGGCTTTTTCCCTGGATCGGCTCAACCGTACCGTCGATGATGTTGGGGATTACAAAGCGCCGCGTCTTCTCGTGGCGCGTGAAATGAACCGGCACCTGCCGGGTGCCCAGGAAAGTGCTGACCAGGTACTTGAGGACCCCCGGGGGCCCGCCTGCCTGGCCCGAAAAGATGTTGGTGATGCCGGTAACCGCCTCCGCCGTGGCGCGCTCATCCACATAGAGCGCAGCAGTCCAGTTGCCGTTGCCGAGTCGCCCGGGGATATCGAGCAGCAAGCCCACATTGAGCCCCGTGAGGTCGGCGTTTCCGTAGAACCCTTTGCGGATTTCAACACCCGCCCAGCCGTGACAATAGCCCTGGGTCGGAGGAGCCTTCCCCAGAGCAATCACGCAAGGACAGAATACGTCGCAATTACAATTCAGGATGAGCTCGCCCTGGATGTTCCACGCGGTTGTCATAAAGGATTCCCCCGGAAAAAAGTGAAGGCCATGAGTCCGCCTCCACAAAGGATGAGTGCGAAGCCGACCACGCGGGCGAGGACTCGTCCCCCGGGAGCCAGTTTCTCGAGAAGCATGATGAAGGTGAGGACCGCCGTGCTCACCAGGCTCATCGAGCCTGCCAACAGCATGAGTGCCATCAACGCCCAACAGCAGCCGACACAGTGCATACCGTGACGCAGTCCCAGGTAGGAGGCGCCCTTGAGGCCCTCGCGCCAGTGCGCCAGGAAAAACATCATGGGGCTGCGGCACTGAGTGAGGCAGAGATCCTTCAGTGTTGAAAACTGGTACAGGCCCGCCGCGGCGAGCAATCCGCCGTAGAGCAGGGGGCGCGCCGAGTCGATCGCCGGGATTTGGGCTGCGGCGCTGGCGAGTCCCCACTGGGCCACGGTGGCCGCCAACCCAAAGCCCCACCATGCAAACAGGTATCCCAGAACGAATATCCCCACACGCGCGGCGGCCGGCAGCTCTTTTTGGCCTGCGCGCGCGAGATCAGCGAAGGAGAGAATGGCGGGCGCAGCTGTGGGTAGCATCATGGCGACCGCCATCAGGAGCCACATCAGGAATGCTATGAGAAACTCGTGCCATCCCCACGCCTGCGACGATGTATGGAAATGGTGGGCGTGGGCGAGTGGCACTGCTGCATCAGACGAGCCTGAAATGGCCGCCCCCTCGCTGCCGAACAACTGATACCACGCCAGCAGGATCAGGAGAATCAGGGATGCCCAGATGACGCGTATCGGACGCGACAACAAGCCTTCGAGCAGGGCGCGTGACGGGGGAGCCATGCCGCTCATCATTCCGAGACTCCGAGAATCACCGATACGGAACAGTGATAGTTGGAGTCTGCGTTGGCCATACACCAGTTCAAATCGTTGTTCCTGGAGGCTCGATACATCGGCTTCTCGCGCTCGTTGCGGTTGCATTCGCAGTGGCCACAGCTGGTTTTGCCGCAGCAATCATTGTAGGACACAATGTAATCGCGGTTGTCGGCCGGATTGTGACAAGTCCCAATCCATGTGATGGGCGAGGGAACCGTACCCGGCGGGCAGGTGTTTGAGCTACCGCCGCAACACGAGCAAAGGAATCCGTCCACCGCGCAGTATTTCCAGTATTCGCAGCTCAGTGGGTCGTCTGTGGCCGCCTTTACGGGCGTTGTGTGCTGGTGAGAGTCGAGCTTGTCCGAACCCGCCGGTGCAGGTCCGTTCTTCTGTGTCGCCGCGCTGGACTCCGCCGCACGGGCGCTGCTGCGATCTATTGGAAGCAGGGGTACCAAAGCGGCACCGGTCAGAATTGTTCCGATGCGCGCGATCAGGCTGCGTCGCGACGTCTGTCGCGCAAGCAGTCGCGCGGAATGCTCAAACAGGTTATCGAGGGAGCGCATCGAGTGGGGCCCTTCAGTGCGGTTGGCTCAATGATTGAAAATGAACCATGGAGTCTGGCCGAGGTGCTGCTCGACATGTTTCAGCTGCGCGGTGCGGGCGTCGAAGACAGCCAGCTCGGCGGCAGTGGTGGCGGCGAACAGCACCGGCGCCGGATCCTGCGAAACCTGGATGGCGATGACAGGAGCCAGTTTGTAGGCCTGCAGTGGCCAGCGCTCGAGGCGCGCATGTGTTTTCAAATCGAACACCCAGATCTCAGTCCCGCCCTCCTTGTGAGAGCCTTCTCCGCCCTGGTGCATCGGTACGAAGAGTCGATCCTGGGTGCGGTGAATGGCGGCGACCTGTACCCCTCCCGGCCGCCAGGTTCCCCGCTCGGCGGCGCTGACGAGACTCCAGGTGGGACGAAAGACAGGTTGAAGACCGGAGAGATCAACCTCATGAACCTCGCCGAGGAAAGACAGGAACGCGTACCCTTTTGCTGTGGGGACCCCCTGCACGAATACAGGGTCGGTATCCGCATTGAAGAAAGGATCGGATGATGCGCGCGAGGCCTCTTTACCTTGCGGGTTGAGTGTAACGGTGAGCAGGCGTCCACTTTCGCACAGTGAAGACACTCGATTCGGGCCGGAGGGGATTACCAATACACAGCCTGCGGTATCGATCTCATTCAACACTGTTTTTCGGCGGGGGTCGAGTACGCCGAAAGAGGCCGCTGGCGTGATGTAGGCGACATACAAGAAATGACTGTCAGCGCTATAGGCGACATTGAAATAACTCGGCAGCGTCTGCGCACGCTTGGCAGGAAGAACGATCTCGTGTGTGACAGCAAGCGTATTGTTATCAGTGAACTCAACGAGGTCGGTACGCGTGCCGCGGCTACCCCGTGAGAAATACGTTGTCGCTACGACCGTCGTTTTGCCATCAGGCGACAGATTGATCCCTGGAGTATAACCGGCATCGATCTGACCCAAGCGGCGGAAGGTGTCCCCATCGAACACGTGCACACGGGCGTCGGTTTCGTTATTGAAGGCTTCATCGTATACGTATGCCCAGTGCGGTTTGGTTACGCCAATCTCGGCGACCGTGAGATGCTCAGCCGGCAGAGGTGGAGTTGCAGCGATCACTGCGGTGCACAATGCCAGGTAGGCGAGCGCTGACCGCAGGAGGTGTGTTTGTAGCGCTATGTTCATACGCTATTACAAGGAGGGCAGATTGGAAGCGGAGCGACCTGGAGGCCTGGAAGCCTCGCCAGCGTTGGCCGACGCAGTGCGCCGTCCTCGTGTGAAAAGATACGCCAACATCACCACCCCCAGGGTGAGCAGACTCCCGTACAGATCGCGGATGTGCTCGGCACTGAACGCCATTGCAACCAGCACCGCCAGCATCCCCGCCACTGCCGCGTAGCTCGCCCACGGAAATAGCCACATCTGAATGGCAGGCTTCGGTGCGCCCTCGCGCTCGCGGGTGCGTCGCAGGCGAATCTGGGCGATGGCAATCATCATGTATACAAACAGGCCGAGCGCGCCGGAAGCATTCACCAGAAACGCGAACACGGTACTCGGAGCCCAGATGGCGGCAAACACGCCCAGGACGCCTGCTGCGGCGGCTGTGAGTACGGACCGTGTTGGCACCCGGCGGTTGCTGAGTCGGACGAGTGATGCCGGCGCATCGCCCTGCGCTGCCAGGACGAAGAGCACTCGGGCACACACATAGAACGCCGTATTCAGGCAGGACAGAACAGCGGTAAGGATAATCATGCTCATCACCGTGCCGGCCCAGGAATAGTTCATTTCAAACAAAGCCAGTGTAAAGGGGGACTCGCCCACCCGCACCTGGTTCCAGGGCACGACGCAGAGGATGAGGAAAATCGATCCGACATAGAAAGTCAGGATGCGCAGAATGATCGAACCGGTCAGCTTCGCGATGGCTCGTGCCGGCTCTTGGGATTCGGCGGCTGCGATGGTCGTCACCTCCGCTCCGGTCATCGAGAAGAACACGGTGACCGACCCCGCCAGAACGGCTACGAGTCCTTTTGGCGCAAAGCCTCCGTGCTGGGTCAGGTTGAAGAGTGTGGGGACGTGGTGCGGATTCCAGCCGAACGCGTAACTTGCTGCCAGTGCGACAAAAACCAGGATCGCGGATACCTTGATCGAGGCGAACCAGAACTCGAATTCAGCATAGGAGCGGGCCGACAGAAGGTTGACCGCGGTCATGGTCGCCATCAGCGCCAGGCCGATCCCCCAAGCCGGAAGCGGCAGCCAGCCGTGCAGGATGTTGGCTCCGGCTATGGCCTCCACCGGCACCACGATGATCCAGAAGTACCAGTAAAGCCAGCCCGCGACAAACCCGCCCCAACGTCCCAGACCCGCCCGGGCGTACTCGGTAAAGGATGGTACCTCGGGTTGCGCAACCGCCATTTCCCCCAGCATTCGCATCACGAGCAACAGAATCAGGCCGGCCAGCAGGTAGCTCAGCACGATAGCGGGACCTGCACCGGCGATTGCCGCGCTGCTCCCCACGAACAAGCCCGCACCGATCATCCCACCGACGGTGATCATCATCACGTGTCGCGGCTGTAGCGAGCGGCTGAGTTGGGTCTGCACGATATTCACACTCACCCGGGTGGAGTCTCATTGCGCCGCACGAAGTTGCTGCCCAGTGCTCGGCCGCTGAGTGTTCCCCCAATCGGATCAGTCTGACAAACTTTTATTCGTCTGGCAAATTAGCAATAATGACCGACAGCGGGTATCGTCAATGCATCATCAGGCGCGGGGGAGGCGGTATGTTCAGGGCATTGCTCCTTGAAGAATCGGGCGCAGGAATCACCGCACATATTCGACAGTTGGAGGACTCAGCGCTGCCGGCGGGGAATGTCACGGTCAGCGTCGAATACTCCACCATCAACTACAAGGACGGCCTCGTGATCAATGGAGGGGGCGGGTTGGTCAAGCGCTGGCCGCATATTCCCGGCATTGATCTGGCGGGCACTGTGCTCAAGAGCGAGCACGCCTCCTACCGTCCGGCAGACAAGGTCGTTCTCACGGGTTGGCGAGTCGGTGAGCTCCATTGGGGTGGACTGGCTCAGAAAGCATCGGTCAACGGTGATTATCTGGTGCCGTTGCCCGCCGGCTTCACGACGCGGCAGGCCATGGCTGTCGGAACAGCCGGATTCACCGCGATGCTGGCGGTAATGGCCCTCGAATCTCATGGACTCACTCCGGAGGCGGGCGAAGTGTTGGTCACGGGCGCAGCAGGCGGCGTGGGCTCCGTCGCGACGGCCATCCTGGCGCGGCGCGGCTACCAGGTTGTTGCGTCAACCGGCCGCGAAGAGACTCACGATTATCTCAAAATGCTGGGAGCTACCACTGTAATCGACCGCTCCTCGTTTGCGGAACCCGCCAAGCGCCCACTCGAGACGGAGCGCTGGTCAGCCTGTGTGGACTCAGTAGGGGGCAATACCCTCGCGCGTGTGTTGGCGCAGACGAAATACGGCGGAGCGGTTGCCGCGGTCGGACTGGCTGGCGGCAACAAGCTCGAGCACACCGTGATCCCGTTTCTGCTGCGTGGAGTGAGTCTCCTCGGCATTGATTCGGTTATGTGCCCGCGGCCCAGGCGTATCGCTGCCTGGGCACGACTCGCAACGGACCTGCCCATGGATCGCCTGGATACGATCACTCAGACGGCGCTGCTCAGCGACGCGCCGCGACTGGCGGCAGAGATTCTCAAAGGACAGCTTCGAGGTCGCACGGTCATCGATGTCAACGCGTGAGCCGAGTCATGAAATTCACCATCACTCCTTCCGCCCGGTTGCGTCCATCTCCCTACTTCGAGGCCACGGTCGAGGCGGGAGTGGAGGCCTTTACAACCTACAATCACATGCTGATGCCGACCAGCTACGGTCGCCCGGAAGAAGAGTATTGGCGCCTGATTCGCGGGGTGTCTCAGTGGGACGTCGCCTGTGAGCGTCAGGTAGAGCTCACAGGCAAGGATGCCGGTCGGCTCGCCCAGATTCTGACAGTCAGAGACATCAGCCGGGCGGCTGTCGGTCAGGGCAAATATGTACCCATGTGCAACCATGCCGGTACGTTGATCAACGACCCTGTGATGTTGAAGTTGGCCGACGATCGCTATTGGTTCTCCATCGCCGACTCCAACATCTGGTTTTGGGCGCGTGCCATCGCCGCCGAGCGCGGGCTGCAGGTCGAGGTGAGCGAGCCCGATGTGTCACCGTTGGCCATTCAGGGGCCCAAGGCGGAGGATGTCGTCGCCTCGATGTTTGGCGATTGGGTGCGGGGCTTGAAGTACTTCTGGTTTCGGGAGACGACGCTTGCGGGGATCCCCCTGGTCGTCGCGCGCTCGGGCTGGTCCAAGCAAGGAGGTTTCGAGCTCTACTTGATGGATGGCACACAGGGCACGCAGCTGTGGCAGCGGGTTCGCGAGGCCGGCAAGCCATGGGATATCGCACCCGGAAATCCCAATCTCTGCGAGCGAATCGAAAGCGGCCTGCTTTCGTATGGTGGCGATACGGACGAGCGCACCAACCCTTTCGAAGTGCGCATGAGCAAGTACGTGGACCTCAACTTGCCCGAGGAGATCATCGGAATCGAGTCACTGCGGGCGATTGCAGCCGCAGGTCCGCAGCGGCGCCAGCTCGGGGTGCTGCTCGAGGGCACTGAGCCGACACAACCCCATTTCCGCTGGTCGCCGATCTGTGTCGATCAACACAAGGTCGGCGATCTCACCAACTGCACCTGGTCGTATCGGCTGCAGAAGAATATCGGCTTCGGCCTGGTATCGGTCCAATGCAGGCCGGGGGACCCGGTCGAGGTCGTGAAGGATGGCCGGTGGATTCGCGCGACACTGACCGAATTGCCGTTCGTCTGAAGCTGAAGTTTACAACTAACAACACAGTGTTTGACCGCACTCAGCAAAAGCGGCAAGGGAGACACCAGCATGATGAACTCGAGTGGGACTGGTGCCACGCCACCACGGGTGTGGTCATCTGATTATCGATTTGCGATGGCCGCAATGTTGCTTGCGGTGGTGCTGGCAAGTCCCGGCGTGCAGGCCGCGCCGTCTACCGGGGCAAGCTCCGGTGCGGGCGCTGCGGATTTCGTGCTCAACAAAGGAACAATCTACACGGCCGACGGCGCGCATCACATGGTGCAGGCCCTCGCTGTGCGCGACGGCAAGATTATCTTCGCCGGATCGGACGCAGAGGCAGCCAAATACATCGGGCCCCGTACCAAGGTTCAGAATGCGGGCGGCAAGCTCGTCCTGCCGGGGCTGATCGACGTCCATATGCATCCCATCGGCATTGTCGATTTCGGCGGTTGCAATCTGCAGGCGAAGCCCAAAACCCTGGCTGAAATCGCCTCGTTCGTACGCCAATGCATCGAGAAGCAGCATGTGCCGCCGGGACACTGGCTCGAAGTGTCGCAGTGGGAGTACGCCGCCGGAAACCAAACCGACCCTCAACATCTGACGTTGCGTGCCGCGCTGGATGCAGCCTCCACCCAGAACCCGATTGTCATGACGGGATGGGATGGCCACCATGTGGTGTTCAACAGCGCGGCGTTGGCAATGGCTAAGAATGCCAAGGGCGAAGTGGTCGGTTACTCGAAGCAGACTCTGGCGACGGACTTCGCGAAATACAAGGCGGTCGTCGGCGTGGACGCGAATGGTGAGCCGAGCGGTGATATCCAGGATGATGGCAGAGACCCGATCGATACGAGTGAAGCATCCCTCGAGGAATTCTCAAAGCTGCTGCACGCGCCTGAACGCCTCGCCCAGCGTCTCAACAGTGACGGGATCACCGCCATACAGGATGCAGCGACGGCAACCGACGGCACCCCGCTGGGGCGCGGCAGCATCTACGAGGTATACGATGCGTTGATTGCCAAAAATCAGCTCACGTTTCGAGTGAATATGGCGCAGCTCTGGGAACCGGAGGACTTCCGGGACGCCCAGACGTGGAGGATCGATTGGGACAAGCTGTTCGCGGAGGCTGATCGCGTGCGTCAGAAGTATGCGGCCAATCCGCTGACGCACGCCGATGTAGTCAAGATTTTCGCCGACGGCGACCTGGAAGCGAACCCTAACAACGTGCCGCCGACGTTCGGTGCCTCGCCCCGACCGGTGCCTTATCTGCAACCCATATTTGAGAAGGATGCGCATGGCGATCTTTCGGTAAAAGGTTACGTGGACGTTTCCTCGCCGGAGTGCGTCTATGTTCGCGCCAGGCCGATGGAGTACTCCACACCCGCGCAGATCGCGGACTACATCAAGACGTATGGTTATCATCCCGGGCAGTGCGCAATCTCGTACGGCACGCCCCAGCACGCGCCCGCCGTCTTCAAGGAGTATGTGAAGCGGGCTCATCTGGCAGGCTACACCATTCATGTCCACACGATCAGCGACACAGCCGTGCACATGACGCTGGAAGCGATCGAGGCGGCGCGCCAGGCCGACGGCGTCTACACGCGGCCGGACACCTTGGCACACATTCAGTGCGCGACCCCGGAGGATATTGTCCGGATGGGGAAGGACAAACTGTATGCCGCCTTCACTTACAGTTGGATGTACGCGGAGCCCAAAGGCTACGATCTGAGCACCGTCCCATTTTTCAACAAGGTCTCAGGCAACAGCTACGAGGCACTGCACGTGCCTGACAGCTATTTTGAGCAGTGCACGTATCCAGCCAAGACGGCCAAAGACGCGGGCGTCATTCTCGCGGCGGGCTCGGATGCCCCCGTGCTGACGAAGGATCCGCAGCCGTTCGTCAACATGGAGCTCGGGGTCACGCGTGCCAGGCACGGCCTGCCGCCCCTCAGCCCGTGGCAAAGGCTGGGAGTGCGAGACGTGCTGGATGCCTACACGATCAATGGTGCAAGGACCATGGGCCGCGCCGATGAGATCGGATCTCTCGAAGCCGGTAAATCGGCTGACTTCATCATTGTCGACCAGAACATCCTGGCTTTGGCGGACCAGGGCCATCCGGACAAGATCGGCGCGACGAAGGTGCTCGAGAGCTGGTTCATGGGCAAGAAAGTTTACTCAGGGGCCCGATAAAACGGGCCCGACCACGAGTTGGGAGTTGACGCCTCTCAGTCGTTTGTTGTATTTGTCTTTCAATTAAATCGTCTGGCAAATTATAAATAGCAGGCGAGACTGCTCGAGGGGAAGCGGCAGAGGAATTCCAACGGCCACCATTGCGCCTAAGGGGAGACCTATGACTCAGCAATCCAACAGATTGTTCGCAACACGCGGCGGGTGGGGCCTTGCCGTAGTTTTGACCCCACTCGTCATGCCGGTAAACGCTCAGACAACGGCAGACACGTCCGGAGCTACAACCCTGCAGGAGGTGGTCGTGACGGCCACCCGTCGCGAGGAATCCATTCAGAAAGTGCCCATCAGTGTCCAGGCATTCAGCCAGGAGCAGATGGATGCCCAAGGCGTCAAGCAGGTGGATGATCTGGTGCGCCTGACACCCGGCCTCAGCCTCTCACGCGCCAGCAACGGCGCCAACCAGATCGCCATTCGCGGAATCTCCTCCGCCGCCGGCTCGGGCACGACCGGCCTCTATATCGACGACACGCCGATTCAGGTCCGCAACCTCGGCTACGGCGCGGGTTCAGCCTTTCCGGGCATGTTCGATATTGAGCGCGTCGAAGTCTTGCGCGGTCCACAGGGAACCCTGTTCGGTGCCGGGTCCGAGGGCGGCACCGTGCGCTTCATCCAGGCTGAGCCGAATGTGAAGCAATTCCAGACCTACGATCGGGCTGAGATTGCCAACACGGAAAACGGCGCCCCCAGTTATGAGATCGGGGCCGCTTTCGGTGGCCCCATCGTCCAGGATCGCATCGGTTTCCGCGTGAGTGCCTACTACCGTTATAACGGAGGTTTTATCGATGCCGTGAACGGTACGTATGCAGTCCTCGACCCGACCGGCGCTGCCTACGGAAAGTCGGTGGCTTTCACACCTACGAGTACGTTCGAGAAGAACATCAACTGGGATCAGGCCATCGGCGCGCGTGCTGCGTTGAAATTCGTCGTGAGCGACTCCTTAGTCATCACGCCCTCGGTCTTCTACCAAAAGCGACACGTGAACGATAACCCCGGCACGACGTTCTGGGCGTCGCAGTCCAATCCCGGGGCACAGCAGTACTCCCGGCCTTTTTACATCGCTGGCAATCCCGCCACCGACCCCACGCTGTCGCCGATGGATGTTCCGAACAATGCGTGGGGGAGTGATTCGTTCACGTTGTCTGCCCTGCGATTGGACTGGGATCTCGGACCGGTGCAGATGGTTGCGAACTCTTCGTACTTCGACCGCAACGCCACGCAGTGGTGGGACTACACCAAGGGTTATGTCGAGTTGTACGAATATTCCCAGCTTCCGAACGGCGGCTATCCACCACCGGGTTGGAAGGGTATGTCCGATTATCTGAACGGCCAGCGCAACTTCGTCCAGGAGATCCGCTTCCAATCGAACCAGCCGGATGCGCGCATCAATTGGGTCGCCGGGTTATTTTACTCCCACAACAAGCAGACCGCCGGGCAGCCGATCAGCGTCAACTTTCTGCAGAATGCGCCTTTCGTGGGTTTCAGCCCGGACTTTGCGGGCTTCACGGACGGACCGCCATACGGCCCCGGCGCCTCGGCCTACGAGAACTTTCTGGGGCAACACATGTTGCCCAACTCCGTTACGTTCAATGATTCCTTCAACACCATCGACAAGCAGATCGCCTTTTTCGCCCAGGCCGACGTCAACCTGACTGAGCGGCTCAAGCTGACCGGTGGCCTGCGTTTCTCGCACATGACCTTGGACTACAGCGCGCGCTATTTCGGTGGTGACAACAACGCGAATGCCCCCTTTGGCCTGCCGTGTGTTCCAAATACCTATTGTGCGGATCCGGCGGATGTCGTCCCGGTCGGCGCGTACGCCGTCGGTGCCGGGCCATTTGTTCCGGTGTACGCGAACTCGACCGCACATTCGTCCAACAATGCAACGACACCGAAGATCGGTTTGTCGTATCAGATCGACGACAACAACATGGTGTACACGACGGCCGCCAAGGGATTTCGTCCGGCGGGCGCCAATCTCGCGGTGCCTTCGATCTGCAATTCCAATCTCGCCACGTTCGGCTATGCCGATGCGTCGGGTCAGTCAACGGAGCCGAATACGTATAGACCGGATACGGTGTGGAGCTACGAGGTTGGGGCGAAAGACCGATTGCTCGACGGCCGCCTGATACTCGACGGAAGTGCCTATCTCATCAAGTGGAAGAACATTCAGACGGATGTGTTCCTGCCGGACTGCCAGTATGACTTCGTGGACAATCTCGCCGACGCCACCGCCAAGGGGTTTGATCTGGGCTTCCAGGCAAAGCCACTGCGCGCCTTGACCCTGAGCGGTACCCTCGGCTACACCAAGGCAACCTTCGATCGCGCCGCGCTGTCGCCATCGGGGCGCGTCGTATTTGTCAGCGGCTCTGCAGTGCCGAACTCCGGTCCTCCATGGACGATCTATCTATCGGGCGAATATGACTTCGACCTGTTCTCGGCCAAGGACTTCTACGCACGCGTGGATTACACGCACACCAGTACGGAACGTCGAACCGGCGCGGCGCTGTACGGAGCTCCACAGTATGATCCATTGCTCTTTCCCAACCCGGCATATTCGATCACAAACGCGCGTCTGGGCTGGCGGGTGGGGGGCGCGGACATTTCAGTGTTCGTGAATAACCTGGCCAATGCCCATCCGCTGTTGAGTGCCATGTTCGAGCACAGCACGGTGTTTGATTCGCAGGACTGGACCTTCTCGGCGCTGCGGCCCAGAACCTATGGATTGACGGTGACGTATCGCGACTGAACGGGGAAATATTCATAAAATGCAATCGCGCACCGTGTGGGGGCTCGCGTGTTGGATTGTCTGTAGCGGTGCTTTCACCAGTACAGCTGCTCAGGAGCATAGGTTCGACGCCGTCAGAGGCGATCGAACCAGCGGCTGGTTACCTCAGACGCGGTCTGAAGTCATCGCCCGCAACGGTGCGGTGGCCACCAGTCAACCGCTAGCCGCCGCCGCCGGTCTCGAAATTCTGCAGAAGGGCGGGAACGCCTTTGATGCCGCAGTGGCCACGGCAGCGGTGCTCAACCTCGTCGAGCCGGGCAGCGCGGGCAACACATCAAAGCCGTGGTATCGAGTGGTGATGGGGGTTTGCCAGGTAGGCTGCTCACGGGCGAGATCTGGCGGCGCTTGGGCCGCGCTCGCCCGCCTACTGGCACTTGTTGGTGATCTCCAAATCATACGCCGGGGAGCTCTGCGGCCGGATCGACACTGTGATCCGCCGATACGCGGCCCGGTTTACCCCGAATCCGCGGTTCGAGTGGTCCTTCCTGACTGCCGCCTCGATCCCGCAGTTGCTACCCGTGCTCGATTGCCGGCATGAGCCAGCACCTCTCGCCGTACCCATCGTCATCATTTCTGAGGCCGTCGCAGACGGTCTGGGAATATTTGAGGACGTCGTCCCGGTTCAACGATCTGATCGCAGTATCACGCATGTGCCTTCTCGCGCTCGTCGATGGATTGCCAGATCATGGCGGCAACCAATGCTAAATGGCTGAGAACAATGAACGATGCAGTTTCCACCGTGAAGTCACGGAACATCCTCGTGCTGGGCGCTGGCGAATTGGGTATGCCGGTCTTACGCAACCTGGCGCGTCGCGCGAAGAAGATCGACGGAGCCAAGATCAGCGTGTTGCTGCGCGCCAGGGCCGTCGAGTCCGACGCGCCGGCCAAACAGCGCGATATCGCCGAAATCCGCGATTTGGGTATCGAGATCGTCATGGGCGATCTGGTGAACGAGTCGATCGACGAACTGGCATCTATGTTCTCGCGCTATGACACGGTGATCGGCTGCGCGGGCTATGCGGCCGGAATAGAAACACCGATGAAGCTCGCCAAGGCGGCATTGCAGTCCGGGATCCCGCGCTACTTCCCGTGGCAGTTTGGCGTCGATTTTGAAGCGATCGGGCGCGGCGGTCCGCAGGAAATTTTCGACGCGCAGCTCGACGTGCGCGAGCTCCTGCGCGCACAGCGCAAAACCGAGTGGGTCATTATCTCCACCGGCATGTTCATGAGCTATCTGTTCGAGCCGGAATTCGGCGTCGTCGATTTGGAGAACAGCGCGGTCCAAGCCCTTGGCAGCCTTGATACTGCTGTGACGCTGACGACGCCCGAGGACATTGGGGTGCTGACCGCGGAAATAGTGTTCTTCGAGCCGAAAATCCGTAACGAGGTCGTCTTCCTCGCTGGCGACACCGTCACCTATAGGGAGGTGGCCGACAAGCTCGAGGCGGCTCTGAACCGTCCCTTCAGCCGGGCCGAATGGACCGTGCCCTTCCTGATGGAAGAACTCGCAAATGATCCACAGAACATGATGCGCAAATATCGCGCAGCTTTCGCTCGAGGGCGGGGAGTCGCTTGGGACAAGATGGGGACCTTCAACCAGCGCAATGCCATCCGGGTGACCGACCTGACTGCGTGGATCGGCGCAAACCTCGCCTCGGTCTGTAGCAAGTAGCCGCTTCAGCAACAGCACGATGAGCCGGGCCTACGATCATTATGGCCCGTTCGGCAGAGGTGTTCCGATGCCCCTCGAGATCGAGGGAGAACGCGCCGCGGGCCTGATCTTCAGCGTCCAGAGATAACGGCGCGGGATAGTCGGCGGAGGGCTGAGCGGTGGATATTCCCAGGCCTGTAGGTCGCGGGGCCACCCTTGACCGCTGATTCAAACGTGCCATCGCTGCGGACAGGCGAACGCAAACAGGATCTGATCGCGTGAAATGCGGGTGAGCTCGGTGTTGTCCACGGGAAAGTTGCGGGTGCCGAAGAAGAAGTAGTGAGTGGTTTGCTCATCCTGCGGAGTCATAAGATGACAACCGTAGCCCGCGAGCGGTTGTTCGGCCCCAAGAGGCCGGCAGGCAAAGCCAATCAGCATGTTGGCGGCCGGGGGCCAGGTTGCCTCCAGTTGCATATCGCATTGTGCGCCTGTGGGCACAAAGGGCGCGAATGCCGGGGAAGTGTGGAGGTTCTCCCACTTCGGCAATGATGCTCGCTCGAGGATGCCGTCCCACGCAGTCCGTTGTTGGTGCTCCTGCCCTACGGAATCAGCAGTCACATGCGATAGAGAGAGGGAAGGGTAGTAATTCATGAGGGAACACTCCGCTCACGGACCGAGCTCGTGCGTCGAGTGCGTACGAGAATGCGGAGCGCTTGCTCGGCCTGCGTTGACAGCCTTCATCGCCCGGAATAGGGTACAGAAGCACTGCTAAATGATACTGCTATGAGGGCGCAGCGATTTGGAATAGAGCACGTGTGTTGCTGTTACCCGGTGCACTGATGATCGCGGGTGTGGGGCTGTGCCTGCTGCTACCATCCTAGAAGCTACCGCGGTCTTGCGCGTCAGTGGCTCCTGGTCCGTCTGTCTGGGACCGGAAGGCGTCTTTCAGCGCTTTGCGCGGCGCCAGACCCGCAATAGGGAACAGGAGTATCGGCTCGGCATGCTCGCAAGCTGCGTGGGCGCTCGCGCCATGTCTTCGTTGGACAAGCGCGGCATTCGGCACCAGGTGATCCGCGTTGTCGTTCGACGCGGGCATGAGGCGAGGGTTGCTATTCGAGTCTGCATCGAATGTGAGATCGATGATCGCACGGCACAGGAGTGTGTGACGCGATCGGTCCAGAGTGACCCGATGTTTGGCCTGCTGACCCAAACAGATCGCGTCGATTGGCTATTTGAAACTCACTCGAGTATCGCCATCCGGATTTCCTGAGGCGCTGGGAGCCCGAGTCTGCTTGAGGCCCTTGGCGCGGCGGCGATAGGCGTTGAGAATGGTTTCGGCGGAGCCGTTGGACTGAGTCGAAGTCAGCTAGCGGCAGAGCTGCAGAAGATCGCTGCCGATGGCTACGCGGTAGACAACGAAGAGTTCGAAGAGGAATGCGCTCCATTGCAGTCCCGTCGCGCCGTCCGGGCCACAGCAAGGCCGCAGTTGCTGCGATTGCCATCTCCGCGCCGGCATCGCGTTTGGAAGCGGAAGTGCTGTCCCAGGCACGGGCTGCGCTGATCAACTGCGCTGAGCGCATCGAACGCGAAATGTTTACCGAGAGTCGCGTGTTTCCGCAGAAGGGGCGAGTCATCGTGGACATCCTTAAGCAGACGCGCACTGTTTTCACCAACATCCGCGACGTGTTGACCGAAGTCGGCGCGGGGCTCGAGCACGTGGTCGACGTGCACGCCTATTTGACAGACATGTCCGAGTACGAGGGCTTCAACGAAGCTTACTCGGAACTCTTCGGGTTTGATGGGCCGCCGCGTACTACTGTTGGAGTCAAGGAGTTGCCTCATCCGCACCAACATCTGATGGTTCGGGCGGCCTGTGTCGCGGTCACCGCGTTAACAACCCCACCGGGTACGACTCGATGGCAAGCGGCGGCCCTGTGAAAGTCTTCCTGGATTACACGCAAGAAGAGCTCGATCGCGCGTACGACCAATTCAGGTGGGCTGACAATGCGGCGGCGGTCATCCGGCGCTATGGGCAGGATAGTGCGCGGGTGCGCAAGACGACGCCACCCAGGACCGAGGCGTATGGTAAGAGCAGCGCAGAGATTCTGGATGTGTTTGCCCCGCCAGACGCCCGAAACGCGCCGGTTTTTGTGTTCTTTCACGGTGGCGCCTGGCGCATGCTGTCGAAGGATGATGCCAGTGCAGCCGCTGGCCCGTTTGTTGAGAACGGATGTATTTATGTAGCTGTCAACTTCGCCAACATTCCGGAAGTGCGACTGCCTGCCATGGTCGAGCAATGCCGGTCGGCTGTTCTATGGCTGGTCCGCAATCTGGAGCGCTTCGGAGGCAATCCGGGCGAAATTACTCTGGGCGGCCATTCCTCCGGCGCGCATTTGTGCAGTGTCGTCCTGGCAACGGACTGGTCGCGTTATCAGCAGCCGTTTGGATTTTTGAAGGGCGGCGTGCTCCTCAGCGGCATGTACGATCTGCATCCAGTCGTTCTGAGCAGTCGCCGGGAGTACCTCGAGCTGAATGGGGCGGAGGTTGCGGCGCTGAGCCCGGCAAGGTTTCCCAGCGCAACCCCGTGCCCCGTTCTGGTGGCCTGGGGTGAAGCGGAAAGCCCCGAGTTCGAGCGCCAGTCACGCGAGTACGCGATCGCTCTCGAGCGCCAGGGAAGGCTCCACGGACAGGTAGTGCTGGAGACGATGAATCACTTCCAGATCGTCGAGCAGTTGTATAGCGACCGGACGCCGCTCATGCAGCGCATCCTCGGCATGATGCTTGGCGGTCATGTTGGCCGCACCTGCGGCCGTCCAGGAGAAGTCCAGGGCTGAACGCAGCAGCGGTCTGACCAACTTGTCTCTCGACTGACCTTTCAGGATGCTGGCAATGTCAGTTCCTTGAGCGGTTTTGCGGCGTCGGCGAGGAGTTCGGGGTCGATCTCGGCACGGGTCTCCACGAGCTTCTTCCCCTGGACATAGTCCTTCACCGCATTGACGCAATCGAGCGCGATCACGTGGCCGTTCTTGAGGTAGACGACCGAGAAGCTCCGCGTCGCGCTGTCACCCCTGAGCACTGTCCGGTCGAAGCCGATCGACAGCCCCACCGTCTGGAGCTTGAGGGCGTACTGGTTCGACCAGAACCAGGGTGCGGCCGTGTAGGGCTCCAGGTTGGCGGTGATCGCCTTGGCGGCGGTGGTTGCCTGATCATTGGCGTTCTGAACCGACTCGAGCCGGATCGTCGCACCATCGGCAAAGCCGTTTGCATGCGCGGCGCAGTCGCCGATCGCGTAGACGTCGGGAAGGCTGGTGCGGCAGAACTCGTCGACAGTAACGCCGTTGCTGCCCTGCGCACCCGCCGCGATTAGCGGTTCGACCGCGGGGATGATGCCGATGCCGACGATCACCATGTCGGCGGTCACGATCTCGCCGCCTGCAAGCCGCACGCCGGTGACGCGCCCGTCCTTTTCCTCGATGCATTCAACCCGGACGCTGGTGCGCAGATCAACGCCGTGCGCGCGGTGCTCCGCCTCGTAGAAGCGCGAGAGCTCGGGGCCGGCGACGCGGGCGAGTACGCGGTCGAGCGCCTCTAGGAGCACAACCCTCTTGCCGAACTTCCTAAGAACGGCTGCGGCCTCCAACCCGATATAGCCGCCCCCGATGATGACGACTTGGGTGACGGCGGGAAGCTCGTCCATCATCTTAAGCACGTCGGCGCGGGTGCGGACGGCATGCACGCCCTTCAGGTCGTGGCCCGAGCAGGTTAGCTTGCGCGGGGTCCCGCCCGTCGCCCAGATGAGCGCGCCATAGTCGAGGCGGCCGCCGTTGGCAAAGCTCAGGCGCTTGGCCTTGGCGTCAACGGCAGTAACCTCGGTGCTGAGCAGCATGTCGACGTGGCGTTCGGCCCAGAAGGCGGCCGGGCGGATGAGGATGCGTTCGAACGTCTTGTCGCCGGCGAAATATTCCTTGGAGAGCGGTGGGCGCTCGTAGGGAAGCTCGGGCTCGTTGCCGATGACTGCGATCGAGCCGACAAAGCCCAGCTGGCGCAGCGCAATCGCCGCCTGCGCACCGCCATGACCGGCGCCCACGATGACGACGTCCCGCTTGTCCATACCCGCCGTATCTTCAGTCACCCGGAGCGATCCGGACGATCAGCTCGCCCAGTGCGTCGGTCAGAATCAACTGGCACGACAAGCGGGAGTCCGCGCGGCGGTGGTCCGAACTGTCGAGCAGGCTATTCTCGTCGTCGCTGCCCGGCACCCGCGCCTCGGTGGGGCCGTGCTCAACGTAAACATGGCAGGTAGCGCACGAGCAGCAACCGCCGCACAGCGCCAGAACCTCATCGAAGCCAGCGTTGCGGAGATTCTCCATCACCGACAGACCCGAACTCGCCTCGACCTCCTTCTCGGCACCAGAACGGCCTATAACAATCAGCTTCGGCATATTGGGTCACCAGTTGACCGAGATGTATTGCGTTTCCAGGTATTCCAGCACGCCGTCGTGCCCGCCCTCGCGGCCAAGGCCGCTTTGTTTCACACCACCGAACGGAGCAGCCGGATCCGACACCAGCCCTCTGTTCAGGCCGACCATGCCCGCCTCGAGGCGCTCCGCCACGCGAAGCCCGCGGCTCAGATCCTGCGTGTAAATATAGGATGCGAGGCCGTAGGGACTGAGATTGGCCTGCTCGATCACCTCATCTTCAGAGATGAAGCTCTGGATAGCCGCGACCGGTCCGAAGATTTCGCGGCTGACGAGGTCGGCATCGGCGGGAACTTCGGTCAGGACCGTGGGCGGGTAGAAATAGCCAACACCGTTGGTCCGCTCACCGCCCGTCAGCAGCCTTGCTCCCTTGCTGCGCGCGTCGAGCACCAGAGCATGCACCTTGTCACGCGCCTCGGCACTGACCAACGGGCCCACGGCGACGCCCTTGTCCAGCCCGTTGCCCATTTTCAAACTCGCCATCTCGGCAGCAAACTTGGCGCTGAACTCCTCACTGACTGAGCGGTGGACATAGAAGCGGTTCGCCGCCGTGCAAGCCTCGCCCATGTTGCGCATCTTGGCGATCATCGCGCCGGCGACGGCCGCATTGATGTTGGCATCCTCGAAGACGATGAAGGGCGCATTGCCGCCAAGCTCCATCGCCGGTCGCACAACATTTTCGGCGGCCGCCTTCAGCAGGGTACGACCGACCTCGGTCGACCCGGTGAAGGAAATCACGCGCACCCGCTCATCTGCGAGCATCGCCGAGACGACGCTGCCCGACGCGCGCGATGGAACGAGATTGACGACACCCGGCGGCACGCCCGCCTCTTCAAGAATTGGCACGAGCGCTAGAAGCGTGAGCGGGGTTGCCGATGCTGGCTTGATCACCACCGTGCAACCGGCCGCCAGCGCGGGCCCGATCTTGCGGGTCGCCATCGCCGCCGGGAAGTTCCATGGGGTAACCAGCAGCGCTACGCCGGCGGGCTTGTGATTGACGAGTATGCGAGCCCCGGAGCTTGGAGCCGTCGACATCTGACCGATGATGCGAACAGCTTCCTCGGCATTCCAGCGGAAGAATTCGGCCGCGTAGGCGACTTCGCCTCGTGCGTCCGCGAGGCTCTTGCCATTCTCCATTGTGATAATGCGGGCCAGGCGTTCGCCGTCGCGGACCATCAGCTCATAGGCCTTGCGCAGAATTTCGCCGCGGACGCGGGGCGGCGTTGCGGCCCACTTTGCAAACGCCTCCTGCGCCGCCGCTACGGCGCTGATGCAGTCGTCGACGGTAGCGCTGGAAACCGAGACGATGACCTGCTCGGTCGCGGGATTCTCGACGTCGAAGCGCCCCTCGTCTGCGGCGTTTCTCCAGCGCCCACCGATCCAGAGTCCCGTGTTGAGCTCCTCGAAACTCGTTTCCGGCATGGCAGCTCCTAACTCGACTTGGAGCGACGGACGCTCTCGACGATCCGCGAACCCTCGAGGATCTCGCTATTCCCAGGGTGGCTCTGCTGCGCGCCGAATCGCGCGCCTCCCTCGGCCTTCATGGTTGCCCGGTACCTGTGGAGCAGGGGCTCGGTGTAGCCGTTGGGCTGGTCGACGCCCTCGAAGACCAGCGCCCGGGCGGCCTGGAAGGCGAGACTCTGGTCGCGGCGGCCGGCCATCGGCCGGTAGGCGGGATCGCCGGCGTTCTGCTGGTCGACCTTGAGCGCCATGCGGTCAAGGGAGGCATCGACCTCCTCAGGCGTTGCCACGCCGTGCAGCAACCAGTTGGCAATATGCTGGGAGGAGATGCGCAGAGTCGCGCGGTCCTCCATCAGGCCCACGTCGAAGATGTCCGGCACCTTGGAGCAGCCGACGCCCTGGTCCACCCAGCGCACGACGTAGCCGAGGATCCCCTGGGCGTTGTTGTCCAGCTCCTGGCGCACTTCCTCGGAACTGAAGTTGCGGCCGACGACAATCGGCACGCTGAGCAGCTTTTCGAGCGGGGCGACAGCCTCTGCCTTACGCTCGGCCTGACGGGCGAAGACGTCGAGGCGGTGATAGTGGGTGGCATGCAGGGTCGCCGCTGTAGGGCTGGGCACCCAGGCGGTGGTCGCGCCGGCGCGCGGATGAGCAATCTTCTGCTCGAGCATGTCGGCCATCTTGTCGGGCATGGCCCACATGCCCTTGCCGATCTGCGCCTTGCCGGAGAGTCCGCAGGCGAGGCCGATCTGGACGTTGCGGTCCTCGTAGGCCTTGATCCAGTCGGCGGTCTTCATCTCGCCCTTGCGAATCATCGGGCCGGCCCGCATCGAAGTGTGGATCTCGTCCCCGGTGCGGTCCAGGAAGCCGGTGTTGATGAAGACGATCCGGTCTTTCACCGCCGCGATCGTCGCGGCGAGGTTGGCGCTGGTCCGCCGCTCCTCGTCCATCACGCCGATCTTGATCGTGTGGCGCTCCAGGCCCAGGAGGTCCTCGATCGCGTCGAACAGCCGGTTCGAGAAGGCAGCCTCTTCGGGACCGTGCATTTTCGGCTTGACGATGTAGATGGAGCCTGCGCGACTGTTGCGGTAGCGGCCGAGTCCCCTCAGGTCATGCATGCCGATCAGGCTAGTGACGATCCCGTCGAGAATGCCCTCCGGCGCCTCGCGCCCGTCCGCCAGTTTCACCGCCGGCGTGGACATCAAGTGGCCGACGTTGCGCACGAAGAGCAGGCTGCGGCCGGGCAGGGTGAGTTCGCCACCGCCAGGGGACTCATAGACGCGGTCGGCTTCCAATGTGCGGGTAATGGTTCGGCCGCCCTTGTCGAAGGAGGCCTCCAGGTCGCCACGCATCAGGCCCAGCCAGTTGGCGTAAGCCTCGACCTTGTCCTCGGCGTCGACGGCAACGATTGAATCCTCCAGGTCGACGATGGTGGAGAGCGCCGATTCCAGGATCACGTCGGCCATCCCGGCCGGGTCGTCACGGCCAACCGGATGGTTGCGATCGATGACGACCTCAATGTGTAGGCCGTTGTGTCGGAAGAGCAGGGACTGGCCGCGTCGGCCGACAAACTGGGCCGGATCCTTCAGCGCCGGAGCGCCACCCTTGCAGTCCGCCCACTTGCCGGCCGCAAGCGGAACGGCGTCGTCGAGGAATGCCTTGGCCCAAGCGATCACTCGGGCGCCGCGCACCGGGTCATAGTCGGGGGCGGCCGTCTGGCCGGGAATAGCATCGGTGCCGTAGAGGGCATCATAGAGGCTGCCCCACCGGGCGTTGGCCGCGTTCAGCGCGAACCGGGCATTGCGCACCGGAACCACCAACTGCGGGCCGGCGAGGCAGGCAACCTCGTCGTCGACGCGGGTGGGCGCCACCACAAAGGGCGCGGGCTCGGGGACCAGGTAGCCAATCTCACGCAGGAAGCCCCGGTACTCGGCCTGGTGGATCGGCTGGCCGGAGCGGGCCTGATGCCAGCCGTCGATCTTGGCCTGCATCTGCTCGCGACGCGAAAGCAGGGCCGCGTTCTCCGGTTCGAACTTCGCATAGATTTCCGCCAGGCCGACCCAGAAGGCGGCCGGCTCGATGCCGGTCCCCGGCAAGGCGCGCTCCTCGATAAAGCGGACTAACGGCGCCGCGATCTTCAGATTCGCCTTTGCGATCATCTGCGCTGCCTCAACCGGTTCATTCCGCCTGCGCCGCGAGGGAAGGCCAGTCGGTGTAGCCCTTGGGGCCCGGCGAGTAGAAAACGCCGGGATCGGCGCTCGCCAGAGGCGCGCCCTTGGCGAAGCGCTTCGGCAGGTCGGGATTGGCGATGAACAGCTTGCCGTACACGATGAAATCCGCCAGTCCAGAGCTCAGAGCTGCGTTACCCGATTCCCGGGTGAAGCCCCCGCAGGCAGCAAAAGTGCCTGGATAGAGGGGCCGAAGCAGTTCGAAAGTTCCGGGCAGGGCGGTCTGCAGCACGTGCAGGTAAGCGAGATTCTTGCCAGCGATCGCCCGGACGAGCGTCGTATAGGTCTCTTTGGGATCCTCATCCTTGATGTCGTTGAAGGGCATGGCGGGGGCAATCTTGATGCCGACTCGTGCAGGGGTCCCCGCCGCCGCAATCATTGCGTCCAGGACATCGAGAACGAAGCGGATGCGCTTGTGCACGGAGCCGCCGTACGCGTCGGTACGCAGGTTGGTGTTCGAGGATAGAAACTGCATGGGCAGATAGCCGGAGGCCGCATGGAGCTCGACGCCTTGGAAGCCGGCATCGAGCGCGTTGCGCGTGGCTCTTCCGTATTCCTCTATGACGGTCGCGATCTCCGCGGCAGAGAGGGCCTCGGGCATTGGCAGGTCTTGCATGCCAGCTCCATCGGTCCAAATCTGCCCCGCCGCCTTGACCGCCGAAGGCGCCACCAACGGCTTGCCGGTGTAACGATTGAGACCATGCCCGATCCGACCCACGTGCATGAGCTGCATGAACATGCGCCCCCCGTGGGATCGCACCGCTTCCGTGATTTTCTTCCAGGCGGTGACCTGCTCCTCAGTCTCGACCGCGGGCGTGCGTGCGTAGCCCAGACCGCCGGCGCAGGGGGCCGTGCCCTCGGTGATGATCAATCCGGCACTTGCCCGCTGGGAGTAGTACTCGATGGCGATCTCGGAGGGAACGCCACCCGGCAACATGCGACTGCGCGTCATCGGAGACATGATGATCCGGTTGGGCACATCGAGTGTGCCGATCCTCCCGGGAGTAAACAGATCCACCGTTGCCACTTCGACCTCCTGCGGCTCGATCAGGTTGAAGAGAATATCGAAATTATTAAGCCTGAGGGTAGCACGCCGCTAAGATACCTTCAAAGACCAAATTCGTCGATAAAAAGCAACTTAGGCAAGTAAAATCGGCAAATTGAAACCGTGGGCGAATCGGCCGGAATAGGGCTTCATGGCTGACAAAGCGACTATTGCGCCCGACGCCGCAAGGGGCGCAGACATCTCCGCCGAGAAGCGACAACCCACACTGAGCTGACCTTGAAAGAGACTATGTGGGTTGGACGGTCGCTGCCGTTAGGATTGACGGCTTGACCGCTTGAACTGCTACCTGCGATCGGTGCTGCGGTCTCTCGGTGCGCAGTCACAAATCGGGTGTTGATTCAGCGTGCGCAGATCGCAAGCGTCGGCGCTCTGACAGGAGCTACTCCTTGGTCAGGGATGCCTTCGCCGCCATGGAGCCCGCTATTCTGTCAAAGGTCTGTCCGTAGTGGTGCTCGAGAAGCTTCATCGCCCGTTCTCCCTCGCCTCTGGTGCACGCCTCGACGATCGCCCGGTGCTCAGCCAACTCATCCCGCTCCGAGAGCTCATGGGCCGTGAGCAGTCTATAGCGTTCGTGTGCATCGAAAAGCCGCTCGCTGATTCGGATGATCCACCGAGAACCACAGCCACTGATGAGAGCCAAGTGAAAAGCGCGGTGCAGCTTCTCCCATTCCATGTCCGCCTGGCTGCTGCCGCCCCGGCGGGATTTGGACAGCCGGTGCAGCGCCAGGATCAGGTTCTCCTCCCAATCCGTTGCATTCCGCTTGATGGATTCCGTGATAGCGATGCCGTCAATCCAGATGCGGGCCTTGACCAGTTCCGACAGATCAGCTGCGCTGACCGGCGCAACCCGAAAGCCTTTCTGCTCCTCCAGGCTGACGAACCCTTCCACCAGGAGCCGGTTCAGGGCCTCCCGAATCGGGCTGCTGGTGGTATGAAATCGGCGGCGCAACGCCTCGGCACGCAGCTTCTCGCCCGGCCGAAGCCGTCCCTGGAGCACGTCGGTCCGCAGTTGCTGGTAGACGGAGCCGGTCAATGTTGAATTCTGTTGATTCTTCGGCAGACTCGGCGGCTGCGCCTCAGCGTTGCCATGAATGAAAAGCAGATCGTCTGGGGCGGCGGGGACAACCGCCGCCGCTGGCGCAGATGACGTGGAACGGCTCTCCGGGGTCGAACGCATCTCGGGCGGGGATCGCTTGGTCACTGCCGCGACCCGGCGGGGCTGCTTTTTTCGGGTTTTCATCCGGCGTATTTTGGGTCACGGCAGCCGTTCCGCCAAGGCCAGGTGTCGCCACCCTCGGCTTCTCGGAACGCGAGCGCGCTGACGGCCGCAATTCTGCCATGCCTGACAGGTCAGCCGCCGATCGAGGCGAGATGCGGGGTTGCGCCGCTGTTGCCATCGTGCAGACGGTGCGATGGTGCCTTGTGCGCAGTGAGCGCGACGATCCGCTCGACCAGTTCGTCGATCTGCGCATCGGCCTGGAGGAGCGGACGCAGGTCCAGCCCGCCGTCACCGAACAGGCACAGGTGCAGCTTGCCCTCGGCCGACAGGCGGAGCCGATTACAGGTGGCGCAGAAGTCCTGCGCATAGGGGGCGATGATGCCGATCCGCCCCTCCGCGTCGGAGTGGGCGAATTCCACCGCCGGGCCGGCTCCCGGCGCACGCGGCAAGCGTGTCCAGCCCCCCCGCAGCAGCGCGTCGATCACAGTCTGACCGGGTACATGACGGGCCTGGAAGAAAGGCGCGTTGTCATTCGTGCGCATCACCTCGATGAAACGCAGCGACAGGTCTCGTTGGCGAATGAAGGCGATGATCGACTCCAACTCGTCGTCGTTGACGCCGCGCATCAGCACGGCGTTGAGCTTGATCGAATCGAACCCGGCGGCCCGGGCCGCTTCCACGCCGCGCAGAACTTCGGCGAGCCGGTCATGCCCGGTGATTTCCGCAAAGCGCGCGGGATCGAGCGAATCGACGCTGACGTTGATCGCACTTACGCCAGCTGCGCGCCATTCGGCGGCGTGATCGGCCAGGCGGTAGCCGTTGGTGGTCATCGCCACGCGGCGAATGCCGGGCACTGCTGCGACACGCCGCGCAATTTCGGAAAACTCGGCGCGCACGGTGGGTTCTCCGCCGGTCAGGCGGACCTTCCACAAGCCGAGCCGGGCGAAGGCCGTTACCGCCCGCACAATCTCATCAGGCGACAGGTCAGGCGTGCGCCCGGCCGTCTTGCGATAGCCGTTGGGCAGGCAATAGGTGCAGCGGAAATTGCACACGTCTGTCAGCGACAGACGCAGATATTCGAATCGCCGACCGCTCGGATCCGTCAGGCGACCGGAGGCGGGCGGTACCGACGCGTTGAGAGGCGCCATAGTCATCGCACTGCTTTCCTGGCCAACCGGCGGATCCTCGCCTGCATCCAACTTCTTAACATCACCGATCTCGATCATGAGGGCGTTTCACGCGCGCCGCTCAAATTGTTTCCGCCAATTCATGCGCGGCCATCCTGCTGTTCAGACGTCGGATATTGATCGGAATAGCGGTCATCCTCGGCATGGCGTTGATATACTGATAGTCCTGATCTGCGGCCAGGAGGCCTCCGACGCAGACGGCTCCATCCGCATCCACCTCGCCCGGGACCGTACCCCAGCCATGTGAGATGGAAATCACTCCCGGCCGCATCGTCTCATCTGCCTCGGCGATCGCCGTGATCTTGCCAACATCCGACTCGAGTTCAACGTGATCGCCGTTCTCTATGCCCAGGTCAGCCATGTCGTCGGGATGAATATAGGCAGGATTGAACTTCGATTTCGCACGAATGCTCGGCATGCCGATGGTGCCAACGCTGTTGAACATATGCCGCATTCGACGGCAGCTAGCCAGATAGGAGAATTTCTTGCCGTGGCTGACGATATTGTCGGGTGTGATTTCATATCGGAGAGCCTCATCGAGCTCGGCTCTGACATCAGCTGGCATTACAACAAACTTGGCCGTGCCTTCGGGTCGAGGGGGAGACACACGACCTGACGGGAATTCATATACGTGGCCGCTTGGATATTTCTTCATCTCGTCCAGCGGTACGCGGCCATTCGCGGCGCGAATAGCGAGCAGATCGTCGGTGGTCAGCGGCTTTTCCAGATCCAAATCGGTCGTGCCGTTGTATTTGATTGTCAACCCGAGCCTTTTTGCAAGACCCGTGTAGACCTGCCAATCCTCGACCAGTTCGGATCCTGGGGGAGGCGGAACGACCGGCGCGGTGTATTGTGTCCAGTTTACGTCGGTGAGTACGATGGTCGGAATGGCCAGCGGCAAATCCGCGCGTTCGTAAGGCATTGTCGGCGGCAAAATGTAATCGCAGTATTTCGCAGTTTGGGTCATGAATGGGTCGATGAGGACTGACAATTCCAGTGCCTGCATCGCTTCGATCACGCGTTTCTGACCAGGAATCGCGATGACCGGGTTGCCTCCCTGGATCAGCAGCCCGCGGATTTGTCCCTTGCCCGGCGTGAGGATCTCATCCGGAAGCGCACCGGTCATCTCCTCCCGGTTGAGAAGCGTGCCCATCCCGCGGATGCGACCCGGCGGGAGCTTTTCCCACGTGCGCGATGGGGGGATCACCTCAGGATAGATCGGCCCCTCCGGGCTGAGCATTTCGACAAGCGTGCGGTCACCCTCCCGAAGATAGCGACCGCATACGACGTTCAACACATCAACCAGGTGCTGTGCAACGTTCGAGTGCGGCCCAAAGTTGTTGCCCGTGCCCGCCGAAGCCGGTCCACGTTGCGAATCACGCGCAAACATCTCGGCGGCTGCGCGCAACTGGCCCTCTTTCAATCCGGCTCGGTGCGTTACCATGCCAGGCTCGAATGGGGCGACTGCCTCGCGCAGTGCGGCCATTCCCTCTGGACCGACGTACCGTTCGCAGAATTCGCGGTCCTCCCATCCTTCCTCCAGGATGATGCGAATGAGACCCGCAGCGATCGCGGCGTCCTGGCCCGGGATCGGCTGAAGATGGATATCGGCGTAACGAGCTGTTTCTGAACGCCGAGGATCGATGACAATCAGCTTCACTCCCCTGGCTTTCGCCGCTTTCATCGTGCGGACCGGATCCGACATCAGAAAGTTGAGCGACGCGTGAGAGAGCAAGGGATTGCTCCCGAAGACCATCACGACATCGGCGGTATCAACGCGCTGCTGGCCCGCCGCCCAGAATCCCATGCGCTCATACGACACCATCTTCGCCGACTGATCGATCGTATTCGTCGTAAAAAAGTGCCGCGAGCCCAAGGCCTGCATGAACGGAGTGTGGATCGAAAAGGCAGCAGAGTTGAAATTTGCCCCGTTGCCGATGAACAGGCCAAGCGCTTCGGGGCCCTCCCGGTCCATGAGTTGCCGCATCTTCTCAGCAATTTCATCTAACGCCTGGTCGATGGAAATGCGTGCGAATGTCCCATCAGGCTGGCGCTTCAACGGATGTAGCAGACGATCGGGACTGTAGAGCGCTTTGGCGCTTTGCAAGCCTTTGAAACAGGCATAGCCGCGGCTCATCGGATTATTCTCATCACCACGGACGCTGATGATCCGCTCCTGGTCATCGACCAACAGTTTGGTACCGCAGCCAGCTGTACAAGTTCTGCAAAATGACGTCACGGTTCGCACGATCAACCTCCTAGACCATTCTCATCGAAGCAAGGCACCACACAACTGACCGTTGGCGCCGTCGCCCCAGGAATTAAAACATTGCTCATACCAGGGGCCCTGGCACGCGCATCTCTCGCACTCAGAACATCTCCATGTTAAAGGTCATAACCGAGAGATAATCGCCACATCCTCGGGCGGTTGTACGATTCATGGCTGCAACCACAGAACGTTGTAAGATCGAAACCGATCATGTTCACCCTCCTGTCGAAAATGTTGTCGAGGCCGAAGGACGCCGTGAAACCGCGGCTCAACTTCCATTCCGCGTTTGCATTGGCAATAAAATAGTCATTGGTTACTTCGGAGCTGAAGTTTCTGAGATTGTCGAAGAAGCCGCCGGTGTAATTCCCATTGGCCGACAGCGTAATTGCATTATTCGCAATCGGCAGGTTCCAGGATGCCATCACGGACACCTGCTCACGCGGCGCGAAGGCAGGCTCGACGTCCCGTATCACTGCGGGCGCAGTAGCGGTGGCGGCGGCGATCTCAACATTCTTCACCGTCGGCCGGAAAATGGTTCCGCCTACGTTTACCGAAAGTCTATGTGACGGCCTGAACAGCAAGCTTCCTTCAATGCCATAATTTGTCGCGGGCCTGTTTTGCACCAGACCCGACGTGTTCAGGAACAGAAAGGCTTGATAGTCGCGATAGTCATAATAGAACGTGGCCATGTTCGCGACGATTCCGCCATCCAGCAAGGTCGTCTTCAACCCGGCTTCATATGACACCAGCGTCTCAGGGGCGTAGGGGATTTGTGATGCGAAAAGCGGCGGCGATCCGTCGGCAAATTTGGCATTGTAAGCCCCGCCCTTTACGCCGCGATTAACTCCGGCATATACGAGCGCATCATCATTGGGGCGATATTCAATTTGAACTTTGCCGGCCCACAGCGTGTTGTGTCGCGTGTTGGTATATGGATCAGTGATCAGAGTGCCGTTTGCTGTCTGGTACGAAGGCAGTGCGACCAGATCAACATTGCCAATGTAATAGTCGTGATCGGGCAGCATGGCCGACTGGCGCGAAAAATATTGCTGGCTTTCACGGATGAGTCGCCCGCCAACGACGAGTGTGAGCTTTGGAGCAAAGGCCCACTCAAATTGGGAGAATAAAGAGGCGGACTGCGTCTTCAGCTGGACGTGATTGATGAGGTCGATCCCGCTGGTGCCAGCCGGGGGAAAGGCAGAACCCTGGGGCGCGATAAATCCACTGGCGGCCTTGGCGTCGATACTCAGATAGTAGACGCCCGCAGTCCAATGGAGGCTATCGCTATGTCCTGAAGAACGAAGCTCCTGGGAAACCTGTGAGGTTACGGAATCGCTGCCGACGCCAAGGAAATTAACGGGCACTTGTTCCGCCGGAGTGAAAAAATACTTGGTAAGGCGCTTCCAATCGGTAATAGATGCAACATCGACATTGCCGATTGCTCCGTCGATGTGAAAGGACCCGTCATAGGTTTGCAGCCTGTTGAGATCATTTATGGCGAGAACTTGAGATATCGTATTGCTATCGCGCGGCTGCTGGATGGCACCAAAAATGGGCGAGGTGTCCGGCAAACGCACCGTATCGATCAATTGCCCGGCGTTATTGAAGACGGGTGCAGATGGGTAGGATTTATACGGACTGGTTGACATGATGCTTCGGAGCGCCGATCCGAGCACTCGAAACTTCCAATCACCCGTTTCGTATTGAAGCTGCAACCGCCCGCCGAGGGTGTTGTCGTTCCAGGTGTCTTCGCAGCAGCGGCTCGGAGGCGTCGAAGGCAGCGTATTCGCAGTAGTGCCTGCGGGATAGACGTTCTTGAAGATCGGGTCCTGGCGATTGAACAGTACCGTGGCGCGAGCCGACAGCCCTTGCCCCAAGGGACCACCAACCCCGGCCTCCAGGCGAGTTTGATTGAACGCTCCGTAGGTAGCGTGCGCATTGATCGACAGTTGGTCAGTCGGCTTTCTGGGTATGAAATGGACCAGACCGCCAGTCGCATTGCGCCCGAACAGGGTGCCTTGCGGCCCCTTCAGCACCTCCACCCGCTCGAGGTCGAAGGTGCCAAAAATCTGGCCACTGAGGCTGCCAATGTAACCGTCATCGAAGTAGACGGCTACCGGCCCTTCCAGAACATCGCTGAAGTCGTTTTGGGTGACACCTCGGATCGTATACTGGGCGCTCTGACCGCCAAAGCTGCCGGAAACGTGGACGCCTGGCGTAATTCGGCCTATGTCCATACTGTTTGTAACACCGAGCCGGGTCAATTGCTCCCCTCCAATGGCGCTGATAGAAATGCCAACGTTCTGAAGGCGCTCCTCTCGATGCTGGGCGGTTACGATTATTTCTCCGATATCCTGGTCATTTGCGGGCTGGGCTTTGTCTGCCGTGGCGGAATTTTCCTCTGCTCGTGCAGCGGCAGACAGGAGTACGAAGACAGACCCAACTGATACAGCCTCTCTCAATAATGTCTTGAATGTTTGAGACATCTCTTTACCCCGAAGTTTGTAATAAGTATGTAGACGCTCACACAGCAACATGAAGTCGAGCGCATCGAACCCGTAGCAATCCATGCAGGCGCCCGGCAGCCGAAGCTGCGCCAGAGCGGGCTCTGGCAGCTCCGACGTCATCACATTCCCCCCCGCTGAATTCTCGCTACCGTTCCTTGAAGGCGTCAGCGCGCCAGAAACGACAATATCTGTTTATTGCAAGAACCACCGATAAAATAAATAAACGGAGTAGTTTTGTCGATATTTTTATTCTACAATCCGTAGCGACACAGAGCCTGCTTTCATAGGAGACCTCAATGGCGGTACCGCAACGGCCGTCCTTGGACGGCGCGCCTGCCGAGCCCACTGCAGACAGCGAGCGCATTCCCCTGGCCAAGCGCCTGGAGATCTACCGCAGCATGGTGTTGATGCGCCAAGCAGAGCAGCGGGCGAATGACCTGTTTCTGCAGAACCTCGTCAAAGGCACGAGTCATCTGTCGCTTGGCCAGGAAGCCATCGCGGCGGCTGCTGCGGCGGCCATGCGCCCGGGCGATTTGTCCTTCTGCACTTATCGCGGTCACGCGCACACGCTGGCGCGCGGTGTCCCCGTCGAAAAGGTGTTGGGCGAACTCATGGGCCGAGACAACGGCCTGATGCGCGGCAAGGGTGGCTCCATGCACCTGACGTCCGTGGAGCACGGCGTGATGGGTTCATACGCGATTGTCGGCGCACATCTGCCGATCGCCTGTGGCGCTGCCTGGCGCGCGCAGTACAAAGGCGCAAGCGACGTGTCAGTGTGCTTTTTCGGCGACGGGACCACGAACATCGGCGCGTTTCATGAAGCCCTGAACTTCGCCGCCTGCATGAAGCTTCCGGTCGTCTTCGTGTGTGAGAACAACCTATACATGGAGTACACGCCCATCGCGGAAGTGATTCCCGTCGAACACCCCGCCGCTGATCGCGCGAGTGCCTATGGCCTCGAGCGCATCGTCATAGACGGCAATGACGCCGATGTTGTGTACGAAACGCTGTCACACGCGTACGCCCGGGCGCGCAACGGCGATGGCCCATCGCTGATCGAAGCGATGACGTACAGGTATTCCGGTCACAGCCGTGCCGATCCCGCGAAATACCGGCCGGCCGGCGAGTTGGAGCGGTGGAAAGAACGCGATCCATTGAATATCTACCGGCGTCGGCTCGAGGGTTCAGGCGTCAAGGCCGCCGCCCTCGACGCGATCGAGTCCGATGTTCGCACGATCGTGGACGCCGCAACGAAAGCGTGCCAGAACGCGCCATTCACATCGACTGATGTGTTGTTCACGGATGTTTATGCCGATGGAGGTTGCGCATGGCGGAATTAACTTACCGCGAGGCCGTCGCCCGAGGCATCGCACAAGAGATGGCGAGAGATGACAACGTCGTATTCCTGGGCGAAGACGTTGCCAAAGCCGGCGGCGTCTTCAAGGCGACGGACGGACTGCTCGAACAGTTCGGTCCTAAGCGCGTCCTCGATACGCCCATCTCCGAACAGGCGATTCTCGGCGCCGCGATGGGCGCGGCGATGACGGGTCTGCGCCCGATCGCGGAGATCATGTTCGCGGATTTCATTGCCGTCTGTTACGACTACATCGCCAACGAATTTCCCAAGACTCGCTACATGACGAACGGTCAGGTCACCCTGCCACTGGTCGTGCGCTGTGGAAACGGCGGCGGCGCCCGCTTCGGTGCGCAGCACAGCCAGAGTATCGAGAACTGGTGTATGCAATTCCCCGGTCTGAAGGTCGTGGCTCCATCCTCGCCGCTGGACGTGATCGGACTGCTGGCAGCGGCCGTCCGTGATCCCAATCCGGTCGTGTTCCTCGAGCACAAGTCTCTGTACTCGACCAAGGGCGAGGTCCCCGACGGCGAAATCGTCGACATGCTTGGCACGGCACGCACACTGCGTGCAGGCACGGACGCGACGTTGCTGGCGCTCGGCATGATGGTGCCACGTACGCTCCAGGCAGCCGAAATTCTGCACACGGAGCACGGGATCAACTGTGAAGTCATCGACGTGCGTTCGCTTGTGCCGCTCGACACTCAGTGCATGCTCGGATCGATCGCACGAACAGGCCGCGTGTTCACCGTCGAGGAGAATCCACGACAACTTGGATGGGGCGCAGAAATCGCGTCGATCATCGCCGATGAGGCTTTCTACGATCTCGACGGTCCAGTGATCAGGATCACGGCGCCTAACATCCCGCTGCCTGCAGCGGACGCGCTCGAGGATCTGACGATTCCATCGGTATCTCGCATCGCCGACACGATCCGGCGCGCGCTCGCCGCGTGAATTGAGGGGAGAGGGGTTGATGAACGTATTGATGCCGCAACTCGGTGAGACCGTTGCCGAGGGAACCATCATCAGATGGGCCAAGAGCGTAGGCGACCGGGTCGAAGCCGGCGAACTGCTGTTCGAGATCGAGACCGACAAGACCGCGATGGACGTTCCTGCGCTCGCGGCCGGCACCCTCGCTGCGATCCATGCGGATGCGGGCCAGTCTGTCGAAGTGGGCTCCGTTGTGGCCGTCATTGACGATGCCACAGCGGCGGGCGTCGCCCCAGAGTCGTCGTCTGAAGCGCACTCGGCACTCCCAACGGCGACCGAAAGCACGCAGGACGCTACGATCGATCCGTTCCACGGTGTGCGCACGCCGATGCGTGACTACGGCAAAGCCATGACCGCGCGCGGCGTCAAAATTACTCCGCTCGCTCGGCGTCTGGCGGCAGAGGACGGCATCGATCCCAGCGATCTCCAGGGCAGTGGGCCGAACGGACGCATCGTCGCGGCGGACGTAGGCCGTGCGGGCACGGCCGGAGTGAAGGCAGAGCCGGACGGCGACGGCATTCGTGAAATTTACGCCGGTGTTCCGCTGCGCGAACTGCCTCTCGACGCCATGCGCAAGACAATCGCGCGTCGTCTCACGGCGTCGAAGCAAAACGTCCCGCACTTCTACCTCACCGCGCACCTCAACGTCGACGCTCTTTTCGAACTGCGCCGGCAGATTAACGCTGCGTCCGGGCACAAAGTGTCGCTCAACGATCTCATCGTGAAGGCGTATGCGCTCGCTCTGCGCGAGGTAGCAGCCGCGAATGTCGCATGGGCGGGCGATCGACTGCTGCAGTTCGAGCGCGTCGACGTGGGCGTCGCTGTCGCGATCGCGGGCGGGCTGGTGACGCCCATTGTGCGCGATGCGGGCGTCAAGTCGTTGCTCGAGCTCAGCACCGAACTCGCTGAGCTCATCGCGCGCGCGCGCGGACGCAGGCTGCAGCCGGCGGAGTACACCGGCGGTGCAGGCAGCGTCAGCAACCTCGGCATGTACGGCGTGAGCGCATTCCAAGCGATCGTAAATCCCCCGCAGGCGACGATCCTCGCGGTCGGCGCGGCCGAGCGGCGGGCAATTGAAACATCGGATGGCTCGCTGCGCGCTGCGACCATGATGACGATCAGTCTTTCCGTCGATCATCGCGCCGTCGACGGCGCGGTCGGGGCTGAACTGCTGGCTGCGCTGCGCACTTGTATCGAAAGTCCCTATAGCCTGGTCGTCTGAGAGGTCATCGCCAACATGAAATACAACAGCCCATACGCGACGGCGCATTGGGGAACGCAGGCCAAGGACTGGGAAGAGGGCGTTGATTACCATCGGCTGCGCGCCGAACGATTGGCGCGAGCGCAGGCTTGCGTGAAGGCGAACGGGCTCGGTGCCGTGTTGTGCTTCAATTTCGACAATATCCGCTATCTCACCGGCACACATGTCGGAGAGTGGGCCCGCGACAAATTCATCCGGTATGCGCTGTGTGGCGCGGAGGGCAAGCCGTACTTGTGGGACCCTGCCGCACCCGCGAAACGTCTCTCCGCGCCGTGGATCGCCGGGCAGGTTGCCGCGGGGCACTCCACCATGCAGGGTGGGCTGTCGCTGACGATGGGTATTCAAGCGGATTTCGCGCGACAGGTGAAAGCTGCGCTCGTCGACTTGGGAGTCGCGTCACTTCCCGTCGGCATCGATGTGATGGAGCTGCCGATGATCCGTGCCCTCGAGAAAGAGGGCATCGAGGTGGTCGATGGTCAGCAGGCAATGCTCGATGCGCGCGAGGTGAAGACGCGGGACGAGATTGAACTACTGAAGATCGCGTGCGCGATGGTTGATGCGGCCTACGTCGATGTCGTGAAGGCGATCCGCCCGGGAACCCGCGAGAACGATTTGGTCGCGCTCGTGAACGATCGGCTGTATCGCCTCGGCTCGGAACGCGTCGAGTGTGTGAACTCGGTGTCAGGCGGCCGCGGCCGCCCGCACAGTCATACGTTTTCCGATCGGCTCATCCAGCCCGGCGACATGGTGTTCCTCGACATCATGCATTCGTACAACGGCTACCGCACGTGCTATTACCGCACGTTCATCTGCGGCGAGCCGAACAAACATCAGATCGAAGCCTATGAGAAGGCATCCAAGTGGTTGTCGGCGTCGATGGACATGATTCGTCCCGGTGTCACACCCGATGAAGTGGCTGCTGTCTGGCCTAAAGCGGAAGAGTTCGGCTATCGCAACGAGGCAGAGGCGTTTCTGCTCCAGTACGGTCATGGTGTGGGGTTGTCACTGTGGGAGCGCCCGATCATCACCAGGCGCTACACCGGCAACACGCGGCCGCTGAAGGAAGGAATGGTATTTGCACTCGAGACATGGTGTGGCGCCGCCGACGGCTCGGGCGCTGCGCGCATCGAGGAAGAAGTCGTGGTGACGAAGACCGGCTGCGAAGTCATTACCAATTTCCCGTCCGACCATCTGATTTCCTGTGGGCTGCCGGGCTGCGAAGTGTTTTGAGCACGCACCGATCGGATTTTCGCACCCCGGTGACGCTCCTGACCGGATTCCTGGGCAGCGGCAAAACCTCGCTGTTGAACCGTGCGTTGCGCTCACCCGACCTCGCGAACGCGGCGGTGGTCATCAATGAATTCGGCGCCGTGCCGCTCGATCACGTGCTGAGCGAGGCGAGCGACGATCAGATCGTCGTGCTCGAGAACGGCTGCTTGTGCTGTACGGTATTCGGTGACCTGATCGCGACGTTGAACCGTCTGTATCACCTCCGTGAAGCCGGTGAGGTCCTGGCGTTCAACCGCGTGATCATCGAAACCTCAGGGCTTGCACAGCCGGCGCCCGTCATGCAGGCGTTTCTGTCCGATCCTACGTTGCAGGGATTGTTCCGCCTCGACTCCGTCGTCGCGACACTCGACTGCGTAACCGGCCCGGGAACGCTCGATCGGCATGCCGAATCGGTACGGCAGTTGGTGTTCGCCGATCGCGTGATACTCACAAAGCTCGATTTGCTCGGTGAAGCCCAGGCAGCGGCGCGCCTGACGGAACTCACGGCACGGGTCCGCGCGCTGAACCCGGGGACACAGGTCATGCGCGCCGATGAGCCGGGCGCGCAACCTGTGCAATGGTTGATTGGCGGCGGCACGTTGCCGAAACGCGAGCCAGAGGACGTGCGCGCATGGTTGAATGTGGAGGCCTACAATGGACGCTTGGTACACGTCCGCGCGCATGACCAGCCGATCGACGCTCATTCTCACGAATCGCGCATTGCCACGTTCTGTCTCGTACGCGACGAGCCGATAACGCTGCTCGGCCTGGAATTACTTCTCGAAGCAGTAATGCAGAACCTGGGGCCGGCGCTGCTGCGGCTCAAGGGTCTGGTCAATGTCTCCGATCGCGATGGTCAGCCAGCCGTGATTCACGGCGCGCAGCACCTGCTGCATAACATCGCCTGGCTCGAACGCTGGCCGGATGAGGATCGGTCGACTCGCATCGTCTTCATTACCGACGGAATCGATGCGCTGGAACTTCGCGACTCGGTGGAAATGCTGGACCGACTGGCGCGGCGCTCAGTGGCTGCCCGCGCACGCGCCGCCGCGCAGATCCGGGAGCCCTAAAACAGCCCGGAAGCTGCGATTGCATCGAAGGTCTGGCCGTAATGGCCGCGGATGAGCTCTGTTACCCGGCGCTCGTCGCGTGCGAGGCACGCTTCGACGATCGCGCGATGCTCGTCCAGTTCATTGGGCTCCGGAATCCACTTCAGCGCCAACAGACGATAACGTTCCGAAGCGTCGAAAAGCTGTTCGCTTATACGACGAATCCAGCGGCTGCCGCAGCCTGCCACCAGCGCCACGTGAAAATTCTTGTGGCGAATTTCCCAGGCCGTCACGCTACCCGCAACAAAGGCTTCCCGCGGCGTGCGCGAGAGATGATGCAGTGCTAGCACCAAACCTTCCTCCCACGATGCCTCGAAGCGCCGGATCGACTCCGCGGCGGCGTTCGAATCGATGAGCACGCGCGCGCCGACGAGTTCGATGAGATCGTCGTGACTGACTGCGGCGACACGGAAGCCTTTTTGCTCTTCCAGCGAGACAAAACCTTCCGCCAGCAGGCGGTTGAGTGCCTCGCGAACAGGGCTGCTGCCGGTGTTGAAGCGTTTGCGCAGCGCATCAGCACGAAGTTTGGCACCAGGACTCAATAGTCCCGCCAGGATATCTACGCGCAACTGCGCGTAAACCGATGCTGTGAGCGTCGCCGGCTGGCGATCGTCCAGCGCGCTGCCTGCCAAGATTTCTTTGGGAACGAGACTGGGGGACGTGCTCACACTCGGGACCTGCAGACCATTTTGTCGACATTATAGCGGAAATGGGCCATTTCGGCCCGAGAAGTGTCCCCTGGCCATCAAATTTCGGCAATCAAGCGAGTCCGCTGGCGCGGGCCTGGGCGAGTGCCATGACGATCCAGTCCCGGTCGGCGTCGCCAACGGCGATCGCGCGTGTCAAGCGATCCCGGCAGACTTCGGCGCTGGGTAGGGGAACTCCGTTGGCAGTGCCCGTGGCAAGGGCGAGATCGACATCCTTTAGTGCAAGAGCTGCGGTAAATCCGACTGTATCCCAGCTGCGATCGATGATCGCGCGCGAATAACCGGTGTAGGCCGGACTGGAGAACAGGCCTTCGGTCAGGACATCGCGCAGCACTTCGGGATCGGCTCCAGACTTCTCGACCAGGCTGAATGCCTCGCCCATGACCTCGATCGCACAAGCCAACACCATATTGTTGGTGAGTTTCAGCAGTGAGGCGGTGGCGGGATCGGCCCCGGCGGCAAATGTCCGCCTGCCTATGGCGTCGAACAGCGGTTGCGCTCGAGAGATTGCATCACCTGGTCCAGCCGCGATGATGCCGAGCTGCCCTGCGGCCACGGCAGTGGGTCGGCCAAGCACCGGAGCCGCGACGAGAACCTGGTCGGCCTGGGCGTGCGCGGCAGTCAGACCCCGGATCGTGTCGCTACGGTGGGTTCCCATCGCGATGTGCAGACCGCCAGCCGGCAGGCTTTCGATCAGGCCGCCCGGACCTCGAGCGACTTGCGCCAAAGCATCGTCGTCGGCCAGCATCGTGATGACCGGAGCGCCGAGCGAGGCGGCTTGCGCGATCGAGTCGGCCATGGTCGCCCCCAGGTCAAGGAGTTCGCCAAGTCGGCCCGGCGTACGGTTCCACACAACCAGATCGTGCCCTGCAGCAAGCAGCCGCCGGGCCATAGCCTGGCCCATTCGTCCAAGACCTATGAAAACCACCTTCACGACAAAGCTCCCTGATCACCGTGTTTGCGCATTAACGCGCGCCGTAATGGCCGACGACCGCGCAGCATAGCGCCCAGAACACCGGCCATTCGCTCCCGCCGATATGCCAGAGCCACTTGCGTGAGACCTTGTAGTTCACGGCTGCGGCTATCAGCAGGTAAATGCAGCCCATGTAGGCGGCATAGACCGTCAGGATCCCGAGCACCAAACAGGCTGCCAGCACGACCTCCAGTGCCATTGCCGCGTAGGACCAGAGCTGGGGCGGATTCAAGCCGGCCAGCTCGAAGAAGGCAACGGAGGCTTGCCGCGCGGTGATTTTCCCCACGACGTGGGGGATGAAGAAAGCGCCACACAAAACCCTCAGCACGGCGTAGCCATCCGTAAAGTCGAAGGCGCTGGTCACGGCATATTCCTCCACTGCACGGGGCATTCGTCTGCAGGCGCCTGGAAACGGCGTCGACATAATTTATTACGGAACGGCGCTTGACACCATAATAAAAATCGACAAAATTGGTCTCGGCGCCAAAAGTAACGAAATTCGCACGCAAGATCCATATTCAAGCGAAATTGCGAGCGGAGGTGGCGGAGGGTGCCGGAGGAAGCAAGCCGAAGGCGTTCGTTCACTTCGGGATAGAAAAGGAACCGCTCGGCATCGCTGGCGAAGTGGCTGAGACGGTCAGCAGGGCGCTGCAAGGACGCCCGACGAGATAGAGCTGCTCACCGGGGTCCGAGATTTTCGAGTCCCGCTTCTGTGAGGTCCAGGGACCCAGAATCAGGCGATTTGCGAAAACGAAGATTTCCGTATTTCCAACAGTTGAATTGTGGGAGTACCCAAGATGAAGCGCGTAAAAATGAAGGGGGTGTTACTTTGTGGTGTTGGAGCCCTAGCAGGTCCCATGCTCGCCCAAGGGGCGCCTGTCGCAGCTGACCCGGACCAGGCGACCCAGAGTCCGGCCGACGACGGCTCGGCGCCGTTGGGCGAAATCATCGTTACTGCACAGCGTCGCGAGCAAAGTATCCAAAAGGTGGGAATCGCAATCGCCGCCTTTTCCGGCGATCAGTTACGTGAACTCAACATCACCGATTCGCGCGAACTCGCAGCGCTCACCCCTGGCGTGCACCTCGGCGGCGCGCTCGCCGGCCAGAACAGCCAGTACACGATCCGCGGTGTGACCCAGAATGACTTCAACGATATCGTCGAGGCGCCGAACGCCGTTTATCTGGACGACGGTTACATCGCGATTGGCCAGGGGCAAACTTTCGCCCTGTTCGATATCGACCGCGTCGAGGTGCTCAAGGGTCCGCAAGGCACGCTTTTCGGGCGCAACGCGACCGGTGGCCTTGTCCACTACGTCACTCGCAAGCCCAAGCTGGACGCCGTTGAGGGCTTCGTCGACGTGAACTATGGGGTTTACGATTCCCTGGGATCGCCAACCGCAGTCCATGGGGAAGCTGCGGTCAACCTGCCTATGGGCAACAAGATCGCGACGCGCGTCGCTGTCATGTGGAACGACTCTCAGCCATATCTGCGCAACGAATATCCGGCGGGCGCGGTCGGCGGGTCGCCGGGCGACGGTGCCGGAGCCAATCTGGGCAACGACGATACGCTGGCCGCGCGCATTAACACTTTGTTTGTGCCCAGCGATGGGGCGCGGTTGCTGCTGTCCGTCAATGCGGCGAGAACCCAGATGTCGACGGCGCCGTACCAGCAGAAGCCAACAATCGGGATTTTCAATGCGGCGGGCGAGTTGATCAATGTGATCAACGCTTCCCCTACCGAGACGCGCGCTTCAATCGGCGCCAATGGCCAGGATTTCGGCTCGGACCTCAACAACGACGGCAAGTTCGGCGACAGTTTTGGCCGCCCCAGGCCCGGCGGCGACTTCTTCGGCTATAAAGATCCCGACGGAAAGGGTCCTCGCTTCTCGAGCGACTTTGCATTCCACGATCCCGGCCGCGTCCGAACTTGGGGCGTCGACCTGAATGGCGAGTTCGAGTTGAGCGACAGCGTCAAGTTGGCGACCGTGACGGACTACAAGAATTTCTACAAGATCGGCTTCGTGGACACCGATGCGGGGCCCGGCAACCAGTCCGGTGTGTATCAGGGCGTTAACGCTTACACTGCCAGCCAGGAAGTCCGGCTGACAGGAAAAAGCGATCGCCTCGATTGGACGGCGGGGCTTTACTACCTTCACATCGACGCGCATTCGCGGTCTGGACTGAAATTCCCTGTCGGCAGCGTTGTGCCCGGGTCGCCGTTTGATATTGGCGCCGATGGCACGCTCAAAACCAATTCCTACTCGGCCTTCGGCCAGACGGATTGGCACATTGCCCCGCGGCTGACCTTGATCACAGGCGCACGCATCATTCGCGAGCAGAAGGATTTTGACTTCATCCAGGCTATTTGGCAGACGACCGACTCGCAGCAGTCGCAGATCGGCGCACCCGCCGTCATTGGACCGCTGTTCGGAGCGAGCGGGCCGACGGGTTATGCTGACAAGGCTGGCCATACGTTGTGGGCCGGCAAGGTCCAACTCGACTTCCAGGTTACTCCTGACCTGCTCATGTATGCAGGCGTGAACCGGGGTGTGAAGGCGGGCAGTTACAACGCTCCCGTTCCGGGGGGGCTTCCGGTGCCTACGAGCTCGCTTCCTTACAGCGCAGAAGTCCTCATCAACTACGAAGGCGGCGTCAAATATACATTTCCGGACGGCAGAACGAGATTCAACGCCTCTGTATTCCACTATGATTACAAGGACTATCAGGCTTTTCTCTTCTCCGGCGTTGGCGGTATCGTAATCAATGCCGACGCGACCACGACTGGTGGGGAAGCCAACCTCTTCACCTCGCCTGTCAGGGGGCTCGATATCGGTCTTGCCGTGTCTTACTTCGATTCGATAGTGAAGGACGTGCCGCTTCGTGCCGGAGGTCCAATCCGGCGCGACGTCAAACCCGTCTATGCGCCGCCGCTTCAGGCCAGCGCGATCGTCCGTTACGAATGGGCGGCCTTTGGCGGCAAGCTCTCGGTTCAAAGCGATGTGAGCTATACCGACCCCTTCTATTACAACCTCCGCAATTTCGATGCAGACAAGTATGACAGCACGGTGATGGTCAATGCGGGGCTCGGTTGGTCGAAACAGGCCTGGGACCTGAATTTCCGCATCAAAAACCTGACCAACGAGCATGTAGGGATCCAGGGCTTTGACCTGGGCACTTTCTGCGGATGCAACGAGGTCTCCTATAAGCCGCCGCGCTTCTTCCAACTCGGCGCGCGCTACAACTTCTGAGTGCGACGCAATATTTGTGAAAACGGCTCGCGCCCGGAAAACACAGTGCGATGACAGCATGAATGAGCATCCCGTCCGGCCTTGCGATCGGCCGGGATGTTAGAGAGTGATCCGGGTGCTGCAAGGGGAAGTTATGGCAGGCAATCCAGCCAGCGATTACGATCCTAGTTACGAGTGGAAGGCGGTGGTGCTGCTCAGCCTCGGGTTCGGCCTGGTGGGTCTGGACCGCTGGATCATCGCTCCGCTGGCACCCAGCATCATGCGGGACCTCGGGATGAGCCTGCCGCTCGTCAATGTCCTGATCGCTATCCTGGGCACAACCTGGGGCGTTGCTGCAGTGGTCATGGGAAGCCTCTCGGACCGGATCGGTCGCCGCAAGGTCATGCTGCCGGCTCTTTTTGTCTTCTCACTCGCTTCAGCGTTCAGTGGGCTGGCCGGTGGCTTCACCGGCCTGCTATTGATCCGGGGATTGATGGGCGTGGCCGAGGGAGCCTTCTGTCCGGTGAGTTTCGCCGCGACTGCGGAGGCTTCGAAGCCCACTCGCATCGGGTTCAATCAGGGACTTCAGCAGAGCATGTTCGCTCTGTTTGGGTTGGGACTGGGTCCCATTCTGGCCGCATGGCTGCTCGGCTTCACATCGTGGCGCGGCGTTTTCGCCGTCGTGGGGCTGCCAGGCGTCATTCTTACCATCCTTTTGTGGATGGTCATTCGCGAGCCGGCCAAGGGCAAGCAACCTCTTGCCGCCAAAGCGCCGCGCGCATCCACGCGCGAGGTCCTGAAGGTACGAAACATTCGTCTCGCGATGGTTGGATTGCTCTGCGCGATGTGCGGCATCTTCGTGCTCAGCGCGAACACGCCGATCTACCTGTCCGAATATCTCGAGCTGGCGCCGATGGAAGTGGGGCTGGTGACCTCGGCCATCGGTTTAGGGGGCTTCGTCGGTCTGTGGATGCTCCCCGCCCTGTCCGATATTTTCGGGCGCCGCGTCATGGCTGTCGTGGGCTTCACGGGCGGAGCTGCGTTCATCTGTTACTTCATCACGCTGGGTGCGGCGCCCACGCAATTGTTCGCGGCGCTGTTTGGAGCAACCGCTTTCAGCTTCGGAGTTCTCTCGTTGCTAACCGGGCCAGTGGCGGCAGAGTCTGCCCCGCCGGGAATGCTCTCCACGGCTTCTGGCTTGATCATCGGTGTAGGGGAGATTTTCGGAGGCGGAATGGCGCTGCTTCTGGCCGGTTACATTATCGGGACCTACGGGATCCGGTACATGCTCTATCTGGCGCTCGGTGGGTTGATGGTGGGTGCTGTCCTGATGTGCGGCCTGATCGAAACCGCACCGCACAAGCGCCAGAGAAGTTCGCAGTGGAGTGAGGAGGCAATCGCGGATGGGGAGGGCTAGCCTGAACCGTGGGCATTGTTTAGTGACTCGTTCGACAGATTAACCGGGAGTTTGTGCAATGGCTGCTCCAATCATTGGTCTCGGTCCGCGACTGGATACCGATTACTCGATCTGGCCCTTGGCATATTGCCAATGCGACATGCCTCAGGACTTCTTCGGTGGTTCCGGGAAGTTCAGCAATGCCGGCATGATCCGTGTTCCGATGCTCTATACGCTCGTTGTTGGCGGCGAGGTCGGAGGCAAGCAGCACGTCGCCTTGGTCGACTGCGGTTTCCGTCACGACCATTGGCTCACGAAATACTCGTTTTCCGGCTGGGAAGAGCCGCGGGATGTACTCGCGCGGGTTGGCTTCGCGCCCGAAGACGTCGACGTGATCCTCGTCACGCACATGCACTTCGATCATATCGGCAACTTCGAAGCGTTCCCCAATGCGAAGCTCTATATCCAACTCGATGAGTATCTCGGCTGGTCGGAGATAGTCTGCTCCGCGCACCAGCTGCAAACCGAGGAGGAAAAGGCTTGGATTTTTTCCTCATTCGACCCCATTGACTTGATCCGGGCTGCACAGGGAGTGGCCGATGGGCGTGTCCGTTTCATCCGCGGCGATGAGGAGGTGCTGCCTGGCATCACGGCTCGTCTGGCCAAGGATAGCCACACCTTTGGCAGCCAGTGGTTCGAGGTGCAGACCCGCAACGGCCCGTTCGCCGTTGTTGGCGACGTCGTCTACTGGTACTCCAACATCGAGAGCATGTGGCCTCCGGGCTACCATCAGGGCAGCGCGATCAACCAACTCCGCGTCTACCGCCAGATTCGTGATTCTCTGAAAGAGAAGATCGATCGGGTCATCCCCGGGCACGATCCCAAGGTCTGGGACCGCCACAATTCGTGGCTCACGCCCAGTGGCAACCAGATTGCCGAGGTCAATCTGCGGCAGGGCGACACCACCCGGCGGCCTGACACAACTGCGCAGAAGATCATTTACACATGAGGCGCCGGTCGTCGCACATCCTCTGGAGCCCGGGACGACCGACCTGTCAGCAAACCGGGATGTATCACGTCTTGAATGCCAAACTGCTTTGAGGAAAAGACCATGGTGGCTTCAATCCCGATCTCGGATGTCAATCCGTTCGAACTCGACGTGCGACAAAACCCATACGGCTTCTATGACGAGCTCCGGGAAGCGGGGCCCGTCGTCTACTTGAGGTCGCTCGACCTGTATGCGGTAAGCCGCTTCGCCGACGTGCGGCGTGTACTCGCGGACCAGCGGGTATTCTCCTCGGCCCAAGGAGTTGCGCAGAATGCGGCGATGAATGCAGCGATGGCCGGGTCCATTGTCGGCACTGACCCGCCAGAGCACACCCGCTTGCGCGAGATTCTCGGCCGCCCGCTGACGCCGGCGAAACTCGCCCCCATGCGCGACAGGCTCTCGCAGCTCAGCACAGGGCAAGTCGAGCGCATCTTGAAACAGGGCGGCGAAGTGGAAGCCGTTTCCCAGATCGCCTGTTACCTGCCGCTGACGGTGGTTACCGAGCTGGTCGGAATGCCGGACGACGCCACGGCGCGAATGCTTCCCTGGGCAGCGGCCAGTTTCAACGGGATGGCCCCCGATATCATGCCCGGCACCGCCCCCGCGCTGGCCACGATTGGCGAGATGATCGGCTATGTCGCGGACCCCAGTCTGCCCGACAGGCTCCGACCCGGCAGTTGGTCCGCTCAACTGCACGCAGCATCCGTGCGCGGAGAAATCGCCTACGATCAGTTTCTCAGCATGCTGCAGGGTTATCTGATGCCATCGCTCGACACCACCATCTTCGCGATGTCGAACCTGTTGTGGTTGTTGGCAAACAATCCGGATCAGTGGGAATTGCTGCTTTCCCGCCCCAGCCTCATCTCGCGTGCAATTCACGAGGCCATCCGGATCGAGAGTCCAGTGCAGTTCTTTTCCCGTGTGGCGACCGAGGATACCAACATCGACGGTGCGCCCATCAAGGCCGGCTCGCGCGTGTTCGTCATCTATGCCGCGGCCAATCGCGATCCCCGTCGCTTCGAGGATCCCGACAGCTTCCGGATCGAGCGCGACAGTAAGGACCACGTCGGTTTCGGGCACTCGGCTCACCGTTGCGTCGGCATGAACCTGGCGTCGATGGAGATCACCGCAATGCTCACCGCCCTCGTCGGCAAGGTCAGGGCGATTGAACTGATCGATGCCAAGCGGGCCGACAACGCGATCCTGCGGGGTTTTGAAAAGCTATCACTGCGCCTGGTCCCATCGGCGGGCGTTTAGGGCGCGGCGCGAGAGCATTCGAACCCGAGTTTCAATCCAGCAAACCTTCGAGGCACAAAGGATAAATGTCATGTTTGTAGTCAGAAATCCCCGATCCATCGCCAAGCCGGTGGGAGCATATAGCCATTCGGTCGAGATTCCGGCCGGGGCGAGAATCCTGTCGATCGCAGGGCAGGCTGGTATCCGGCCCGACGGAACGCTGGCCGAGGGCTTCGAGGCGCAGCACGAAGAAATCTGGAAGAACGTGCTGGCCATTCTTGCCGAAGCGAACATGGGGCCGGAAAACATCGTTCACCTCAACGTCTATTCGACCGATGCGAGTGCTATCCGCTTCCTGGCGCCGCACCGGAAGAAGTACCTGCCTGAAGGTTACCTGCCAACCTCCACCTGGGTAGTGGTGTCGGCGCTCGCCAACCCCAAATGGGTCGTCGAGATGGAGGCCATCGCGGCGAAGGTCGATTGATCGCTCCGCATTGCCCTTAGCCGCAGGCATGCTGGCCGAGGGCAATGCAGGCATCTGGAGCAGGCAAGGCTCCAATGTTGTACCACTCGAGGCTGCGTACCAGAGAACTTCTCAACAATGATAACTGCGCATATAACAGCACAGCCGGGAGGTTATTATTAACGCCATCGCTTTTCCGGATCTCACTGACGCCATAGTTCAACTTCGCATTATCTGCGGACTCCTCTTCATTCCGCACATTCTCGCGCAGTTTACCGCCAGGGATGCCGTCTTTGGTTTTTTCGAGGCCGCTGGGCTCAGGCCTGCTTTCTTCTTTGTGCGAACTGCGCTCATCGTCCAAACGCTCGTGCTGCTCGGTTTGGTACTGGGGATCTACGTCGTCTATGCGGCGTGGCTCGGCGGCATCTTCATGATCTGTGCGGGACTGGCGGCGTTCAAAGTATCCAAGGGGCGCTGGGTCTGGAACCTTGGCGGCTGCGAGTTTCACATGTTCTGGGGGTTGTGTTGCATCATCGTCGCGCTTCACAGCCCGGCATAAAACGTAGAAGCACATCGAGCGCCCCCGTTCAGATGATGAAACGACTGATCGCGCCGGCGAAGTGGTGCAGTGCTGTTTACCGGACGCCCGTCGCCCAGCCGGTCGGGCCGTTGTCAACTTGAAGCAATTCCAGGAGTACCGATATGGCGTTCAACATTCCTGACGTGGACATCGATATCTACTCGCCGGAGGCGCTTGCCGATCCGTACGAGAATTATCGCATTTTTCGGGACACGGCGCCGATCGTGCGCCTTCCCAAATACGACCTCTATCTCATGGCGCGGTTTGCGGATGTGCAGGCGGCACTGAAGAACAACGCCTTGTTCTGCTCGTCGAGCGGCGTTGCGATGAATGACCTGATGAACGAGGCAATCGCCGGTAGCACGCTCTTCACCGATGCACCTTACCACACCAAACTGCGCTCGATTGTCAGTCGGCCGCTCGCGCCCGCCCGATTGAACGAGCTCCGTCAGAGGCTTTACGCTCTCGCCGAGGATCTGGTCGGGCGCCTGGTTGCAAAGGGTGATTTCGATGCCGCGACCGAACTCGCTCCATTCCTCCCGGTCACGGTGGTCTCCGAATTGGTGGGCCTGCCCGAGGAAGGGCGTGAGCGGATGCTCACGTGGGCTGGCGCGGTGTTCAACTCTTTTGGGCCACGGGGCCTCGAGCTGACGGAATCCGCGCTTCCGATACTGAACGAAATGGTTACCTATGCCCGCGGTTGTACTGCCGATCGTGTGAAGCCGGGTAGCTGGGTAGCCAAACTCTACGAAGCGGCCGAGGCTGGTGAGCTCCGCCCTGAGCAGGTTGGACCCGTGATGGGCGACTACCTGGGGCCGAGCCTCGACACGACGATCCTTGCGACGGGCAGTACGATCGCCTTGTTCGCCAAGCATCCAGATCAATGGGACAAGCTGCGCGCGAGCCCGTCGCAAATTCCTAACGCGGTCAATGAAGCCATCCGCCTCGAAAGTCCGGTGCAGGGCTTTTCCCGCGTGTTGACGGATGATTTTTCCGTGGAAGACCAGCGTCTCCACAAGGGTGCCAGGGTTCTCATGATGTATGCGTCCGCCAATCGCGACGAACGGCATTGGACCGACCCCGAGCGGTTCGACATTACGCGGCGCGCGAACGAGCAGGTGGGCTTCGGGCACGGCATCCATATGTGCATGGGCGCCAACCTCGCCCGGTTGGAAATCTCGGCGCTGCTCTCCGCACTCGTACGCCGGGTGGAACGGTTCGAACTGCACGAGGCAACGCGAATATCGAACAATGTCTTGCGCGGTTACAAGTCGCTCAAGTTGACCGCGCATACGGCGAAGTGAAGGGACGAATGCGACCATGAATGACAAACGTCTCGCGGAGACCATCGAGGACCACGCCCTGGAACGGGTACCCGATGATCAGCGCCAGGGGTGGCTCGCATTGACGTGGAATACGGCTGGCGTGGTGGTGTCCCTGGTCCAGCTGTTCTTTGGCGCCCTGGTGACATTTGTTGCAGGGTTTCAGGTCGCACTCGTCGCCGGGCTGATCGTTATGTTGGTTTGCTGGCCTCTGAGCTGGGCGAGCTCCCATGTTGCTTACCGCACCGGATTGTCCAGCACGGTCATGTCGCGATACTTCGGGTTCGGTAAAAAAGGGTCGATAATATCTTCGATAATATATTCGTTCATGATCATCGGCTTTCTCGCTCTCGAGAATGCACTCTTGTACAAAGGATTTTTATTCTACTTTAAACTTGCCGACACGCTGACAACCAAGCTCGTGATCTATGGAATGATGACGATCCTCTGGATTGTTCTGACATCCTATGGGTTCAAGCTGATCGCTCGGGCATCCTCCGTAACGCTCACCCTGTCATTGCTGGTGCTGGCGTATATCACCTACATCGTGGTCTCCAGCGGCGAGCGCTCGGTCTACAGCCTCGTTTCGTTCGGTCCCCAGTTCTCCCACGAAGTTCTGAAGGGCATGGGCGCCGACAGCCCCCTGGGCAGATTTATCTTCGCGATCAACGTACTCGTTGGTTCGGCGGGGGGAATGGCGATGTTCGGTGCGGATATCGGCAGATATGCCCGCCGCTCGAAAGACGTGGGGATTTCAACTCTGATCGGTCTCTTGTCGTTGGATATCCTGATGCTCTGGCTCGGCGGCATCATCATGTATGCCGGCGGCCCTGCGCTCGTTGATTTCTATACGCGGACTGCCGGAATGACCCATGAGGCCGCACTCAGGGCGTCGCTGGAAAGCCCGGACAGTATTGTGGCCGCCTTTGTTGTTCTGGGAGGGGCAATGGGTGCATGGCTGCTGGTTCTCGCACAGAGTAAGACCCAGGTCCTGAACAACTACGCCGCTTCGCTTTCTCTATCGAACCTGTTCGATGCACTCAATCTGCGAATGCGGCGGTTGACCTTCGTCATCCTCGCGAACGTCATCGGCCTTCTGATGCTTTACGGAAGCATCCTCGAGTTGATCAATTCCTGGGTCACAGTGCTCGGGGTGCTGTTGACGGCATTCGCGGGCATCATCGTCTCTGACTACTACATTGTGAAGACGCTGCTCCGAAAAGAGTCGCGGGCTGTTCCGGATGAGGCGGAGAATGTGAATTGGGCAGGGGTCGTTACAATGTTTGTCTCCGCGTTCATTGCTCACTATGTTCTCGTGCGAATCATGCCGATTCAGGCGATAACGACCCTCATCATCTCGATCACGCTCTATCCGCTGCTGCGCACAACAGTTCTGAAGCCGATACAGCGGGAGATTGGCCACATTCCCGAGGCCATCGAAGATGCGGGCCATGCCGCGGCAGGCGCCCGCACGGTGCCTCCAACTCAGGTCGCATGACGACCTCAAAGCTGATTAAAGCAAATTCTCAACTATCGCACTTCAAAGGCGAATACCGATGTCATTACTGAACCAACTGGCTACGGCCCTCTCGACCGGGTCGGTGAAGATAATCGACCTTACCCATACCCTCGAGGAGCGCACGCCGATCATCCCGCTACCCGCTCCCAATGCGCAGCAGTTGCCATTTCGACTGGAAGAGATCTCCCGCTTCGACGAGCGCGGGCCGGACTGGTACTGGAACAACATTCACTGCGGCGAACATACCGGGACGCACTTCGACGCGCCCGCTCACTGGATTTCGGGCAGGCACTATGAGGATGGCTCTACTGACAAGATTCCGGTCAAGAGGTTCATAGCGCCTGCCTGCGTGATCGATGTTTCCGACCGTGTTCATGAAGATTATCTCACCACGGTCGAAGACATTCAGAAGTGGGAAGCGGAACATGGCCGTATTCCAGCCGGCTCATGGGCGCTCATCCGCACGGGTTGGTCGTCCCGTAATTATTCCGACCGGTTTCTCAATGTACGCGAAGATGGCGGCCACTGGCCGGGCAATCACCCGGATGTTGCCAAGTTCCTGGCGCAGGAGCGCGATGTTATGGGCGTGGGAACGGAACCCGTGGGTACGGACTCCGGGCAGGCTTCCACCTTTGCAGAGCCGTTGCCGTGTCACTACTACATGCATGGAAGTAACAAGTTCGGTCTGTCGAGCCTTGCGAACCTGCATCTGCTGCCCCCCACTGGCGCGCTGCTGATCACGCCGCCGCTCAAGATCAAGAACGGTTCGGGTAGCCCTTGCCGCGTGTTGGCACTGGTCGAATGCTGAGCCACATCGCGGCGGCGCGAGCCGCGGGCGAAACACTGCAACAGACCACGGCGGATAAGCTGATCAAGGTTCAGTATTACGCCATTCTGCGCGAACAGGCGGGCCGTAGCGAGGAAGCCATCGTCACGGCGGCCCAGACTCCCCACGAGCTGTACGCGCAGCTGAAGGCCCGGTATTCCTTCTCACTCGCGCCGGAGATGCTGCGCGTGGCGGTGAATACCGAATTCGGGCAATGGTCACAACCGCTCGCCGACGGCGATGCCGTGGTCTTCATTCCGCCTGTGGCAGGGGGCTGAGGGACACCAACATGACTTCATCCCCGACCGCGACGATCAGACCGGGGTGCGTGTTCAGCTTCACCAGCCAGAAGATCGATGCTGCCCCGTTGCGCACCAGGCTGCTCGATCCAGCCGCAGGGGGCTACACGTGTTTCGAGGGCTGGGTCCGCGACCACAATGAGGGTCACGCCGTCCGTCACCTCGAGTACGAGGCATTCGAGCCACTGGCCGTGAAAGAGGGTGAGCGGATTGTCACGGAAGCCATCGAGCGATTTGGTATCCAACACGCGCTGTGCGTGCACCGGATCGGAGATCTTCACATCGGCGACATGGCTGTGTGGGTGGGTGTCAGCGCACGCCATCGTGCGGAGGCCTTCGCCGCATGCCGCTACATCATCGATGAAGTGAAACACCGCGTGCCGATCTGGAAGAAGGAGCATTACGAGAACGGCGATTCGGGCTGGGTGAATTGTGAGCGATGTGCCGCTCCGGGCGCCTCGACTCATGAACATGAACATGAACACGGACACCCGCAGGGCACATCTGCGCTCCATTCACACGCCAGTGCCCCTGTCCCCGATTACTCCCGCCAGACGGCCTTGAAGGAGGTGGGAGCCGCCGGTCAGGCGAAACTCCGTGCCGCGCGCGTTCTGGTCATTGGCTGCGGCGGGCTCGGCGTGCCGGTGATCAGCTACCTGTCCGGGGCCGGCATCGGCAGACTCGGTCTGGTGGACGCCGACCGGCTGGAGCCGTCCAATCTCCATCGCCAGACTCTCTACGCGTTGGCGGATGTGGGCAGGCTCAAAGCGGAGCTGGCGGCGGAGCGGGTCGCTGCTCTGAATCCGGATGTCGAGGTTCGTGCCTACGCCGTGCGCCTGGATGCCGGCAATGCCGCCGACCTGATCGGGCAATATGACCTGATCATCGATTGCACCGATAATTTCTCGACCAAGTTCCTGCTCAACGACTGCTGCGTTCAGTTCGGCAAGCCCGTTATATTCGCCAGTGTGTATCAGTACGAGGGGCAGCTTCAGATCGTCCGCCCCGCCTCGGCCTGTCTGCGCTGTGTCTGGCCCGAAGCGACACGCGACGGCATAGTGGGTAATTGCTCCGAAGCGGGGGTGCTGGGCCCGGTTCCTGGCGTGTTCGGGGGACTGCAGGCATTCGAGGCGCTGAAGCTGCTGCTCAACCTGCCGGGACAGCTCAACGATGAGCTTCTGGTGCTCGATCTGCTGACACTGTCCACCTCCCGTGTACGGACGAAGCGCGCTGCCTCCTGTCCCGAGCATGCCCGATCGCGCTCACCGTCGATGCAGGCCAGCACCGCCGACATGGAGCTGGCATTCGAAAGCCTCGATGATGCGTTGGAGGCGGGATTCGACATCGTCGATATCCGCCAGCCGCAGGAGCTGCGGGAATGGCCCACGCCCGCATCCGGATCCCGGAACGTTCCGCTGGCCGAGCTGCTCCATGGAACAGCCTCCTTTGCGCCCGGCCGTAAGACCCTTCTCGTCTGTGCCACCGGCAGGCGCAGTCTGGCGGCGACACAGGAACTGCGTGACCGGGGACTCAGCGAGGTCTACTCATTGCGCGGCGGGGTGAAGGGAATCCGGACCCGATTACTGACCTGAGGTGAGCCGAAGGGTCCTTGCCGCCACGGTGCTGGTGTTGGCAACGGCGCCGCGCGGTAAACCACGTGCTCGCATTTCCGGTCAAGCGCCAGTCACTGTGGTCTTCGAGCGCTCGGATCACTCAGGGCACCGCCGGCATCAGCGAAGTCCTGCTCCCAGAATTCGAGCGGGGCTCGAACAGACTCCTGCCGTGATTGTTCCTGGCGACGTAACTCGGCGCGCCGGATCTTGCCGGAGAGGGTCTTGGGCAGATCGCCGAATTCCAGACGTCGCACGCGCTTGTAGGGAGCGAGCAGACGGCGGGTGAAGCCGAAAATGTCCGCCGCCAATTCGGCCGTGGGCTGGTATCCCTTGCGCAGGTTGATGAAAGCTTTTGGAACCGACAGACGCAATGCGTCAGGGCTCGGAACGACGGCGGCCTCAGCGACGGCATTATGCTCGATCAGAGCACTCTCCAGCTCGAACGGGCTGATGCGATAGTCTGAGGACTTGAACACGTCGTCGGTTCTACCCACGTAGGTGTAGTAGCCATCGGCATCGCGAGTCGCCACATCGCCGGTGCGATAATACCCCTTGTGACATGAGGTCGGTTGCTTTTGGCCATCGCGGGCGTTGCGGGTTTCGTACCAAATGAGTCAGAACTGGCTGGCGGACGCATTCGTAGAGAAATTCCAACCTACGGTCTACCCGAATCCCAACACGCCCTACAATGTGATCTCCTCGCAGTTCACCATCCACGACCTGTACGCACAGTACGACAGCAAAGTGAATCTGGGACTGCGCGTTAAGGGAGAGGCGGCGGGGATCGGACTGCAGGGTGTCATCGCCCGCCGTTACAATCCCGATGCGGTGTATCGGTGGACCGCGTCGAATGTCAACCGGGACGTTCCCGGCCTGGTCGGCTCGGGCACCGTGCTGCAGAACACGCCGTTCGAGGCAGACCCGAGCGGCGTCTGGTCGGCAAACGAGTGGTTCAGCTACGCCGCGATCCAACGACTCAGCGGCTTGAGCGGGCTCAATTCCGCGGTCACCAATTTCCAACCCGCCATGAGCCAGCTCGGCGCGGCGACGGTGCCGAATTACGCTGGTGCCCATGGCGAGCTGGATACCTTCTTTCAGCTGGCAGGCGGTGCGCTGCTGGGAAACAGCAATTCGGGACTGCGAGGCCATCTGGCGCGCGAGTATCGCGAGGAGACGAACATCGGCGGCGGCCTGAGCAAGGTATTCGAGGGCGAACCGGGGTCCTGGACGGACCAACTGATCGCCAACGTGGAGGTGTTGTATACCCCCGATCGAATCTTCACCGCGCCGTCCCTGGATGCCGGTTTCCTTCGCAAGAACGAAACCATCGCCGCACTGGTGTTGGAGAAGTACCAACGCTTCTCGCCGAACTTACCGGCCACGTACCTGGTTGCGCAATTCCTTTACCGGTCGCAGAGCGACTTGTTCGGACGCTACCTCGGCGGCTACGGCGGTAGCACCGAGCAAGGACGGCGGCTACAAGGCGGTTGCGCTTGCTTTGCAGCAACCCTTTCCAAACCTCATCTGGCGGGCCGATCTTGCGGTGTTGTATGACACAGGCGGTGGACTCTTGATCCAGCCGGGGGTGCGCTGGAAGCCGAACCAGAGGTTGACGGTCGAGGGGTTTTATAACTACATCAACGGCAAGCTCAACGGCAATCCGACTAACAACGCACTCAGTACTGCTGACTACGTCAAGGAGTTCACGCTGCGCGTCGGAGCGCAGTTCTAATCCAGTGATGGGGAAAATCTCCGTGACGCGCAGGCGGTTGATACGCCAGGGCGCGCAGAGTATTTTCGCTGCGGGCGTGCTCGGGCCACTCTGGGACGCAGTTGCCGACACGGGCGACATCACACGAGCGTACACGGAGGAGCTCCTGTCGATTGAGGCCTATACGAAGGGAAAGATTCGGGTCGGGGATGAGATTACCGTTGAGAATGTTGAATACGTAAAGGATCTTCTCGAGCCGATCAAGTACGCACAGATTGTCCAGCTCGGACGCCGTTTGAAGGTGGCCGCGACAACCACGGATTTACAGCGCCTGAGTCCTTGGGAATATAACGAAGCGACCTTGCGGAATCGGGGCCTGGCCCGGTTCGACTCGAGGGGTAACGTCGTCACGGTCGCTGGTCAGCCCTGGACTGGCGGCAATCCGTTCCCGCAACCGACGAGCGCAGTCGAATTGTTCGCCGGACTGACGCTCAGCTGGGGTCGGCACGATGCCTCTCTGTACTGCATCAAGGAATACGATCTGTCGAGTGCCGGCGATGTGTTGTTCGAGTATGAGTCCACCTGGGCGGAGCTTGCGCCGATTGGCAGGGTGAGTGTGCAACCGAAACCCTATTGGCCCGGCCACGAGGACACGCTGCGATTCCAATCGGTTTTCTTTTGCGCTCCCGAGGCAGTGCGGGGGGCCTCGTTCCTCAACGTGTGGGCCTACGATCAGACAACATTCCCCGTGCTGTATGGCTATTTGCCGCTTTTCGACGTATTCGCCAGTTCCCCAGCGAACAGCGCTTCGAGCCGCTCGTGCCGGGATCCACCTTGTTCTTGTCGGATGCCTGGGCAGCCGGGGACCCTTTACTGACCTGGGGCAATTACCGGATCGTGGGCCGCGGTCCGGCGTTGGCGGCCGTCTCCGGCGGTTGGAATGCCGCGGACCCCAATTGGCAGCATCGTACTCACGGCGGACCGAAAGGTCAGACATTCTGGGACACCACCGTTGAGCTCGTGCCGGAGGCGATCGTCGTCGAGGCTGAGCCGGTCAAGTTTCCGCGCGCGCCGGTCAGCAAGAAACGTGTTTGGTTTGATGCGAGAACCTGTCTTCCGATTGCGATGGTTTCCTACGATCGTCGCGGGGAGCCGTACCGCTCATTTGACGGGGCCTATTCGCTCTATCAGTCGCCGGGCAATACTGTAATGGATGGGCAGCACCCATACTGGTCTTGGACCCACGTCCATGTCTTCGACGTACAGAGTGGCCGGATGACCCGTCTCGAGCAGGTTCGCTCCGTCCGCGGTGGGCACACGATGAGCGTCAATGATACGGATATCTACGACAAATATCTGACGACCGCCGCTCTCATGCGGCTCGGTGAGAAGTAGCGGTACGCTGTTTGACCGTCAGCACCTATTGATCGTAGCGATTACAGGCATCGACGGAAATTATTTGCGAAGACGCGCAGAAGCCGACTACTGTATCGGTGGCGTTGCATGGTGGTATCTCTCGCATCAGAGCGGTGCTGCGACTCGCAACTCGAAATGGCGCCAGGCACGACTGTGAAGCTCGGTAAGATGTTTCGTATGCCGGCCGAATTTGGGCCGGCACCCGGTCCCCGGAATGTACCCGAGGAACGGTCCCAATTGCGATACGTGAAGGAAGCCACGGTACTCGAAGTGACCGCGCGTACCGATCCGAAGCAGCTGGCCGCGTTGCTTCCCGAGCGTTGCCGGCTCGATGAGGAGCCGCGCATCGAGGTCAGCGTAACGTGTCTTACGAACGTCGGTTGGCTCGCGGGCCGCGGCTACAACATTGTCATGGTGCGAGTCCCGGCCGTCTATACAGGCAGGGAGGAGACCTTGCGCGGTTGGTTTCTCCTGGTTGTATGGGAAAGCCTCGCTGACCCCATATTGACAGGGCGGGAGGAACTCGGCTGGCCAAAGCTGCCAGCGGAAGTCCCTTCTGTCGAGTTCTTCGACGGTCAGTGGCGCGGTTGCGCCAGCTGGCAGGGCTATCGATTTTTCGACATCGAAGCGAGTGGCTTCCAGCACGCCGAACCACCGGTTCGGACAGGGGCGCTGTTGACCCACAAATACATTCCGAAAACGGGAAGTTGGGGCACGGCTGATATCTCCTACATGGCTGCAAACGACACGGAGGTCCCCCCGAAGGTGCAGAGCTTCCAGTGTGGCTCGGGCCATTTCGCCTTCCACGCGGCGCGCTGGGAAGACATGCCCACGCAATACCCGATTGTCAATCGGCTCGCGGCGCTGCCCCTGGATGCGTTCGAGACGGCTTTCCTGATGAAGACTTCAGGAGGCGGCGATCTCGGTAGTCAGCGAATTCTGCGTTAGTTTGATCGCGTTCCGCTCGAGGTGACCCACACCTGAGCCACTGACTCCTGAAGCCGACTCAGCCACCCGCCATCCGTGCGCGCTGGATAGCACGTCGGGCGATCACGGAGATCAGGTGTGCACGGTAGTCCGCCGAGGCATGCAGGTCGGAGTTGAGATTGTCGGCCGCGATACCGATACCCTCAATTGCCTCAGGGGAGAAGTCGGTACTCAGTGCCTCTTCCATTTCGGGAACACGGAATACGCACGCGCCGGCACCGGTCACCGCCACGCGCGGGCCCATCACCGTGTCGGCGACGAATACACCGACCAACGCAAATCGCGAAGCCGGATGTCGAAATTTGACATAGGCGGCCCGACGGGGAACCGGGAAACGAATGCGCACAACGATCTCGTCCGCGGCAAGCGCTGTTTCAAACAATCCCTTGAAAAAGTCCGCCGCCCGAATGGTGCGGAGGCTGGTGATGATCTGCGCATCCAGGGCCTGCAGTGCTGCGGGATAATCCGCTGCTGGGTCGTTGTTAGAAACAGAGCCTCCCAGGGTTCCCATATTGCGGACCATGCGATCGCCGATCATCGATGCGAGCTCGGCAAGAGCCGGAATGTGTCTACGCACCTGGAGATCTGAGGCTACCTCGGCATGGCGCATCATCGCGCCTATCGTGACCGATCCGGAGTCGAGCTCCAGGCCGCGGAGCTCCTCGAGTAAAGACAAATCGACCAACTGGCTGGGACGAATCAGTCGCAACCTCATTGAGGGCAATAAGGTTTGACCGCCGGCGATTAATTTGGACTCGGAATCCGCGCGCAACGCGGCGCAGGCATCGGCAACGGATCGCGGCTGGCAGTAGCTGAACGGATGCATGTGTTGCTTATTTCCGCAGGCTCTGGGCCGCCATCAAAACCGCATTGACGATGTTTTCGTAACCCGTGCACCGGCACAGGTTGCCGTCGAGTTGCTCGCGTATCAAGGTCTCATCGGGCTCCGGATGGAGCCGCAACAAATCAAGCGCACTCATCACCATGCCCGGCGTACAGAATCCGCACTGCAGCCCGTGACATTCGCGAAATGCTATCTGCAGGGGGTGCAATTGCGTGCCGCGTGAAATCCCTTCGATCGTCGTGACGCGGCATCCCGCAGCGCGAACGGCGAGCACGTTGCACGATTTCACCGCTTCATCGTTCAGATGAACCGTACAGGCGCCGCACTGGGCCGTATCACAACCCCGGTGCGTTCCGCGTAGATTGAGATGGTCGCGGATCAAATCTGCAAGCAGGGTCCGCTCTTCGACCACCGTCGAGACGTCCTGGTCGTTGACCGTGAGTTGAATGGTCACAGTCATATCTTCACCACGCAGTGTGACCGCCATCGACCGGCACGATTGCGCCGGTCATGAACGAGGATGCGTCGCTGACCAGGAATGCGACGATCTGCGCGACCTCCTGTGGTTGAGCAAAGCGTTTGATCAACTGTCGGCCGACCAGCTTGGACAGCAGGTCCGGCTGTTGCTCCGCCGGGAAATGCCCCAACAGATCACGGGACATTGTGGAGTCGATCCCGCCGGGGCAGATGGCGTTGCAACGGATCCGCGGACCCAGCTCGGCTGCCATCGCCCTGGTGAGTCCGAGAACGGCTGCTTTGGAGGCACAATACGCGGCCATGTAGGGAAGGGCAACCAGCGCTCCGACCGACGCAACGTTAACGATCGACGCCGACGGTCGTTGCTGCAGCGCGGGCAAGGCCGCTTGCACGGTCAGCAAATGTGCCATGCAATTGACGCGCATGATGCGTTCGAACTTCTCGATCGTCGTGTGTTGTAAAGTCGAATCACCGAGCATCCCTGCGATGTTGCAAATGGAATCGAGAGAACCGAATCGCTCCAGCGCAACGCCCACGATCTGCCGCGACGTGGCCGGATCGGCGATATCACCCGAAAGTGTAACGGGAGCCGGCCCGTTCTGCCGATCCAACAATTCGACTGTCTGGGAAAGTGTCTCACCGTCTATGTCGGTCAGAGCCAGCATGGCGCCCGCCTGCGAAAGGACAATCGCGGTCGCCCGACCCAGGCCACTGCCGGCCCCTGTAATCAAGACGACCTTCTCCCGAATGCTAGTGTCCAATCGATGTCACCTCGCGACTATCGAAGGCTGGTGCCTGTGCCGTTCTCGCTGCGCGCAGGGCCTCCCACACGCGCGCCGGCGTTGCGGGCATTTGAATGTCGGATACCCCTAGGGGTCGAAGAGCATCCAATACGGCGTTGATGACGGCCGCTGGTGCACCAATCGTCCCCGCTTCACCGACTGCCTTGACGCCCAGCGGATTCGTCGTGCACGGAATTTCTGCCAGCGACAGGTTGAATCTGGGAATGTCGTCGGCGCGGGGCATTCCGTAGTCCATGAAACTTCCGGTCAGGAGCTGACCGGACTCGCCGTCGTAGATGATCTCTTCCAGTAGCGCCTGGCCGATTCCCTGTGTGATGCCGCCCATGATCTGTCCCTCGCAGATCATCGGGTTCAGTGCACGGCCGACATCGTCGACCGCGTTGTATCGATCGACGCGGACATGTCCGGTCTCGGGATCAATCTCAACCTCGCAGATGTGGCAGCCGTTTGGAAAGTTGGGCGGATTGGTATCCCACCATCCGCTTGCCTCGAGTCCCACGCCGAAGTCAGGCGGCAGACCGCCCTTGCGATAGGAAGCCTGAGCCACCTGCATCAAGGAAATCGACTGGTCACTTCCAACCGCGGAAAATCGGCCCTTCTCAAACACCAACTGGTCGGGGGAAACATCGAGCAGATGCGCGGCGAGGATGCGCGCTCGTTGTAGGATTCGATCCGCCGCTATTCGCAGTGCCGAACCGCCGATCATTGAACTGCGCGCGGCGTACGTCCCGCGACCGAAATGAACTTTGTCGGTATCGCCCTGCAGATAGCGGATGTCATCGAAGGGAACGCCGAGCCACTCCGATATCAGCTGAGCAAAGACGGTCGCATGGCTTTGACCGTGGGAGTGGGTTCCGGCGAGAATCGTCACGGTTCCACCTGGGTCGAAACGCAGTCCCATCTGATCGTTGAACACTCCACCCTGTTCGATGAAGAAGATCGTCCCGCGTCCGCGCAACAGGCCTTTACGAGCGGATTCGGCCCGGCGGCCTTCGTAATCCGCGGCGCCCGACAGATCCAGGCAGCGGTCCAGCAGTTCCGCAAAGTTCCCACTGTCATAGATGAAACCCGTAGCAGTGGAGTAGGGCAGCGCGGAGGTGGGGATGAGATTCTTACGACGCAGAGTGATCGCATCTACGCCGATTCGGGCGGCCGCGATGTCCAGCAGTCGCTCGATGACGAACGTCGCTTCAGGTCGACCGGCGCCGCGATACGGGCCTGTGGGCGAGGTGTTTGTAAATACACCGACATTGAATCCGTGATAGGCCTTGATGTCATATACGCTCGGGACGAACCGTATCGAAAATACCAGTGGCGCCACGGCAGCAGATACGACATAGGCGCCAAATCCGTGCAGAGAGTTGACGCGGACGCCCAGTATCCTGCCGTCACTGTTCAAGGCCATTTCGGCGTGGACGGTTTGGTCGCGACCGTGGGTGTCACCCAACAGGCTCTCGGAGCGACTTGCAACCCACTTGACAGGTCGACAGCATATTCGGGCCGCCCAAAGTACGAGGACGTCTTCGGGATAGGGGTCGGCTTTCATGCCGAAGCCACCCCCCACATCGGGGGAAATCACTCGTAAGTGGCTCTCGGGAATTCTCAAGGCGTGAGTTGCAATCATCGTCCGCACGCCATGCGGATTCTGCGAGCTGGTGTACAGCGTATAGGCATCCTCCGCGGGATCGAATTCTCCGATACAGGCGCGCGGCTCGATCGAATTGGCCGTCAGTCGGTTATTGTGGATGTCGACGGAGACTATGTGGGATGCTCGCTCGAAGGCAGCGTCTGTAGCCGCCTGATCGCCAAATGCCACGAAACAACAGCGGTTGTTGGCGCAACCGTCGTGTATTTGCGGTGCGGTGTCTTTAATTGCTTCCTCTGGAGTAACCACTGCCGGTAGAGGGTCATAGTCGACTTCAATGAGCTCGACAGCATCCCGCGCCTGATTCGCCGTCTCTGCAACGACGAATGCTACTCGGTCACCCGCATATCGCACCTTCTCGTGGCACAAGGCCAGGCGGTAGGTTCGAAATCCCGGTGGACCGCCCATGTCCTCCGGCATGAACAGTGGAGGTGTCCCTCCGATCTCACACGCCACTGCATCTCTTCCGGTCAGCACGCACAGAACGCCGGGCGCATTGCGCGCCGCGCTAACATCGATGGAGCGGATGCGGGCGTGGGCGTAGGTTGAAAGTAGGACCGCTCCGTAACACAGACCAGGAGGGGAGATGTCATCGACGTAACGCCCGCGCCCGGTCAGGAAGCGGACGTCCTCGACGCGCTTTACGGATTTTCCGATACCGAAATTATCCATGAGCGAGGAAGGCTCCGACACGCTCCGTAAATTCCAGGGGTTGAGCGAGATTGCTCAAATGCGAGGCGCTTTCGAGTATCTCGAGGCGTGCAGCGGGAAGCTTCGCGGTAAGAGTCTGCAAACTATCAACCGTGGTCGCCGTATCACGTCGCCCTGCAATGACCAGAACAGGACACTGAATCTCGGGCAGGCGATCCAACGTATTCACGGCCTGAATCGCATCGATGGCCGCTCGATAGCCCTGCGGGTGAGTTCCCCGGATCATATCGGCTACCCATTGAACCGTCTGCGGAGCCTGGGTCAGGAATTCCGGAGTGAACCATCGCTCCAGTGTGGAGTCCACTTGAGACTGCATTCCAGCCTGGAGAGCTTGCAGCTTACGTGCTTCCCATCGCTGCTGCATCTGCGGTGGTGTTCGGGCCGAAGTGTTGGCGATCACGAGTGAGCTCAGACGATCGGGGTGCTCGAGTGCGAACCACTGTCCGATCATTCCGCCGAGCGACAATCCGACGATGGAACAGCGCGAGATGCCGAAGCTGTCCAGGAGATTGAGCATCAATTCCGTGTAATGATTCGGGTTCTCGAGGCGAGGATCCGGGTCGCTCTTACCGTGCCCGGGCAAGTCGACTGCCAATACTCGAAATGACCGGGACCAGACTGGAATCTGCGCAGACCACAGATCGCTGCTGGTGGCGATCGAGTGAAGTAGGACCAGGGCCGGCGCATTCTCCGGACCCCTGTAAATGAGGTGAAGTCGGTTGCGGTCCCGCAGCATGCTCATTCGCGCAGCCGCCATTCGACCAGGGCAATCCCTGTGTACCAGCTGGGAACCGCTTTATAGAAATGCACATGAAAAGCGGCTCCTTTGGCCGCGCCATGGGCCACCATCCAGTTGCGAATCTCTTCTGCCCCATTGCCAGCCTCGTTGACCCGGTCCGTCGCATGCCGAATGAGGGCTCGATCGTCGCCTGTGCCCAGCAGGCGCAAAAACTCCCGGTCAAACTCCTCGTTGACCATCCCCATGCGCGGCGTCGCTACATCGTGGCTGATCCCACCGGTTGCCAGGATCACTATGCGCGAATTGCCTGGATAGGAACGAATTGCCTCCCCTATGAACCGACCCCACTGCAAACACCGCGACATCGTCGGCATTGGTGGTTGCACACAGTTGATGAGTAACGGTACCAGAGTCACGCTGGCGGCCAGGTCGGCAAGGATGAGTGGCGTCAGCACGCCATGATCGAGCGTCAGTTGCATCGAAAAGGATGGATCGAAGTCAGCCGCCAGTGCTTCCCCCAGCAGGTGAGCGCCAAGTCGTGAGTCTCCTTTCAGAGTCTGCCGCTCCGCGCGTAACCAGTGCTCGGCGGGAGCCGGATAAGCATCCCCGGTGCCGATGCAGAACGCCGGGAAGTTGTCGAGAAAGAAGTGGTGCAAATGGTCATCGGACACGACCACAACGGTGTCGGGTTTGAGGGCGGCCAATGACTTGCCGAGTTGCTGAAAGTGCCGATAGATCGTGTTTCGGTCAGCTTCGCTGAGGGCGTCCGGGAGATTCAGCATCACCGGAGTGTGAGAGGTTGCGAAGGCGCCGACCAGCTCAGCCACGACGGGCCTCCCCGGCAACGGCCCGCAGCGAGGCTAGAAATGCGTGCTCGGGGATTTTTACCCCCAAGCAGTGCGCACGCAGCAGATAGGGGTTGGCCCCCGCGAGGTACATCTTCCCAACCTCATTGTCGCGAATGAGGCTCTTTATTTCCGCGGGTAATGGAATGTCCTTCATGTAGGCGTCGGCATCATCACGGTATTGTTGCAAATGCCCTTGCTTGTGATGCACGTCGTAAAGAATGCGATTGATCCAGTATGCCTGGACGGAGGGCATGTCCTGTTGCCAGTTGCGAATCATGTTGGTCTCCCGGATGCGCCGACGTGGTGGCTGATCCAATCCACGATCGTGGGGAGCGTTTGCGGTGTATGCCCCATGTGGCCACCTGGAAACAGGCGAACCGATTTGGGGCTCCCGTGCTCCGTCAGCAAATGGATGTCTGCAACGGGGCATTGGCGGTCATTCTTGCCGTTGACGAGCAGCAATGGCGCGCAGGGCTGATCCAGGATTCCCTGATCCAACAGCGATAGTCTTTGGAAGTACTCGACGTACTCGGCATCGTTGGATGCTCCGAGCATTCGCATGCGTGTTTCCACCAGATCCATGAGGTAACTGTCAGGGAATCGTGATGCCTCGATCCAATCCCGTTGGAACATGAAATGCGCGCCGCCTCCCCAGTTCACAGCTGCCGAGATTCTGTGGCGGCATGTATGTGCCAATCGAGTGGCCCAATACCCCCCGAATGACCGGCCGAGGCATGCGGGACGCTCGCCTTGGAGATCCGGTTGTCGTGTTACCCAATCCAAAACGGGAAGGAACTGCCGGTCGGCATCTGGAGTGCCTTTGACGGGGGATTCGCCTGTGCCAACGTTATCCAGGGCGACAGTTGCAAATCCTCGCGCGAGGAATGCATCACTGATGCTCGTCATTTGCTCCTTCCACGCATCAACACCACCCCACATGATAATGACGGGCAAAGGGGCGGCAGCCTGTTCCGGGCGTCGAAACAGGAACACCACCTTACGCCCTTCAGTACCGCGTCCATCGAATGGAATTTCCACGCGCTTTGTGGGTATGTCCCAGTACCTTGCAGCAGCCAGGTACGTTTCGCGCTCGGCCCGAGCAGCGAGCTCCTTCGCTGGGTGATTGGGACACGGAAACCGAGCCAGGAAGTACAACGCGCTGGCGCGCGCATACTCGGAGGCTGCTTCCATTCGATTCCCCCGCGTTTCGGCATCGGCGGCCTTCTGTCGCATCTCGTCACCGGCACGGCTCCATTCTTCGGCCCATGACTGACCGTCCAAGCCGCTGAGCCGGTTTATCACCCCATTCGCAATGATGGGGTCAACCAGATTCATGGGGTGAGCTCGTGTGCGTAGCCGTTTCCGCAGCCACGTTTTGGCTTCTTCCAGGGTTTTGGGTCGCCCCGAGACTTCATCACTCGCTTGTTCGTCAGCCAAGGGCGCTCCGGATGCAGAATCAGTTACCGCGCCTCCATCGTAGAGCCTACGCCCAGCGCCACTATCGTGTGAGTGTGAGGGTATTTGACTGCCGATGCGTAATCGCGCCCCTCCGCGTTGACGTCTTGATTGTCGGGACGGCAACAATGGAGTGCATATCCCGAAACCCAGAAAGTCACCTTGTCTGCCATTGCGAATTTCCAGGAAGAATCGCCAGTCGTGATCTGCGTGGCTCCGAACGGTGCCCGTCGTTCCCGGAAGGATCATGAACGCATCCCGTTGACTCCCGAAGAGCTCGCGCGGGAGGCAGTCTCCTGTGTGGAAGCGGGGGCCTCGGTAATGCATCTGCACGTGAGAGCTTCGGACGGCGGTCATAGCCTCGATCCTGCCATTTATCGTTCCGCCCTCGCGGCCATCCGAGCGGCGGTCGGACAGCAGTTGATTCTTCAGGTCACGACCGAGTCAGCCGGTAGGTATGCACCCCCTGAGCAGATGGCCGTGATTCGCGAACTCAAGCCCGAGGCGGCCTCAGTCGCTCTGCGCGAGTTGATTCCGGACGAGGCCGGTGAGCGGGCAGCCGCGGACTTCTTCCAATTCGTGGTGGGCGAAAACATTGGATTACAGTTCATCCTGTACACGCCGACGGAAGTAGCCCGACTCATGGAATTGCGTGAACGCGGGGTTATACCTCCAGCGCGACATCACGCCCTGTTTGTACTGGGAAACTATCGTGACCGGGTTCCATCAGCGCCCCGAAGTCTGCTGCCATTTCTGTGGGAATGGCCAACCGAGTGGCCCTGGACGGTCTGTGCATTCGGGCGCTCCGAGGCACAGTGCCTTGCTGCGGCCGTCTCATTCGGGGGGCATGTCAGAGTGGGCTTCGAAAATAATCTGTGCAACCCGGATGGCACTCTCGCAGCCAGCAATGCCGCATTGATTGAAAACATCAGCCAGATAATCGATCGGACGGGTCGTAAGCGAGCGGACGTTTCGCAGGCCCGAGCGCTGTACATGCCTGCACGGGGCTGAAGGGGATGGAACGCTGATGGTGATCAAGTCTGCGCTTATCGTAGGTGGCGGAATTGCCGGCATGTCAGTGGCGATCATGCTTCGCCGGCTCGGCGTCGCGGTGGATCTCATCGATCAGGATGCCCAGTGGAAAGTCGCCGGCGCTGGAATCACTATCACGGGTCCGACACTGCGTGCCTTCGCTGCACTTGGGATCCTGGACCGTCTCGAGCCCCAGTCGTACATGGGGGATGGTATACGGGTCTGCTCTGTAGATGGAGTCTTTCTCCAGGAGCTGCAGACTCCAATGCCCGTCGGCAGCAGAGTCCCCGGAAGTGGCGGGATCATGCGACCGGTGCTTCACCATGTGTTATCGAGTGAGGTGCTCAGCGGCGGCGTGAACGTCCGGTTAGGTGTGAAGGTCCGCTCCGCTGTTCAAACATCCGAAGCGGTTGATGTGACATTCGAGGATGGTAGCTCGGGCCGCTATGACATTGTCATCGGTGCCGATGGTCTGCATTCTCAGATCAGGCAGATCATTCTTCCGCACGCACCTTCACCCGAATATACGGGTCAGTGCGTGTGGCGGGCTGTTTTGCCACGACCGCAGGAAATTCAGAAGCGACATTACTTCCTGGGCGGTCCGGTAAAGGTAGGGTTGAATCCGGTATCGGAAGCCGAAATGTATTTGTTTCTGCTCGAGCGACGCGCGGTACGCCAGTGGATGACCGATGATCGAGCTCATGTCGAGCTTGCAGAGCTGCTACGACCCTATGGCGGCGTCTTGAAGGAGGTGAGAACCACGCTCGGGCCGCAGTCCCGGATCGTGTTTCGTCCGCTCGAAGCGTTCTTTTTGCCGGACCCGTGGTATGTCGGCCGCGTCATTCTAATCGGTGATGCAGCCCATCCCACTACACCCCAGCTTGCCTCGGGTGCGGGCATGGCCATTGAAGATGCCCTGGTGCTTGCTCAGGAACTGGACCGGTCAAACGCGGTGGACGCGGCTTTCGCGGCCTTCATGAAGCGGCGCTATGCCCGGTGTCGTCTTGTAGTGGAGAATTCACTGGAAATAGGCCGACGTGAACAGCGTGGGGAGCCGGTTGATTCTCAGACCCAGTTGGTACAAGAGTCACTACGGGCGCTGGCAGAACCCTATTAGAGACATCTGCAACCGTTTGTTCTGACGCGTACGAATAACCTCGAGCGAGTTTGATTGATGCAACTGAATCGTGAACGGCAATTGCCTGCGTCGCTGCAGGATGCGTGGACGGCATTGAACGACGTTACGGTCTTGCAGACGTGCATTCCGGGGTGCGAGGCCCTTACGCCGGCTGCCGAAGGTGAATTCGACCTGTTGATCGTAGCGGCAGTGGGCCCTGTGAAAGCGAAATTCAAGGGTAAGTTACGATTGACCGATTTGACTCCGCCGGAGCGCTACACAATCCACTTTGAGGGGCAGGGCGGCGTCGCCGGTCATGCCAAAGGCTCGGCCCACGTCGAGCTGCAACCGTGCGGGGACAACGAGACCACCCTCAAATACTCCGCACACGCGATCGTGGGAGGGAAAGTGGCACAGGTCGGTGCACGATTGGTGGACATGGCCGCACAGAAGCTCGCAAACGATTTCTTTGCGGCACTGGAACAGCATTTGCGTGGCGGGGTGGCGGCCATAAGTTAAGACGGATCATCGCCTGCTACACTGTCGCGCCGCTGCTACAACTCTACGGTTGGCTCCATTCCAGCGTCAGCGTACCCTACTCACATACTAAAGGTGCTCCTACTGGGCTGAAGCGTGTTGGACGAGGGGGGTAACTCGCAGTGCAAATCCATTCATTTTCGACTGACCTGACGCCCGTGTGGCAGCGGCCTGAGGTGTTCAGGCGTGAGATGCAGGATCGCTTCTCCGTCTGTCTATCGGTCCAGGACTCTCGCGACGCCCCGTTGGAGACCCGCGTGCGTGCCTACTGCGGCCGCCATTTACGATTCGCGGAATTGCGGTTCTCACCTCACCGCACCTCATCGGTTAGTGAAGGGCGATCCGGCTCACGAATACTGTTTACCCAGCAATTGGAAGGTCAGGCTTACTTTTCGCAGGGAGGTCGCGATTGCTGTGTGACCCCCGGGAGTTTTTGTCTGATCGATCCCGCGCTTCCATTCACCATCGAGACGACTGAAATGCACGCGCGGTCCATCTATTTGGACCGGCAGAGCGTCCTCGCCGTTGCGCCCTATATCCAGTCGATGACCAGCTGTTCAATCGACGGAAGCGCTGGCGCAGGAGCGATCATGCGGGCCGTCGTGGACGAGCTGTTCAAGCTCGCCCCCTCACTGGACGAGGACACCGCCGACACCATTTCGGAGGCTTTACCCTACACGTTGGCGACGGCTCTCACGGGTCTCGGGCGTGATCCGAATGCGGGTCGAGCCCGCCTACATCTGTTTCACAAGAAGCGAATACTCCGGTTCGCACGGCAGCACCTTCATGATCCCAACCTGGATCCACGCAGAATCGCCAGCGGCGTGAACCTGTCGTTGCGATACTTGTACGACTTGTTTGCCGACGAAGAGCTGCCGCTCATGAAATGGATCTGGAACGAGCGGCTCAAACGCGCGCAACGCGATTTGGAGGCCCGCCACCTGGTTGCCAGGAGTATTTCCGAAATCGCTTACAGCTGGGGTTTCAGCAACCTGGCGCATTTCAGTCGTGCGTTTCGCCACGAGTATGGGATTAGTCCGCGCCAATGGCGACAACGCACGCGTGTAGCGCACTGCCAGTCAACTTCCGACACGTGCGCGGATCAGTATTGATGACCTGACTCGGTAGTATCCGCCTCCAGGTTCGGTCATGACCGATGAGCGCCACATCCGTAAGGCGCATTCGGTTACCTGGGGGCGCCTTTGAAAGCTATTGTTGCTACCGTAGCCGCGTGTGCCTGCGCGAACAGCCTGATTGTGGACTCGGCGAACGCGCAGACGGCAACCGCCTCAGCGGATATTCAATCAACTACCGGCAACAACCAAGGTCAGGTCGGTCTCGAGGAAGTGACGGTAACGGCCGAGCGCCGGACCGACACGATCCAGAAGACGGCCATTGCGATCGCGGCCATGGACGCAAATGCGTTGCGAACCATGGGCAACGTCGATGACGCCCGGGGATTAGCCGCCGCTGTACCATCCATCCACGTAGCGACTCTGGGTATCTACTCGAACGTGTATGTACACGGAGTTGGAGGCGGGATTTCGAACGCCTATGGATCGCCCGCCGTTTCTTTCAGTATGGACGGTGTCTTCATAGATCAGGCTGCAGGGCCGTCCAGCGCCCTATATGACATCGATCGGCTCGAAATGGTGCAAGGCCCCCAAGGTACTCTCTACGGCCGCAATGCGACGGCCGGAGCACTCAATGTTATACCCAGCAAGCCCACATTCAGGGATGAGGGCTTCGCCTCGTTGGAGTACGGTAATTTCAACGCCCTGGAGACCGCAGGTACAGTGAATCTTGCGCTGTCCTCGAATGTCGCCGCCCGATTCGCCTTCAAGACCAGCCGTCATGATGGCTATCTGACCAACGGAACCAACGACGAGGATTCACAGGCCGCACGCGCCCAATTGCTCTGGCGTGCTACCGACAACCTGAATCTGCTGGCCTATCTGGATTACTTCCACGAAGGTGGCAAGGGCATGCAATCCGTCCCGCTCTATCCAGGACAAGACCTGAGTACATTCGGGACAGGAGCGATAGCCCCGAATTTGCCTGCCAACCAACTTTACCTGAATCCTAAGAATCCGTGGCAGGCCATTGACAACGATTTGTTATACCCCAGCCTGATTCCAGCTCCCTATCCCGCGGCCCTGCCATTGGCCGGGCGCGATGTCGGGGTCGATCACAACCAGTATATCTATCACCTGCAAGCGGATTGGGACCTTGGATTTGCCACGGCGACAGTTCTTCCCGCTCTCGTGCGCATCAATGATGACGATGTGTTCTATCAAGCCGGATTCAAGGCTCACGAGACGGATGACATCACCCAGTCATCGGTCGAGGCGCGACTGGCGTCCAACGGTAACACGGACCTCGGCAAGAAGCTTCGCTGGGTTACGGGCGTCTTCTGGTTCCACACATCCGGCCAATCATTGGGGCAGTTTTTCCAGGAGGGTGTGAGCGACATATCGCTCCTGCTCCCGCAGATGCGGGACGACTCCAAGGCGGTGTTCGGTCAAATGACTTACTCCATCATCGACCGACTGCGGATTACCGGTGGAATCCGCTATACGAGCGAATCGAAGTCCGAGAGCGGACAGACCATTGTCGGCAGTCTCTTCCTGTTTCCTGCGCCGACGCCCGCCACGTGTGTGGCGCCCTTCACATTCTACCCTGCCGTTTACAATGGCACGCCGAATCCCGCCAGATGCGGCACTCCGAATCAAGGTGATCTGCACTTCACATCAACCGATTACAAGGGCGCGCTGGAGTTCGACCTGACCGAGCAGAGTCTGCTCTATGCAAATTACAGCACCGGTTTCAAGGCGGGTGGATTCAATCCCGGAAGTCCGCCGAACACCTACCTGCCCGAGAGGCTGCGCGACTACGACCTGGGGTCGAAGAGCCGTTTCTTCGACAACCGGTTACAGGTCAATACCAGCGCCTTCTACTGGCTCTATGACAACCAGCAGGCCCAGGCGTTTGGTCCCATCAATCCCGGAGGTTACGCTTACATTGTCTATCCATCCAAGTCTCACATTTACGGTGCTTCAATAGACCTCAAGGCCCTGGTGACTCGCAATGACCGGATCGGAATCGAGGTAGATTATCAACGCGGTATCTATGATCATTACAAAACTGCCGATATTCCTGCGCTGGGCATAGCAGGCGTTGACGGTGCTCACGCCGTTCGTCCCTACACTCCGACTTTCTCAGAGCACCTGGATTACACGCACACATTTGATTTGCCGAACGAGGCGAGCCTCGATTTCAACGTCAACGCACTGTTCGTTGGTAGTCAGTACGTGTACACGACCCCCTATGCGCCTCTCGGTTTTCAGCCGGCGTATCATAAAACCAATGCGACGCTGGCCTATCATTCGCGGGACGATGTGTGGACGGTGGAGGCGTACGTTAATAATCTAGAGGACAAGTTCACAGTCAACAGCCTGCAACCGAGCTCCACGACGGGGAATTTCTTTGCGTACGTGGATCCGCCGAGGACTTATGGCATGCGGGTATCCAGGAAGTTCAGTCAGTAGATGCTCGTGACGCGGCGAAGGTCCGCACCAACTAGAGGCCATCACGATCCCTGATTGAATTCTGCGTCGATGGAGATGCCCATACCAACGCGTTGGAATTGACGTACTTTACCCGCAAGCTGATGGGCAATCAGGCCGCGGAGTGAAGGCCTGTGAAAAGGGGGTGCGATCAGGTTGGAGGTAGCTTCGCGGAATGCTCTCTCAGCTGCGCCCGGAACCAGCAATTGGCGGGATCCGCATCGCGGTGCACGTTCCACTGCAGCACCTCCACCAGCTTTGGAAACTCCACCGGAGGCGGAATCATCTTCAGCGGCAGAGTCGACAGATATCGCTTGGCAAGCCGCGTTTGAATGGTCGCAATCCGATCCGTGTCTACGACGAGGATGGGCACCAGATCAAAGCTCGGTGCCGCGATGTCGATGTGGCGTGCGTCGCCGTAGGTTTGCTCGAACCATCGTTCGAACCATGGCCGGCTGCGCCTCGCTCCGAACACCACGTGTTTTAGCGCGGTGTATTCATCGAAGGTCAAGGAATTGCCCACGATGGTACTGCCGGCCCAGGCAATGACCGTGTAGGTATCCTCGAACACCATCTGTTGAGGGTGATTGGGAAGCACGTCGATGGTCGGACCGATTACGAAGTCCACCTCGCCGGAATCGAGCTCGTCCTGAACTCGCGAGCTGGACTGATGAAACTCGAAGGTTATCCCGGGCGCCGTGTAATGAAGCCGTGCCAACAGCTCGCGCAGAAACACCTCGATGACGTAGTCCGAGGCCGTGATCACGAAATGGCGCTTGCTGTGCCCGGGGTCGAAGACCGGCTCGGTCGCGATGACGGAGTCGATCCGCAGGATGATGTCGTGGATGGGCTCGATCAGAGACTGAGCGAGCGGCGTCAGTTCCATGTTGCGGCCCACATGGATGACCAGCGCATCCTCGAAATACTCGCGCAGCCGGGCCAGCGCGCCGCTCATCGCCGGCTGCGTGATGTTCAACTTGCCGGCCGCGCGGGTCACACTCTTTTCCGTCAGCAGCGTATCCAGAGCGATCAGCAGATTCAGATCCAGGTTTCGATAACGCATGTCCAGCCCCCTCAGCCTGAAGGCGCGGCGCCAATTTGCAACCCGCAGGTATCGCGCATTCTGATGGCGCGGATCACCAAAAGCGATTTTCTCATACCCCGCGTCCCTCCCTAACATGCCCGCACCCCCAAAACGGGGTCAGATGCACAAAGGGCTTCCGGATATGCTCATCCAGGCGAAGAACCCCAACCCCCTGCGGGGCTGGCAGGTCGATCGCAGCTCAATCCGCACCATTGGCCGGGATCTGCAGCGACCCGAATGCATTCTGGCCGAGCGGGATGGCACGCTGTGGACGGCCGATGCCCGTGGGGGGGTGATGCGCATCCGATCCGACGGTAGCCAGCAGCTCATTACGCAACGGCGCAGTCGAGCCTTTGTCGAGTCGGACAGCGCGGACAAGTACATTTTGCGTGGCACCCTGCCGAATGGGCTGGCCTTTGCACGCAACGGCGACATCCTGATCGCGAATTTCGGTACCGACGCCATAGAGGTCATGACTCGCGATGGTCGCCTGACGACCTTGTGTACCGAAATAGACGGCAAGCCGCTCGGCAAGACCAATTTCGTGTTGCGTGACTCCAAACATCGAATCTGGATCACGATTACCACGCGCGTTCAGCCCTGGACTCGTGCCGTCACGGAGCACACGGCGGATGGTTATGTCGCGTTGATCGATGAGAAAGGAGTTCGCATTGTCGCCGACGGCTTCGTCGGCACGAATGAAATTCGCCTCGACGCGCGAGAGGAGTGGATGTACGTCGTCGAGAGTAATGCCCGCAGGATCTCGCGTCTTCGCGTTCAGCCGGACGGCTCACTAACCGATCGAGAGATCTACGGACCCTCGGATCTGGGTGGTATTCCCGACGGCTTTGCCTTCGATGTGTTCGGCAACTTGTGGGTAACCCTGGTGGTTTACGAGCGCTTGATTGCCATCACTCCGGAGGGCGATCTGCTGACGTTGCTCGATGATGGCGATCCGACCGTTACCGCGCAGCTGGACCGCGAGTTCCAGGCAGGCACATTCAATCCGGAGAACTTTCTGCATGTCAAAGGGGGGATCGCTCCATGGATGGCGAGCCTGACTTTCGGTGGCCCTGATCTGCGAACCGTCTACCTCGGTAGTCTCATGGGAACGACCATTCCCTACTTCACCTCCCCAGTTGCCGGGCTGCCAATGGCACATTGGGGGGACGCGTGATGACTCGCTCAACACGCCTGGCCAACAAAGTGGCTCTCGTTACGGGTGCCGGCAGCGGTATCGGGCGGGGCATTGCTCTCATGTTCGCACGCCACGGCGCAAGGGTGATGGGCACGGATATCGACTCGCGCAGCATGCAAGAGACGGTTGACCTGGCGCGTGGTGAGGGCCTTCAGATGGCGTGTATGCACTCCATCGACCTAACACTCGAAGCGCAGGTGCGGCAACTCGTCGAACAAACTGTCGCATCTCTCGGCCGGCTCGATGTGCTCGTCAATGCGGGCGCCTGGGGCGCCTTCGAGCCTCTGGAAACCATGGATTTTGAAAAACACTGGCGTCGCACTCTGCAATGCGAGCTCGATGTGGTGTTTCTCGGTTGTAAGTACGCGTGGCCCCATCTGAAGGCCAGCGGGGCCGCATCGATCATCAACCTCTCTTCCGCAAATGCGTTCATGGCGCTCGAAGGCTCGCCTGCTCTTGCGCATTGCGCGGGCAAAGGCGGTGTGCTCGCGATGACGCGCCAGCTTGCTGCCGAAGGTGCGCCGCACAACATCCGCGCGAACAGCATCTGTCCCGGGTTGGTTGTCACGAGCGCGACCAAGCCGGTACTCGAGGGTAATCCCACCATTCGCGAGGCGGCGCGACGCAAGACGATGCTCGGCCGCCTCGGTCAGCCCGAGGACATCGCCTGGTTTGCCGTGTACCTCGCCTCCGACGAGGCGAGTTGGGTCACGGGCGCTGATTTTTCGATCGATGGCGGCGCTACCGCCTGGTAAATGATTAGAAGAGGGGGGGTTGTAATGACTTGCAAGAGCATCCACGCCTGGGCCACAGGTCTTCTGGCCATCGCGGCGGCACCAGTCTGGGCGCAGGAGGCGGCCCCGGGAGGGGCTGAGCTGCAGGAGATTGTCGTTACCGCCCAGCGTCGCGAGGAGTCGGCGCAGAAGACCTCGCTGGCCATGGAGGTGCTCTCCCAGGATGCGATCAACAAAGCCGGCGTGAGCGATCCTGCGAGCATCGCGAATCTCGTCTCCGGTGTGAACATTGGTTTTGGGGGCTCGACGGTTCAGACATTCATCCGGGGTGTCGGCAGCTTCGTGACCAACAGTTTCGCCGATTCGGCGATCGCCTATAACATCGACGGCGTCTACATTTCACGGCCGCCGGCGATTTCCGGCTCCTTCTACGATCTGCAGCGCATCGAAGTGCTCAAAGGTCCGCAGGGAACCCTGTACGGACGGAATGCTTCGGGAGGCGCGATCAATCTCATCACGGTGAAGCCCTCTCATGAGCTCGGTGGCACGTTGGGTGCCGAGGTAGGCGATTACGATCTCATCAAGGTTTCCGGAGCGATGAATGTACCTGTTTCTGACGTGCTCGCATTCCGTGCGGCGTTCCAAAGCAACAAGCATGATGGGTACGGAGGCGGCGGGTATTACGATGAGGACACTCGCGCGGCCCGTCTGCACGCGCTATTTACACCGAACGAGGACTTCTCGCTGCTCTTGACCGGCGACCTGGCTCACATCGGGGGCAAGGGACCGATCGGGGTCCGCATCGGAGCGGGTGATTCATCTACGGATGATCCTTGGCGCGACCGGGTCGCGTCCGCTCCCGCCGGGCTGCCTGCCTACCATTCGCCGGTGCCCTGGGCGAACCAGCTCAACGTACCGGATAACAGCGGATTCATCGATACGCACCTGTGGAATACCAACGCACAGTTGGATTGGAACCTTCACTGGGCCACTCTGACGGTCATTCCTGCATTTCGCAACATGGAAAGCAGCACGCGGACGTTCCAGCCCGGCTTCCTGTTCGACAATCACGAGACATCACGACAGAAGACGATTGAAGCGCGGTTGGGGAACAGCACCGACAAGTTGAAATGGGTCGGTGGCGGCTACTATTTCCGGGAGCATCAGACGCAATTCTTCTATGTCGACCAGGGGGTGAACGTGGCCTCTGTGAATACCCCCAAGCTCGACACGGACAGCTGGGCGGCATTCGGTGAGACAACCTACAGCTTCAGGCCCGAGCTGCGCGCGATCGTTGGCGCACGCTATACCTACGAGAAGAAGGAGCTGGCAGGGCAACAGTGGAACACCACTCCTTACCCGACCTTCGTACGTGACTATGCATTGCCCGGTCAGGTGCCGTCCTTCCTGCTCTCCAGCGGCGGTTACGATTGTCTCTCGCCATTGCCACCCTTCCCACATCCCAGCGTGTGCGAGCTGCCGGTAAGCGGGAAGACCTCCGGAAACAAGGTGACCTGGAAGACAGGGCTCGAATACGATCTCACGCCGCAGAGTATGCTCTTCGTGACTGCCAGCGAAGGCTACAAGGCCGGTGGTTTGTTCTCCACCAAGCAGGCTGATCCGCGGTACAAGCCGGAGGAACTGCTCGCCTTCGAGCTGGGATCGCGCAATCGGTTCTTCAACAACCGACTGCAGGTCAACTTCGAGGGCTTCTACTGGAAGTATCGCGACAAGCAGGAGGCGAGCGTCCGCTTCGACCCTGTCGATGGCGTGAGCTTCATCATCCGCAACGCCTCCAAGGCGACCATGTTCGGCGCCAATCTCGATCTGGCCTTTCAGGCAACGACCCATGATCGGATCGATGCGGGAGCCGAGTATCTGCACTCTCAATACGACGACTTTCAGTATGTTCTCACCATGGCGGGTACCAGCGGATGCATCGAGACTCCTCGCAGCGACGGCAACTTCAACATTGACTGTACCGGCAAGCAGCTGCCCAAAGCGCCACAGTGGAGCGGTAAACTGGGTTACGCCCACATCTTCGATCTGCCGAATGACGCCACCGTCACAGCGGCGGTGCGCGAACAATATTCCTCGCCGACGGTGTTGGATATCACTTATGCGCCCACCGCCCGCATGGGCAGCTGGTCGGTGGTGGATGCCGATCTGACCTATGACTCACCGAAGAAGTGGTCAGTGACTGGATGGATCCGGAATATCGGTAACAAGGCCGTGTACACCGGAGGTTCACTGTACCCCTTCACGCCGGGCGTCTACTACGCAACGATTCGTCCGCCTCGGACGTTTGGCGCGCGCGTGAGCGTCAGTTTCTGATGCCCACGCCGGAGGATGGTTATGTCGGTCGTGCTCTGGTTGCGCGGCTAGGCCGCAGCGTGCAAGGGCCACCAATTGCTACGTGTGATGCTTCGTATCGATGCAAACGATTCTTGCCTGTCCCTGGATGCTATACCTTTGAGCCCTGACGAAGTCCTTTGCCGGGAGAATGCCTATGTTTCTGCGCAACGCCTGGTATGTGGGTGCGTGGTCCAATGAGCTCGTGCAAGACAAGTTGCTGCCCCGAACCCTGCTGGATGATCCCATCGTATTCTTCCGTACGCAGACCGGGACGGCCGCCGCACTTTTCGATCGCTGCCCACATCGATTCGCACCATTGAGCCGAGGCCGCCTCGAGGGGGAGGCCATTGAGTGTGGCTATCACGGACTGCGTTTCGATCGGACCGGCGCTTGTGTACTCAACCCCTATAACCCTGGGCATGTCCCGCCTCGTGCCCATGTCCGAACCTACCCGCTTCACGAACAGCAGGGGATCGTGTGGATCTGGATGGGGGAGGCCGGGCGAGCGGATCCGAGCCTCATTCCCGATTTCCCGCAACTTGCCGACGAGAGCGGCTGGCACACAGTACGGGGCTATCTCAACACGCCTGCCAATTACCAACTGGCGATCGACAACCTCATGGACCTCACGCATCCGGAGTTTCTGCATGACGCTTCTTTAGGCAGTCCGGCTCATAAGAGCGCCCAGTACGAAGTCGAACAGAGGGGGGCTCGCCTCATACGGTCGAACCGTTGGTACGACGCAGGACCTCTGCCACCGGTCATGGAACTCAGTTTCCCCACGAATGGCCGCCCCGTTACACATTGGGCGGACATGTACTGGCACGCGGCCTCGAGCCTCTGGCTGGATGTCGGCGCTACCTTTCCCGGTCGGCCGCGAGCAGAGGGGCTGCAGACATACGCTGGCCACTTCCTCGCACCTGAAACGGCGCGCACAACACACTACTTCTTCAGTTTCACACGCACCGCTGCGCTGGCTCGCGCGCAGAACAACGATGCCGAGTTGGTCGAGCTGCTACGGGGCATCTTTTCCCGAGAGGATTCTGCGATGCTGTCTGCCGTCCAAGACCGAATGGGTGGTCACGACTTGTGGGCGCTGAAGCCGGCGGCACTTCCGGGAGACGCTGGGGCGGTGCGTGTGCGACAAGCTCTCGAGAAGCTGATCGCTGAAGAGCGCCTGATGTGAGTAGCTCATTGATATCGTCGCCACGGGAGCCAGCCCCAGACGCGTCAGCTCAACACGCCGGGTTACTTGCGCAACGAGCCTGGAGCTCAGGTATTCGAGATCCTGAAGACCCGCTCGGCGTTACCGTGGTAGATCTTGGCACGGTCAGCCTCCGACAGCGGCGCCGCGTCCATGAAGCGTACCGCCTCCGGCGTTTCCTGGTAAGGATAATCAACCGCGAACATGATGTTGTCAGGGCCCACGACATTCACACAGAACTCCAGCACCGGGTTCCAGTTCATCCCGCTGGTCGTGATCATGAAGTTTGATTTGAAGTACTCGCTGGGGGCCTTGGCGAGCTGCGGCCGCCAGTTGAAGCGGGAGGCGCCGCGATGCATGTAGTCTATGCGGTAGAACCAGTAAGGAACCCCTTCACCCATATGACCCAACACGATCTTCAGGTTGGGAAAGCGATCGAACACACCGCTCATGACCAGCCGCACGGCGTGCAGACCCGCCTCGGCCTGATAGCCCCAGATCGCGTGCTCCAGAGCGTAGGGCTCAAACGGCGCCAACATCATTTTCGAGGGTGCGCGTGGGTGCAGGTAGATGGGTGCCTGGTGCGCGGCGGCGGCTTCGAATATAGGCCAGAACTTCGGGTCGTCCAGGTATTCGTCATGGGTGTGTGAGTTGATGATGACGCCGTTCAGGTGCAGTTGAGTCACGGCGCGCTCGATCTCTTTCGCTGCGTTTTGTGGATCCTGAGGGGCGACTGCCGCCAGGCCGGCAAAGCGCTGCGGATGGCATGTGATGACTTCGGCAAGGCGATCGTTTATGACCGTGGCGAGGCGCGTGCCCGTCGCCGAGTCGAACATCTGCGGGCCCGGAACCGTGATCGAGAGCACGTGCATGTCCACGCCGTGCTGATCCATTATCGCCAGCCGCTCCTGCTCCAAATCCAGTAAGCGCCGCAAGACCATCTTGCCCCAGGGATTCTCTCCCAACAGCACAGCCCAGAACTTCGTGTCTGCGTCCTTGGCGCCTGACTGTAATCCTGATCGCACACCGTCAACCAATTCAGGAACCGCATACGCTTCCTCGGTTGCTATGCGTCGGTGACGTTTGCCGATGTTTTGCGTTGGCTTGATTGCGGCGTCACTCGCGGCAGCCACGAGCCCGTTCCCGGACAGCAATGCTGTACCTGCTGCAAGCAAAGCTCTTCTATCGAGCGTCATGGTTGGATACCCCCTGACAGGCAGTCTGTGCCGGCTGGAACTGTTGTATATACTATTTACG
>Ga0207641_10000073_pt1 | contig 149989 bp, 115 predicted proteins | sample KBSSwiS62_FD_184306 | JGI IMG/M metagenome (GOLD analysis project Ga0207641, IMG submission 184306) | Switchgrass rhizosphere microbial communities from Kellogg Biological Station, Michigan, USA - KBS Switchgrass S6-2 (SPAdes) (version 2) | ecosystem: Host-associated > Plants > Roots >... | reverse complement strand
TGCCGACGAGTCCGAATATATCACTGGACAGGCCTTCTCGGTTGACGGCGGCCATCTCGCCCATCAGCCGCAAATGGGCGACATGCGGTCAATCGAAAGACCGTGCGACTAACTCGCATTATCGCCTTTAGTGGTGGATCATGCAGCAACATTCCGCAGATCCACTTAATCGGCGCGACTGCATGATAATAATGGATGTGGAACGTTGATCTTGGGGCCAACAAGATAAGGGCATGTCCGCGAAAAGCGGGGAGTGGAATGCGAGCTGGAGAACTGCACCCCGATGGGTGCCAAGACATTAAGCTGCGGAAGAGTTGATCAGAAAAGCGACCTGTCTTGGCTTGATCATCGCGATCACCGACAGCAGCAGCGACCCGATCCAGATCAGCACGTATGACGAATATGGCTAGCCAGCCTCGAACAATCTTGCTCCCTATGCTTCATATACAGAACGCACGGACGCCACAGACTTCAGGACCCGCGCGGAGATCGAACTTTGCCGTGTATCCAGCCGTGTACACGAAGAGCGCGTACCGTGATGTTGCCTCGCGTATACACGTGAATGATGAGTCAAAAATCCGATAGTGTGGCAGTGATTCGAACGATGTTATATCAATAGATATATTTCGTAATAGTTCTTCATCTAAAGAACGGCAAGAAAGTCCATTGAAAGTTAATGCCTTTATTACCGCACACGCATAAGCAGCAATAGTCTCTTATCGATACATTAACTATATTTATCGATCTTATTCGATACTTCTTTCGTGGTAAAACATTAGTTAAATCGATCCCCAGGCAAGAGTTTCTAGGAGCTTGGGGTGCTTCGAACGGAAGGGCGTTCGCGCGGCTGGCGTCGTGCGGGCCTAGGTGCAGTTTTACTTATCGCGCAAGCTGTCTCCGCATCGCCGGTGTGGGCCGACGTGATCACGGTCACGGCGCAGGGCACCATTCCGAGCACCTGTGGAATAACGCTGCAAAGCGCGTTCGGGCCAGCGAACCTGAACGCCAATGGCAGTGTCAACGCATCCGCGCTGGTCAACTGCAACGCGCCCTATCAGCTCAGGGCGAGCTCAGCCAACGGCGCACTCAAAAGCGTGACGGCGGCGCCTGCGCAGTTCAACAACAGCCTTGATTATAGCCTTTCGGTGACGGTCCCTCTGGACGCCGGCGGGCAGATCAGCGCTACCTGCGCGTCCGCCACGCTGGTAAGCGGCGCCAGCAGCTGCGCGCTGTCCCCTGCGTCGGCGAACGGACTATCCTCGGGAAGCGGCACCTCGACCTCAAAAACGGCAACGCTCGCGCTGCAGTGGACGCTGCCGACTTCAACCCGCTTGATCGCCGGCAGCTATGCCGACGTCATCACCATCACGATCGCGGCCCAGCAATGAGCCGGCCGCGTTCCGCAAGAACAGTCCGGGAAGCCGCGCAAGCTGCCGCCCGCTGTGCCGGGCCGTCGGCCCATCTAACCACCGTGCTTTTGTGCAATTCAAGAGGAGTAAATCCATGAAGAAGCTGTTGATGGGGGCAGCCGCCCTCGCCGCCATGTCGACGACGCCTGCGTTCGCCACCGATCCGGGCGCAAGCTACACCGTTACCGGAACTGTGAACGCTACTTGCTATGCGGGTTCCGGCGGAACGGTGGCGTTCGGTACCATCCAGATCGATTCGACCACCGGCAAGCTGCCCGGCAGCCAGGACGCGTCGACCACCACCGACAATCTGTGGTGCAACGGCGTCAACTCGACCCTGTCGTTCCATAGCGACGGCAAGCTGTCGACAGCCACGCCCGTGAGCGACACGACCAACTTCACCAACTCGCTCGACTTCACCCCGTCGGTTTCGCTTGCGGGCCATAGTGCCACCGCCAGCGACACTCCGGTCGCCCTGGGCGCGACCTATGGCACACTGACGGTCAAGGCTGAAGATCTTCACAGCACGAAGATCCCGGTCGCGGCCAATGATTATTCGGGCACGATCACGGTCACGCTTTCGCCGGTTGCTTAACGTGACTTCAATGGTTGCTGGAATAGGCATGCGATGATGAAGAGAGGATTTTTTTCATTCGCCTTATTCGTCACCTGCGCGGGCATCATGCCTGCGCAGGCAGCGCCTGTTCGGCAGGCGACCTACGCCGTCAAGGGAAAAGTCGTGGGGAGCTGCGAGATGCCGCAAGCGGCTCCGCTGACGTTGAGTACCATCGTTTCCAACAGTGGCAAGATTGATCCCGCGCTTTCGAATATGAGCTGGACGCTTGCCGGCTGGTCCTGCAACGCGGCCTCGCGCATCACGCTTTCGGCAAGGGCTCTGCGGCTCAGTCCGCCGCTAACGAAGCTCATGCCATCGCAGGCACAGGCCATCAATTTCACCGCGCGCGCTTCCGGCTGGACGACCGCCGACGCAACGGTAACAACCGCCGAAACCGATCCACTCGGCACCGGCGCCAGCTACACCGGCACGGCCCAGGTCCAGAACGCGCCCCGCAAGGCCTCGATCGTCGTCCGCGTGAGCGATTTCGTCACGGCCGGAACGAAAGGCAGTTCCTCAAATAATGCGAAGCCGGTGGACGGCACATATTCCGCCACGATCACCGTGACGTTGGCTCCAAGTAGTTAGTGCAGGCGCGAACAGGGAAATACGATGACAATCCGGGCATATTTCACATCATTCGGGGCGGCGCTGCTGCTTGGCATGGGCCTGGCCTGGCCCGCGCGGGCGACGACGGTCACGCCCGTCGTCGTCGATCTCCAGACGAATGGTCGTGGCGTCGTTTCCAACGTCAGCGTCAACAACACTGGTGCGAGCGACCTGCCAATGGAAGTCACCGTCCAGCCGCTGGAGGCGCAGGAAAGCGGTCTCGTGCCCAAGGGCCCGGACACGGGCGATCTGCTCGTCGTGCCGCCCTCCGCCATCATTCCCGCAGGCCAGACGCAGACATTCCGCGTACAATGGGTTGGCGATCCCGATCTTGCCGCCAGCAAGCATTTCTTCGTGAGCGTGGCGCAGTTGCCCGTGAAGCTGCCTGAGGGGCAGTCGGCGGTTCAGATCGTCTATAATTTCCAGGTTCTCGTGAACGTGTCGCCGCCGGGGCAAAAGGCTGATCTGGCCATCCGCTCGGTGGCGATCGGCGATCATCAGGGCAAGCCAGCACCGGTGATCACCGTCAGCAATAGCGGGCGGGCGCACGGCTATCTCAGCCAGCATCGCCTCAGGATTGTGGAGAAGGATGCTGGCGGCGCTGAAATTTTCTCGAAGACGCTCGGCGGGGGCGAGTTTCAGCAGGTGGTCGGCTATGGCCTGATCGCGTCGGGCCAGACCCGCAAGCTGACCCTGCCCATCGATCTGCCCTCGGGAACCGGCCAACTCACCGTGACATTGCTGGATGAACAGCAACAATGAGCTGTGCCATGATGTGTGCGGCTCCTGCGGGCCATGTCGTTCGCGCCCTCGCGACGGCCTGATCGCGAGCGATGTCATGGTGCCGGCGGTGGTGGCTTGGGCGGGATCTGACGCAACTGGTGTGACGCCGCCGATGCCGGTGGCCGTCGCACCGGCCGTCGCGCGTCAGCGGATCAATCCGACCAACCGTGTGCTGCGTTTCATTGTGCCACTCACCGATGGGCCGAGCTATCTGGGCGACGTCGAGCTCTCGGTCGCTCCCGATGATTCGCTGGCGGTCGCCGCCCCCCGCCTGCTCCAGCTCCTTGAGCCGCTGCTCAAACCGGAGGTCTTCCAGCGCCTGAAAAGCACGGCGGGCAACGACGCCAGCGTCACCGAAATCGTGCTGGGCCGAGAAAAGATCTGCCTTGTCTATAACAGTCAGGCGCTGGCTCTGGCGATCGAACTGCCGGTGGAGGCGAGGCGGCGCCATACCGTCAGCCTGCGCGAGCAAGGTTTCGCGCAATCGGTAACGCTGCGTCCTGCGCATGTGAGCGCCTATCTCAATCTCCGTGCCGCGGTTGACGTCGCCTATGACAGCGTGAGCACCACCGTCACCGCGCCCGTGGTTGCGCTTGACGGCGCTATACGGGCAGGCGGCATCGTGGCTGAAGGCGAAGGCGTGGCGTCCGGCCGCCGGACCGATCCCGCGTTTCGTCGCACCGGCAGCCGGCTGGTCTACGATGATCTTACCCGGACGATGCGCTGGACAATGGGCGACCTTCGCTTCGCCGCGCGGAGTTTTCAAGGCAGCCCATCGGTGGCCGGTCTTTCCGTTTCGCGGCTCTATGCGGCGCTCGATCCCCAGCGCGAAATCCGTTCGACCGGCTCCCAGTCCTTCACCCTGCTGACTTCCAGCATGGTCGAAACCATCGTCAACGGCCGCACAATGGAGCGCCGGACATTCCAGCCGGGCACCTATACGTTGCAGGATTTTCCGCTCGCCGAAGGCAGCAACAATGTTCGGCTGCTGATCCAGGACGAGGCCGGCAAACAGCGGATCGTCGAGTTCAATCAATATTCGAACCGTTCGCTGCTCGAGCCCGGCATCACCGAATTTGCCGCCTTTGCCGGTGTCTATTCCTATCCCACGATCAATGGCATCCATTATACAGGGGATTGGGCGTCCGCTGGCTTCTGGCGGCACGGCTTTTCCAACCGGCTGACCGCCGGCGTCAATTTCCAGGCCGACAAGCAAAGCCAGCAGGCCGGCGCGGAAATATTGCTGGGCAGCGATTTCGGCTTGATGGGCGTCGATTTCGCCGGATCACGGCGGCGCAATGGGGCGGCGGGCTATGCCACTGCCATCATATTCGAAAAGTTGATCCAGGGAGTCGACGCGCTGCGATCTCATACCATCCGCGCATCGGTCGAATATCGCAGCCGGGAGTTCGCCGTGCCGGGGGCGTTGCTGCTGGAGCGAACCTCGTGGCGGGCGACATCGTCCTATTCTTACAATTTTGGGTTTGACAGCTTCCTCGCGCTCGACGTGCAATATGCGCGGGATAGGATTGCACGAGTGAACGAGATCAGCGTCAGCGGCCGCGCCGGCGTGAGCCTCGGCAATCAGTTCAGCCTGACGGGAGAGATCGGCTACCGGCATTCGGATGCGCAGCGCGAGACGCTGCTCCGTATCGGTCTGCTGCGCCGCTTCGCCCGCCGAGCCGCCATGCGCGCCGACGTTGACTCGCATGGAGAGGCGCGGATGAGCTTCCAGGATTCGGGTGGGCACGGAATCGGCGCCTGGATGGTCGCGGCCGATCTCGATCGGTCAAAAGACGCCACTTCCTTCAATGGTAGCGGCAGCTATCTCACTAACCGTTTCGAGTTGGGCCTCAACCAGATCGCCGCCTATGACAGCGCACGCAAGGCGATCACCGACATCCGTACTTCGCTCCGCGCCGGCACCTCGATCGCGTTCGCAGACGGCGCGTTCGCGATCGGCCGCCCGATCAGCGATGCCTTCCTGCTCGCCACGCCGCATCGCAGCCTGGACCGCAAGCCCGTCCGGCTCGATCCCCAGCAGGATGGCGAGCAGGCGCAATCCGGCGTCTTCGGCGCAGCGCTCGACGCCGATCTCAGCGCCTATTCAAAGCGCACGATCCTCTATGATGTGCCGGATGCGCCGCCCGGCTATGATCTCGGCCAGGGCAATGTACAGATCCTGCCGCCCTATCGCGGCGGCTACCGCCTTGAAATCGGTTCGGATTACCACATCCTCGTGCTCGGCCGCCTGATCGACGCCAATGGCGAGCCGGTCTCGCTGCTCGCCGGCAAGGCGATCGAACTGGCGCGGCCCCAGCGGCAGCCCGTCACCATCTTCACATCGCGAGACGGCCGCTTCGGCCAGCAGGGAATGCGGCCCGGCCGCTGGCGGATCGAAATGCCGACCAGCCCGGCGTCGATCTATGAAATCGAGGTCGTCGACAATCCGGCCGGGACCCTCCGGCTCGGTGACCTTCATCCGATAAGCAAGGGAGAAAAATGATGTTCAGGCGAGCCGCCATGGCCACTGTGGCATTGACTGCTGCGACATTGGGCGGAGGCGCGGCGCATGCGTGCGGCAACGGCGATGTGACCGTGTCCTTTTCATCGGTATCGACGCCCAGCCCGGCATGGAATCCGCTGCCGGGAGGAGCCGCGTCGACCGCCACATTCAGCGTTACGGTCACTCGAACGACGCAGGGCAGCGTTGACTCGGCACGGCTGATCTTGCGCGATGCCAACAGCGGGTCGCCCTTGCGCCTTGGCTCAAGCGGCCCCGTCTACACGATCGGATTGGCTTCGTCGCCCAGCACGCCGGTCGTGTTCCAAGCCAATACGGCGGCGAATACATCGAACGGCATCGCCTTTGCGCTGCCAAATAACGGTTCGAGCGGGACTCAAAATCTGACGCTGACGATTCCGTTCAACACAGCAGGTGAAGATTTTGTGGGCGGGGCGACCTTTACCGAACAACTTAGCTACAGCATTCAATGCTACAAGAGTAATGGCCAGACGACCGGCAATGGATTGACCAGCAATGCCGTATCGCCAAGCATCACCATTCCGAAAATCCTCAGCGTCATCACCGCTGGTCCTCAGACGATCGACTTCGGTACATTCACGACTACGCAGCAGACGCTGAACATCTCCCTTAAGAGCACCAGTTCGGTCAACACATCGATTTCCACCAGCCACGGCAATATGATGGTTCGCCAGGGTGCTGTGACGCCATATCCCACCAACGAAGCCATCCCCTACACGATGACGTTCAACAGCATCTCAGTGCCCGCGGCTGGCCTTTCGAACCAGAATTACGCCCGCGCGGGCGTCGGCGGCGCAAGCTGGCCATTGATCCTCAACCTGCCATCTTTGCCGACCGGCAAGCTTGCGGGGCTTTATCAGGACGTAATCACTCTGACCCTGTCTGCAGGAAATTGAGGACGGCTCCCGGATAGACGGCGGTCCTTGGGGAACCGGGCGGCTGAGGCGGCGGTCAGGAATACCGGCAACCGCCACGGAGCCTGCAGTGGTTTCAGATGAGCCACCACATCCGGGCGTCCCCAGCTGTGGAACTCATCCGCGCGGCAGATCCGACGTCGGTATCGCGTTATGATAGCTTCGCAAAGGGCACGGCCAGACGGTTCGGCCCACGCCAATATGTGTTTTCGCTCACCAGTTTGTCGTCCTCGTCGAAATGCACGACGACGACCATGTTGCGGTGAAGTGGATAGTCGTCCGAATATTCGATCACGCAGTGCCGCTCGCCCCAGCTCGTGACCGATGGATCATCAAGCGCGCGCCGATATTCGTCCATGTTCTCGTCCGTCAGCTTGTCGAGCCCGGCCGCGTACATGGCGCGGATCGCTTCACGTCCTTCGAATACGCTGTCCTGGATGACATAGCGGGCCCTGTCGGACAAAGGCGCAATCATGGAGTCCAGGTCCTGCCTGCGCTCGGCCTCTATATGGCCTATCAAATTCTTCAGCGCCGCTTTTGAAATCATGTTCGCTGCTCCTTGCCGCTCCGCCCCCGGGCGTAGCCGGACGGACGGATGTGCTCAACCGCGCTCGCGCATCGCGGCTGGCTCTGCAAATCTACCAAGTGGCAGAAAATTGGCTGTTGCCGCCTGCCCATTTCCAACGCGCCGACAGATGTCGGCTTCCCAGACCCATTCCTGATCATTTCCGCTAAAGCGGATGCGACCAAAGCCGAGCGCGCATCATCTAGGTGCCATAGCGCGAGCCCACCGGGCCTGAGCGTTGGCGACGCTCCTGCCGAGACGCGGAGCGGCGCGGGCCCAGCTGGATCTACTCGGTCAAGTTCGTCTCGCCCGCGCCCGCGGCCTCTCTCCCGGTCGCAAAAATACCTCGCATGATCGCCTGGCGCGCAGGAACAGCAATCGAACATCGCGCGTTTTGACGGCGGCATAACAGGGAGTTGAGCCATGCCCCTCGTTCAACGCGTTCCCCATGATCCCCAGGCGATCGACATTGCCGCGATCCAGCGGCGCGAGCAGCTCAAAATCTGGTATCGGGAGCGCGCCAGCGCGCCCGCCGAGCCGCAGCAGCCCTGGTGGACGCGCCTGCTGAAGCATTAGCAGGCTGTTGAAAAACGCTTGGTCATCCTCGCCTAAGCGGGGATCCCTCTGCTCCGAACCTCGCGTCCCTGGCGGAGACGCCGGAGTTTATGGATGCCCGCCTGCGCGGGGATGACAAGGGCCCCGACCTGGTCAGTTTTTCCGGTTGGAACAGGGTTTGTGGTCCCGCCCCACCCCTTCCCTTGAAGGGAAGAGGCATTGCAGGTTGGGTGGCGGTTGTGGCGCCCCCACCCCCCGCCCCGCCCCAGGGGAGGGGTGCATTGGCATGCGCGCTCCCAGGATTCGAGACTCAGTTGCACTTTTGAACTTACAGATCGTTCCAGCGATGATATAAGTGTCAGCATTCACGTTCCCGGACTCAGGCACCGCGTCAACTGACAGTCAGTTCCAAGGCTGACGCTTGCAAGCAGGATAGCCCTTATGTCGCCCACGATTACCCTCGATCGCGTCCGCCGGACCAATCCGCCCATCTATGAGGGCGCCTATGACGGTACGCCGCTGCGCGTCCATCTCGACAGCAGCGCGGTGCTCAAGCTCGAAGGCACGCTCAGCTTCGAAAAGCTGCCCGAGCTGCTGGAAAGCAAGCGCCCGATCGTGGCCGAGGCGGCGCAGCGGCTCATCCAGCTGCGCAAGGCCGATCACGCGCCCGAACATATCGTAGTGACGCTCTCCGCGCTCGATCTCGACTAAAATCCCGCGCGTTCAGGCACTTTTCTGTCGTCCGGTCGTTGGTGGCACGGACGCATTGAAGCTGATCTTATCGACATGCCTAACCGGGACGAAATCGTTGCAGTGGGATTGTTCACCCAGGCCGAATATCGGCTGGTGGGCGACAAGCTGCGCCACATCTATCTGCTCGAGGAAACCCACGCGTTCGATGATCTGCTCGACGCGATCGATCGTGCGGATCTCGAAGTTCGAGCGAAGCGCGACGCTGAGCGTTAGGGCCAGCGCCGCAGGTTTAGATAAATGCCGGCACCGCTGATAACCAACGCGGTGGGCCGGGCGGGCCGCCGAAGAAACTGCCTTCATGACATGCACGACGATTCGCGTAACGAGCGGAGAAGCGAGGATGGTGGGGACAAGAGGTGCGGTCGCGATCCTGCTGGCGCTGATGCTGCTTGCCTGTTCGAACGGGCCCGCCGACTGCAAGGCGCGCACCGGCGACGGCATCTGCGTCGACGATATCGCCAATGCGGCGGCGACCGAATGAGCTTTTTTCGCGGCCGCGTCTCGCGCCTGCGGCACAAGCATTTTGCGGCGTGCTGAGGAACCAACGCGGCGTTTGATATTTTCGCCAGTTCGGCCCTGCACAAAAAGAGGAGAGCGGGGTCGTTTGCCTGCCCGCAACGGGCGCTAACAGAGGAAATCTTCATGAAGAAGACCATAGTTCTGCCGCTGATCGTCGCCCTGGGGCTGGGGGTCACCGCTTGCAAAAGCAAGGAAGCCTCGCAAGTCGAGCAAGCAGCGGACAACCGGGCCGACGCGATTGACAATGCCGCCGATCATGCCGCCACCGATACCCAGGCGGACACGCTGCACAACCAGGCCGACGCGGTGCGCGAGTCCGGCGAGAATGCGGCCGACGCGATCGACAATGGCAGCGCGGCCAACGCATCCAACGCCGCGCAATGAGGGCCGCGAAATAAGCAAAGTCCGGCCGCGATCGGGCCGGCCTTCGTGAGAAGGTTGTCGGGCGGGCTGCTCGATCCGCCCGACAATCTTACAACCGCAGATCGGGCAAATGGTTTCTCGGCATTGCTTTGCCGCTATTTCGCTGAAATCGCGGGCGCTCCCTCCTCCGCCTTTCCGCAACGCATCCCATGATCGAGCCGCTTCCTTGCACGGCTCGCAGGCGGAGGCGCCTGCCGGCGTATCGGCACGGAGCTAACATGCGTTAGCTTCGTTGTATCGCTGCCGCCGCCACTGACCTTGATGAGACGCGACCTTGCGCCCACTGCGCTGGAGCGGGCGAGCGGCAGGCATGGCTTCGACCTCTGGTTCATCGACCTCGAACCCGGCGTCGAGGCGAGGCCTTGATCCCGAATAGGAGAGAAAAAATGGCCAACGACATGAAAAACGAAGGCGGTCGCCAGCAGGGCAGCGGCCTCGACCAAGACCGCAACCAGAACAAGCAGCAGAGCCAGCAGGGCAGCCAGAACGATCGCAATCGTCAGCAGGGCGGCGGCACGGATCAGGATCGCAACCGCCAGCAGGGCGGAATGGAGTCCGGCCGCGATCAGCAGAAGCAGCAGGGCGGCCAGCGCGGCCAGCAGAGCGGCCAACAAGGCAGCCAGCAACGCGGCCAGCAGGGCGGCACCGATCGCGACAATCAAGGCCGCGACCGGGGCTGATTGCGCTGATCCACGGGAAGGGCTGCGTTCGCGCGGCCCTTTTCCGTTGGGGATGGCTCATGAACGATAAACCCCATCCGGCGGCGCTCGCTACCTATCAGGCGGGCATGCGCTTTCATCGCGACCGGCTGCGCGGGCTGGCTCAGGTCCAGCTCGACGAGGCCGCGACGCCCGAAATGGCCGAATGGGCGCTGTGCGTGGCCGCGCTACGCGAACATTCGCTGCGGTGCCTGATCGTGCTTGATGCGCTGAGCGCCTGCTGGCATCGCGACGAGACCTGCGCGGAGCAACCCTGACGGCGCGTTGCGAAAGTCCCAAGGCAACGCGGAACTCCTTCTCTCATCACGCTTTATTTATTTGATAAAAGCTGAAACTCCTCAACGAGTTACGCGGCCATGGGACGTTATTTCTTCACCCTTAACGACGGCCTTCCCCCCGATGAGGAGGGGATCGAACTTGCCGACATTGCCAGCGCCGAGCGCGAGGCGGTCGGCATGGCCGCCGATCTGCTCAAGGACCGCCCCGAGACGCTGGCGCAGCGCAGCGACTGGACAATTTCGGTTACCGACCAAAGCGGGCTCCTGCTCTTCCAGATCATCATCGTCGCCACCGAAGCCCCCGCCGCCGCACCCGAGCCGAAGATGCGGATGGCGGGGCGGCAGGGGTGAGCGTTGTTGGAACCTGATGCCCGTCCCCCTCGATTGAGGGGATCGCAAAGCACCGGAACCGGGTGGCTTGATACTTGTACCGTGCAAGACGAGCGCTATAAACCGTCACCCTGACCTTGTTTCAGGGTCCACTACCCCGCAAGCGCGGCACCCGTGGCCAGTGGATGCTGAAACAAGTTCAGCATGACGCAAGAATAGGTGGCCTAACCAGATTTATGACGGGCTATTGGATCAAGCGCATTGTCCTGAAAGACGGCGAAGTTGTCACAGAACGGGAACTTCGCGAAGACGAAAATCGATTTGAGGGGCCGGTCCCCGTGGTCGGGGATCTAATCGAGGTCGATTGTCGCGGCCGGAAATTCATGGCTGAAGTCATCTCCGGGAATCGGCCCGGGCCCGTTCATCCTGAAGGTGCGATCGTTCCGCTACGGGTTCGGTGGCGCGATGCGAAGAAATTCTAAACCACACGCGATTATTACAGCATCATTGTTGGTGATGTTGGGATGACGACGTGAAGGGCATGATTGCTCCGCTCTGCACCGCGTTGCTGCTTGTGGCGGCATGCTCGGGGCAGGATAAGTCGGCGAAGCCGGTAAATATCGAAAATTCCGCGCAGCGCGAGCGCTATACGCGAGCATCTGCCCAAGTGGGCCAAGTGGAAAGTCTTGCGCAGAATGAGCGCTATACCCAGGTCGAGATGGGCGAGCGCATGCTCGTCATGCAGCGGGTCGAGGATGCCGTCCGAGCAGAGAATTACGCTGCACTTGACGCAATGGAGAAGGAATTCCGTAGCAGCCGGGCGCGCACGCCGAGCGGCACCTGGAAGCTCCGCTGGTTCTATGAGGGTTTCGTCGGCCCGATGCCAATCAATGCCGAGAATGGATGCAGCCACAAACTAGCTGCGTTTGCGAGCGATTGGATCAAGGCCCGTCCCAAGGCACCGGCGCCGCCGATCGTGGAGGCCGGAGCGCTCGTGAATATCGGCGCTTGCCTGCGCGGTGACGAGATCCGCCGCCTGACCGCGCCCGAGGCCGAGGATGCTTTCGAGCGTTATGCGCTCGCTGCCGAGCAGGTGCTGACACAGCATCGCGCAGTGGCCGAGATCGATCCCCAATTCTTCGTCGAGATGATCCGGGCTTATGGCGCACAGGCGAAAAGCAGCGAGGCGGTGTGGCGGCTGATGGAAGAGGGCGCGGCGCGTGAGCCTTATTATCACGACATCTATTTCAGCACGTCACAATATTTCTTGCCGCAATGGTATGGAAGCTGGGCCGATCTCGATCACCTTGCACGTTATGCAGTGACGCGGACCCAGGAGGGAGAAGGCAGTAGCCTTTATGCGCGCATCTTCTGGGGGATCGAGCAATGGCGCGATCTCGATTTCGACCGGATCGACTGGGCGGCGATGCGGCGATCGATGCAGGATATCTACGATCGCTATCCCAGCGACTGGAATGCCGGAAGCTTCATGCGGCTGGCCTGCCAGAAGGGCGACCGCGAGACGGCGGCCCATTATGACGGCTTGCGCCGGTATAAGGATACTGTGGCGTGGACCGACCGTAACGAAGCGCAAAGCTGCGAGACATTCGCCGGTGGACAAGGCGCGGAGAACTGAGCTGCTCGGCTGAGGGATGCAGCAAGACGCCTCTCTGCGCCGCTACGGCCCCACTCGGTAGCCGTCCTCCGGCTTCACCCAGCGTATCGGCACATCGAGCGTAGGATTGCGCTTGCCGCCGACCCACGCTTCTTCGGTGATCCCGTTCGCATCCTCGACGAAGCGCGTGCAGCGTTCCACTTCCATCAAGGGCGCCAACCGCTTGGCAAGAAAATTGAGTGCCTCAGGGTTACGCGGCATTACCTCGCCGCCGATCGTGACCTTCGCGCCCATGACAATGGACCGCGTCAGGGTGGTGCAGAAATAGTCACCCCGTACCGTGAAGGGAGTGGTCAGTGTCAGCGTAACCGAGCCCCCGGGCGACGGACCTGCATAGACCGTACCCGTCGAGCTATAGCCCTCCGCACCACGGGAATAACTTGCCAGCGCCTCGCATGTGCGCGCCGTTTCATCAGGCGAGGTACATTCGAGCTCGCCCGCCAGCCCGCGCGCAATCGCCTTGGGCGGGAGCGCCCGCCAATGATCCCAGGCGGCCATGCCCCCGCCTGCGAGCAGCCCGATGGCGACAGCGCCGAGCAAGATCACAATCGCTTTCATGAGGGTTCACCCGTTGCTTCGGCACGATCATGCAGGGGAAAAGGTAAAAAGGAAGTGTCCTCCACCTGTACGCTGCGGCGGCATATACGGGGACTCCGCTTGCGGGGATAAGGGGTAATATAATTTGAGGCAGGGCCGGCCGCTTTATTCAGGCCCGATTGACCGAAAACAATACAGATTGGCTTCTGGAAAGAGCTTGGCGCTGCTCTCAAGAAAAGATAGCAATCTGGATAGGAATGCCGGTTGCTGGTGCAAAGGCTTCGGGGGGAGTGGGGATGCAGTTTGGTCGGGCGTTCTTGTGGGGCTTGCGCGTGGTTGCGATCGCGGTCTTGGCAGCGGCCTGGGGTAATTCGGCGCTTGCCGCGCAATGCACGCTTGGGGTGATGGCGGACCTTCCCGTCACCATGCAGGGCCTGCGTGCCGAGGTGCCGACCAAGATCAACGGCCGGGACACCAGCTTCTGGCTCGATAGCGGCGCCTTTTTCAGCATTATGCCCAAGGCCAAGGCGATCGAGTTCAATCTCAGCCTCGAGCCGCTGCCGCAGGGATTCTACATCATGGGCATCGGCGGCGACGCCTCGGTCGACCTGACGACGATCAAATCCTTCGGTATCGTCGGGCACGACCTCAAGAATATGCAGTTTCTGGTTGGTGGCAGCGATTTCGGCAACGGCCTGATCGGCCGCAACATATTGGGGATGGCGGATACCGAGTTCGATCTCGCCAACGGATCGGTGAAGCTCATCAAGCCGCTTAATTGCGGCGATACGCCCTTGATCAATTGGGCACCCGGCAAACCTTATTTTACGGTACCGCTGCTGCCGAGCCCGAATTCGCGTGATCACCAATTCCGGCTCCCGGTGGCGATCAACGGCGCGAAGATCGTGGCGGAGTTCGATACAGGCGCGCCGACCTCGCTGCTCAGCCGCCGTGCGGCCGAGCGCGCCGGCATCGATCTTTCGGGGCCGGGGGTGGTGGCTTCGAGCGGCTTCGGCGGCTTTGGCCGGCGCACCGAAAAGGGCTGGATCGTGCCCGTCGCCAGCGTCGCGATCGGCGACGAGGAGATTCTTAGAACCAAGATCGACGTGATCGACAACACAATCTTGGGCAACACCGGCCCCGATATGCTGTTGGGCGCCGACTATATTCTTGCGCATCACATCTATGTGGCGCGCGGTCAGCGCCGGATTTACTTTACCTATAGCGGCGGACGGCCATTCCTGACCGAGAAATCCAGCGATGCTCCGGTCAGATCGGCGCCAGCCGACCTGCCCGCTGGCAAGACCCGCGTCGAGGCGGTCACCAATGCGGCGGCGGCGCCGAAGACCGAGGCCGACTACGCGCGGCGCGGCAATGCCCGATTGGCTGCCCATCAATATGCCGACGCGCTCACCGATCTGAACGAGGCGATCCGGCTCGCCCCAAAAAATGCCTCTTATTACGGCTTCCGCGCCCGCGCCTATGCGGCAAGCGGCGACAGCGGGCGGGGAGATGCGGATCTCGATATGGCGCTCAAGCTCGATCCGGCCAGTGGCGAGTTCCTGCAGATGCGTGCCTATAGGCGGCTGGAGCGGAAGGACAAAGCGGGCGCGCTCGCCGATGCCGAAGCGGCCGCCAAGGTCACTCCGCCCTCCTCGCTGGCGGCGGCCGGGCTCGCTTTCCTGTTCGATGAGCTCGATCAGCCGGCCCGCGCCATCCCGCTGTTCGATGCGGTGATCGCGGCGCATCGCGACGATAACCAGCTTGGCTCGCTGCTCAACGGCCGCTGCTGGATGCGCGCGCTCGCCAATGTCGATCTCGACAAGGCGCTCGACGACTGCAACCGCGCGCTCAAGCGCGATGGCATGCGGGCGGACTATCTCGACAGCCGCGGCCTCGTCCATTTCCGCCAGGGCGATTTCAAGGCGGCGATCGCCGATTATGACAGCGCGCTGAAGCTCAAGCCCGATCTCGCCTGGACGCTTTACATGCGCGGGCTCGCGAAGGACGCGCTTGGCCCCGCCACCGCCGGCAAGGCCGACCTGACCGCCGCCATCGGGATGCAGGCCGATGTCGCCGAACGGGCTGCGGCCTATCATATCGGGGGGTGAGGCCTATCGCCGTCGGTCGTGGCGGGCCGTTAGCCATGGATAACACTGAACGTTAGGGGGCCGACTGATGGCTATGCCGCAGGTGCAGAGGTAGCTATGACTTGGTGGAAGCGGCTCTTCGGCAGGAAATCCCGTGAGTTACGCGTTAGCAGCCACTATCGAATAATCTGCAGCCTCTATAGCGCGGATGGGAAACGCTGCGCCGAGGTTCGCGAATTCTCCAACGGCAAGACATATCTTCTAGAAAGCGCCTTGGTCGAGGGAACTACGTTCAAGGCTCGGCACGGTGGCAGGATGGTTGGCCCCTTTGCTTCAGCAGAAATTGCTGAGCGCTTCATCGTCGCGACACCGTGGTTTAGTGGGAAGGACTAAGCCATCGCAGTTCACCGCAACGCCTGCTCCCCCCTCACTCCAGCCCGAACGCCAGCACGATCGCGATGAAGGCGATGTAGAAGAGCGGCACCGCGGCCAGGAAGCGGCGCGAGATCCAGCCGCGCGAGAAGGTGACGTACATCGTCGCGATCGTCAGCGCCGTCACCGCGCCCGCCAGCATCAGCGCGGGCTGGAGCAGCCAGGGGGTGAAGAACAGGCCGAAGGCGGTCGGGATCGTCGCCTGGATCATCATCGCGCCGCTGATATTGGCGAGCGCCAGCCGCGTCTTGCCCTGCCGCACCCAGATCACCGCGTTGAGCGTCTCGGGCAGCTCGGTCGCGATCGGGGCGAGCAGCAGCGCGAGCACCTGCGGCCTGAGGCCCAGCGCCGGGCCGATCGCATCGAGCTGCGCCACGAATAGCCGCGAGGCGATGAAGATCACCACCAGCGACAACGCCACCTGCAGCATCACCATCACCGTCGAGGGATCGGGCGCGTGCGGCGCGAATTTGAGATGCTCGAGCGCGCCTTCCTCCTCATGCCCGCTGGCGTGCACCTCCTGCCAGCAATAGACCGCGTAAGCCGCGAGGAAGGCGAAGCCGAGCAGTGGCTTCCAGCTCAGCACGAACAGGCCGAGCGCAAGCTTGACCACGAAGATCGCGAGGAACCAGCGCTGGTCCCCCGCCAGCTCGCGGAACCAGGCCTTGTTCGCGCCGGTCTCGGCGAAGGTGCGCCGGTGCAGGAGCAGCGTCACCGCCACCACTGCATAGGCCAATGTCGCCAGCGCGAGCGGGCCGCCCAGCGCCGCGCCCACGCCGATATCGCGCTGCGCCTGATCCCTGGCGAAGGCGACCGCGACGAGCGTGACGATGCTTTCGGGCAGCGCCGTGCCGAAGGCCGCAAGCACGGTGCCGGTCGCCTGCTGGCCGACCTTCATCTTGCGCCCCGCCCATTCGATCGCGTTCACGAAATATTCGCAGGCGAGATAGATCACGCCGGCCAAAGCGAGCAGGATGGCGAAGTGGATCAGCATGGGCGGCATCGATGGCATCCGTGGGCCGCGCGACATGGGTCCAGCCCCCCGCCGGCCCGGACGGGGCACCGAAACCATGGTCTCGCCAAGCTAGAACCGAACATGCCACGGCCGAAGCCGACTATGTTGACATGCTCCCCGCAGGCACGCGGGCGGCTACTCCCCAAGGATGGAGGTGCAGGTAGCGTAGGGAGGTCGGGAGATCAAGCGGGGGAGGAGCTAGAGAAGCGGCAGGTTCCGACCCCTTTTCAGTCATTCCTGCACCGAGACGGGACACCTGAAAGCTGACAGGCCGCGGAGGACCACCACCGTCGGCCTACACAATAGCGGCGAACCAAGAACCGAGATGGGCATCGAACTGCGGCGCGGACCGCTTAGTGATAGGTGTAGATAGTGTAATTGTGCAAACCCGCTGAAAGGTGCCAGGATCGATTTGGCGTGCGGGCAGGAAGCACACAGCGACACAGCTTTTCGCCGGGAAATGCTACCGCAAAAGATCATCCAAGTTTTCTGACAAAATCCGTGGAAGTTCGCGTGTTGAGTTAACCTGATTGGACATCAGACAAGATTCTCCCTCAAGCGGACCAGTTTTCAGGGGCAAGGCCAGGATGCCTCTCAAAGCGCCGGGATCAAAAAAAGTGGTCATGCCCTCACCACTTGAAGCGTTTGACGACGCCGCGACGGCGTTCGTGGAGTTGCTCGAGCCGCGCTTCGGGGGTGATGCGCTTGATTCCCCCCGGCAGGTGGTCAAACAGTTCGCTGCGCTTCACCTGCGTCGCGGTGGGATATGGGTAGGAGTCCGCCAGCAACCAACGGATTGTGAAATAGCCTTCGCTGTGACCGGACGGGTCCAGCCAATTAGGTAAGCCGGGATCATCATGGGCAACCACCATGATCAATTCCCCGTCATCTTCCAGCACGGCGTGATGACTGTTGGTGCTGGCGAGGCGGTAACGATAGTCCATCGTTTCCCACCAGTAGTTGCCAAATTCGACCGCCCAATAGTGGGCAAGGGGCGGGGTCACGCGAATGATGAGCGCTTCGTCCTCGGGCAGGATCCAGTAGGCGTGCAGGGCTCTGCCCCCCGGCGTCGCGTCGATCTTCTGGTTCTCCACCTCGAAATAGGCGAGGAACTTGTTGGGCTGCGCCTTCCACTTTTCGAGAAGGTCGGCCCAGTAGGTTATCGACCACTTCATCCAGTGGGTGGCGTCGGCCAGACCCTTCATCACCTTTTCCGGGGTCAGCAGCGGGGGCGACTGATCCCCGGTAAGCCGGTCGATGCGCGCTTCCATGGGGCTTTCGCCTTCCCAGTCCGCGAAAAACTGCCGGAACGTCACCCGAAAGCTGTCGGGCGTGGTCTTGATCCAGTTGCCGGGTTGCGGATCTGGGCTGAGAAACAGCTCGAAATTGCCGTCCGCATCAGTTTCGAGCTCGTCGCCGAACAGTGCTCCGGCAACGCCTCCGCCCCACGGCGTGTTGCCGCGTTCGACAACGGTCACGCCGAAATACTTGGACGTCCCGCGCTTGCCGGAAATGCGATAGGTGTCCGTGCCGTTGATCGGGCCGCCAACGTAAAGCGCATCGGTATTGTCCCCGCCCTGTTTGCGGATCGGGTCGAAGTAATGAAGCAGTTCGGGGTGCAGCGGATCGTTGTTCTCCAGTTCGAACATCAGTGCGAGCGCAATGTTGCGCGACAGGAGCCGGATTGCCCCGGCCCGGTCCACGGGATTGCCGGCGGCGGTTTCCCGGAATGCGATGTCGCCTGCAGATTTTAGGTCGTCACAGAAGCGGTTCCACGCTTCGCGCAGGTGAAAATCGTAATCGGTGCTCATCTGGTTTCCTCGCTTGATCTGTTGGGCGGCGCTTGGAGGTTCGCCCTGCCCGCCAGGGTCAGTCTTCGCTGGGGACGTCGAAACGGCTCTGGTAGCGTTCGAACAGTGCGCGGGTGCGGTCGGCCCGGTCCACGGTGTAGCTATGCGCGCCGAACTTATGTTTCGGCTTGTCCGCTAGGTAGGCTTCGACCGCCCGGCGCGCTTGGTCCGTGAAGGGCAGGCCCAGACGCTCGTAGAGCTTTTCCAGCGTCGGGACAGGCGCGGAAACCAGATCGGCATAGCGCGAATGGGTCACGCGCTCCGACGGCACCGTGCCCCCGTCGATCCAGTCGACCACCTGGTCCAATCGCTGAGCCGTACCTTCGGGCGTCAATAGCTGCTCGTAGGCCCGCGCATCGAACGGCTTATTGCTGCGCATCCAGTAGAATGTGCCGAGCAGGTTGATGACCGAACCCTGCGCCTGCACCGGATCGCGATGGGTCATGACCACTTCGGCATCGGGGAACACGTTGAACAGGATGGGCAGGAAGGATTGATGTTCCGGCGATTTCAGCAGCCAACGCTGGCGCGGGTTCTTCCACTGCAGAAGCTTCAGCAATCGCCGGTAGTCGGTGTACATCGGGGTCTGGTCGGCGCTGAACAGCCAAGTGGCGAAGGTGGGAGCCTGGAACGTGGCGGCGAGGTGGGGCGAGCGGAAGCTCATGCGCCAGGCGACGGCGCATTCATTGGGTATCCACGCGCCCATCTCGTGCATCGCGCGGAATGTGGGCGCAACGCGGCCCGCCTGGGTGATGAGGTCATGGGCGCGCTCCACCCGGGGGTCGGTCCGGTAGGTTGCGCTCTCCGGGGGCGGGCACGGCAGGACAAACTCCCAGTTGGCCGGCGCCATGAACCGTTGGTCCTGCGCGAGCAGTTCGAACAGGATGGATGTTCCCGAGCGCGGCAGGCCGGTGACGAAGACGGGCCGGTCGATAACCTCGTCTTCGATCTCGGGGTGAGCCGCGTACTCGGCTTCGATCTTGAGGCGGGTCTCGAGGAATAGGATCAGTTCCTGCCGGGTCCACAACCGTCCGAACAGGTGAAGCTCCGCTTCCTCCCCAACAGATCGCACCAGCAGTTCGAACGGCGCGCGCCAATGGTCCGCGCCAAAGTCCGTAAGCCCGGTACGGCGCTGCGCTGTCGCGATCAGCTCGTCGGCCTGTAGCGGCGCAACGGCGTTGGCATCCCAAGGCTGCGTTTCGGTCAGGAATGCGCTCAGCCATTCCGGCCGCTCGGGCGGCTGCCAGTAGCGCGTGGCATCCGCGGCTTCCTCTTCGATATTGCCGGTCATCCTCACCCCGCTTCTACTCTGCGACTGCGAGAATAGGCATTCGGGTGGTGGACAGACACCGAATATCTGTTCAGTTTAGGCGGAAATTTGCTCACCGTATGAACGGCTCAATGAACCGCACTTCGACCTCCCTCCTGCTTTCCCGCGACGATGTGCTCAACCTGCTAGATAAAACGGCGCGGGTGGGCGGCGACCCGGATGAAATCTTGGCCAAGGCGAGAATTCCGTACCGCCTGGCGGACTTCGCGAGCGGCCGTGTCCACAGCATCTCTCGTGAGCAGATGGCCGCGATCTATCGTGAATGCATCGTCACGATTGGCTGGCACTCGAGCCGTCAGGACAACAAGCCGCAGATGCATCCTGACGAATTCCGTCTGCTCTGCTATTGCGTCATTACCGCGTCGACTTTCGGCGACGTCCTGGATCGCCTTATCATGTTCTACCGAACCCGGAGCGACCGGCTGTCGGTTGTTTCGTTGAGCGTCGAAGGCAAGGCAGCAAAGCTCGACATCGACACCTTGCGGCGGCGAAAAAGCTTCGGTGCGTTTCTTGCCGACCTGGCCGGCATGTCGATATTCACCCGGTTGTTCGCGTGGATGATCGGTGCGGGTGGACACAAGTTCCAGGTCGGCCTCGCATACGGCCAGCCGTTCGCGGACGAACCTGTGCACGACTTTTTCGCGGGCGACCTGGCGTTCGGAAAGCCGATAAACCAGATCATTTTTCCTGAACATTTTCTCAGACGGCCGGTCGTGCGGACACCGGCGGATCTGGACCGGTGGCTGCAGGAGTTTCCGTTCGACTTCATGGCGATCCGGCCGACGGAACCCTCTCTGTCGGATCGGCTGCGCAGTCTCTACGCCCGCTCGATGGCTCGCGGCACCGGCTTGCCTCCGCTCGCAGAAATCGCGCGCCTGTGCGGCATGGCCCCGAGCACCCTGCGGCGGCATCTGGAGCGGGAGAACAAATCCATACGCACCTTGAAGGATGCAGCCCGCAGAGAAGTGGCTCTGGAACTTATATCCCGCGGGCACGATACGATCGAGGTCATCTCTGCGAAAACGGGCTTCGGACATCCGGATGGCTTCCGATCCGCATTTCGACGCTGGACCGACCAGTCTCCAAGAGATTATCGCGCCGCTCTTTCCGAGGCACGTGGCCAGGAAATGCCTGACTGATTCGCCAAGAGCGTCCCTCTGCGACGATGGTTTGAGCGACCGAAATGGTCGCAGAGTTCCACAGGGCTTGCCCAGCATTCTTCTCCCAAAGCGTTCTCCGTGTGCCAGTTCCGAGGTGAAGACGCTGGCGCTGGCGAGGGCGGCAGAGCTGGGACCTCAAGGCCAAGGCGCTCGAAGCCATGCGCCTGTCTCTGCTCCACCTCGCTGAGGCCTGCCATGGCGAGATCTGCCGCGCGCGGCGTCGCTTGCCATTGATCGCGCCGGGCCAGCACGTCGCCACGCATCCGCCGATCCTCGAATGCAGCGAGTCACCCCGGCAGTCCATCATGCATGATGCGGCGCCCGTTCACGTCCGGCGACGGCTTAGAGCAGAGGAACGGATTGGGCAGTTCGCCCTGCGTTTAGCTGGCACTTCGCGCCTTTTAGCAGCGCGCTGCCGCCTCTGTCACGCAGCGCTCACAGCACCCGGGCTAATTTCCTACCGTCGCTAAGGGCGCTAAATAGGATGCGGTGATGGCACCTATTGCGTCGGTCCAGAATTCCTCGTCGGGGCGTTCCTGAGGATTGCCCGTCTCCTGCGCCTTGTCGCATGCGATCAGGACGTGAAGAAAATAAAGAGTGCCATTGCGGAGGCGGGCCTCCTTGATGTCCGGCGGCAGATCGACCAATCTTCGCAAGAGATCGAGGATGTGAAGCATCATCGGCGAGAATTCATGCGATTCCATCCACGACGCGCTAGCTTTTGAGTGCCAGTAGAGATGGACGGCAAAAGAGGCAAAGCTGTGGCGTCCATTTGCGTCAGTCTGCATGGCCATCGGCATCAACAGCGCGCGGATCAACGCGTGAGCGTCGTTCAATTTCCCAGCGGCGGTTGCCTCAGCCAGAAATTCGCCGCGATAACGTTCTAACGTCCTTGCGCGGCTCAACAGGATGGCGCGTATCAGCCCCTCCTTCGATCCGAAGTGGTACTGAACACTGTAGTGGTTACCCGATCCCGCCGCCGCTCCTATCGCTCTCATGGAAACGGCGTCTACACCGAGCCTGCCGAACATCTGCTCGGCAGCGGCTATGATGGCTTCCTGCGTTTCGGAAAGCTTCAAGGCGACCCCGGTGAGAATGCAACCTGTTGGCGAACGGGCGCTCACCATAGACCCGGGACCGTACGGGAGCGGCCATGCACAAGCAAGAGCATCGGCTGCCCGCTGCACTCGACCGGTCGAAGCCCGGAACCGCACGCATTCCGAAACCTCCTGCAATGGCGAAGGATACATGATTGGTTATTTAAGTCAGCTATGTTAGCCATGGAAAAAATGAGGAGCAATTCAAGTGCTTCAGACCTCCACCGCGATCCCCGCGCACGTGCCGTCATCCCGCGTTTTCGACTTTGATTTTGTCGCTGACCCGCTCCTGCATCCCGATCCGCACGCAGGCCTATTGAAGCTTGGGCAGCTCGCACCGGGAATCTTCTTCACGCCGCGCTATGGTGGGCACTGGGTCGTGCAGTCGCATGACGCTGTTTTCCATGTCGCGCACGATACGGACACGTTCTCCAGCAATGCGGGGTCCGGCCGGGTCATGCTGCCGATCTCGGCCGATCCTCCCGAGCACAGGGACTATCGCGGCGTGCTGTTGCAGGCCTTCGCTCCGAAGAATGTCAACGCCATGCTGCCGATGATCCGCCAGATGACCGTGGATTTGATCGAGAAAGCCGTAGCTTGCGGCCACTGCGACTTCGTGGCCGGTGTTGCCGAACCCCTGCCCGTGATTATCTTCATGCGAATGCTTGGCCTTCCGGTGGAAAAGATGCCGGATCTGAGGCGCCTCATCATTGCTGCCCTTGCGGAGGGCGATGCCGATCGACGCGACGCCATTTTCAATGAGCAGCTTGATACTATACTGAACCCTGTAATCGAAGCGCGCATGGCACTGCGCGAGGACGACATGATCAGCCGCATCCTGGATGCTCGGCTGGGCGACCGCCACCCGACTTTCGACGAGGTGCAGCGCTATCTCCTGCTGCTGACCAACGCCGGCCTTGACACGGTGACGAACGCGATGAGCTTCGCGATGCTGCACCTCGCTCGCGATACCGAACTGCAGCAGCGCATCCGCGACGACCGTAAGCTGATCCCCGCAGTGGTCGAGGAATTTCTCCGGCGCTACGCGGTCAGCTCGGTGCTGCGCACGGTGGCTCGCGAGGCGGAATATGACGGCGTGCGCTTTCATCCAGGGGATCGGGTACACGTGCTGGTTCCGGCTGCGAACCTCGACGCGAAGGTCTTCAACGAGCCGGAAAAGGTGATCCTCGACCGGGACGTGCCGCCCGTGACGTTTGGCACCGGGATCCACCGCTGCCTGGGCTCGCACCTTGCCCGGCTCGAGCTGCGCAATATCCTCGTTGAGTGGTTCGAACGCGTACCAGCGTTTGGTCTCGACCCCGATGATGCACCGGCAATGCACGCCGGGCTCGTTTACACAGTGGACCGGCTTCCCCTGATCTGGAACGCGGAGCCTGGCCATGCATGACATCGTTATTCGCCAGGGCCTGATCTACGATGGTTCGGGTGGCGCTCCTTACCTGGCCGATGTCGCAATTGATGATGGGCGGATCACCGCACTTGGTGCCATTGCCGATGCGGGCCACCAAGAAATCGATGCCAACGGGTGCGCCGTCACGCCGGGCTTCGTCGATGTTCACACCCACTATGACGGTCAAGTGCTGTGGGAGGACCGGCTCATCCCCTCGTCGGAACATGGCGTAACAACCGTAGTGATGGGCAACTGCGCCGTAGGCTTCGCCCCCTGCAAGGCGTCGCAGCGCGAACTCTTGATCGGCGTCATGGCGGGCGTGGAGGACATTCCCGAACCGATCATGGCGGAAGGCCTGCCGTGGAATTGGGAAACATTCCCAGAGTATCTCGACGTGCTGGAGACCCGCCGCTGCGATGTCGACTTCGCGGCGCAGCTGCCGCATGGTTGCGTACGTGTCTACGTGATGGGCAAGCGTGGCGCCGATCGTGAGCCGCCCTCTGCGGCCGACCTCGCGCAGATGACCACGATCGTCGAGGAGGCACTCGAGGCCGGCGCGATCGGCCTTAGCTCCTCGCACACGATCGCCCACCGCGCGGCCGACGGCCGGCTTGCCCCGGCTGAGACCGCGACCGAGGCCGAGCTGCTAGCGCTGGCGCGCGGGATGCGGAAGGCCGGCAAAGGCGTGATCGAATATATCACCGACTTTCCCGGTCTGCCGAACGGCGACACATCGGACTTCGACCTGATGCGGCGGTTTGCGGCGACGGCGGGGCGGCCGCTGTCCTACACCCTGATCCAGATCGATGCCGATCCCGATGGTTGGAGGAAACAACTGCGCCTGATCGAACAGGCGAATGCAGAAGGTGTTGTCATTCGCGGGCAAGTAGCGCCGCGCGCGATCGGCATCAGTTATGGGCTCAATCTCTCGTTCAACCCGTTCTCATTCCGGCCATCCTATGCGGAGATCGAGCATCTGCCGCTGGAAGAGCGGATCGCCGCCATGCGCGATCCGGAGCGGCGGGTGCGGATCCTGGGGGAAAGCCCTGTGCACGAGAACAAGCATCTCATCTGGCTGATCAGCCTGGTCGACACGATGTTCGTTATGGACGAGCGGTTCGATTACGAGCGACCACTGAGCGAGAACATCGGCCAGATCGCCTGCCGAAAGGGTGTGTCGGCGTGGGAGCTGGCATACGACGCGCTGCTGGAAGACGGCGGCAATCGCCTGTTGTACCTGCCGATCACAAACTACACCGAGGGGACGCTCGACAACGCGCTCACGATGATGCGGCATCCCGATACGATCATCGGCCTGGGTGACGGCGGCGCCCATTATGGCCTGATCTGCGACGCGACATATCCGACGTTCGCGTTGACCCACTGGGTGCGGGATCGTGCTGGAGAGCGGGTCCCTGTTGCCGAGATGGTCAGGGCCTTGACTTCCACCCCAGCCGCATCGGTTGGTCTGCTCGACCGCGGCCTGCTTCGGCCCGGCTACAAAGCGGACGTCAACGTACTTGATCTTGACGCGCTGCGCCTTGGTCGCCCGGAGGTCCGCTTCGACCTGCCATCGGGCGGCCGGCGCATGATGCAGAGCGCGCAGGGTTATATTGCAACGATTGTCTCTGGCGAGATTACCTACCGCAACGGCAGCCACACGGGGAGGCTTCCCGGCCGACTCGTGCGCGGCGCGCGGACAGCGCCGGCACAGTGAACTGCAACGGTTGAACAAAGGAACGGCGATGAAAGTTGTGGTCGATCATGAGCGCTGCCAAGGCCACGCCATGTGCTTCAACACCGCACCTCACTTGTTCGAGCTCGACGATGATGGTTACAACCGCATGTCTCCGTTCGATGTACAGGAAGGCATGGAAGAAGACGCCCTGACTGCGGCCAGGATGTGCCCGGAGCGGGCGATCACGCTTGTGCGTGATTAGCGCCGGGATCTGTGTTGCAAGCTTGGCCGGCGCACCAAGTGCCACCGCTCAGATGGATTTCGTCGACATCGCCCGCGGCGTCGTGGCTCGCCCGGGCATAGCGGATTGGACGGGGCGTCAACAAGAAGAACTTGCGCCGTACGATGAAGCGATATGCATTCCGGAAAGAAAAGAGGTCGGCCCGTCAAAAAAAAGGGCGACAAAAAAGGGGAGGTCTCAATGGCGTACATGAAAGGTCTTTTGGCGGGCGCGGCGGTTGTCGCGTTGTCGAGCGCGGCTTTCGCTCAGACGCCCGATACGGTTGCGCCTGCACCGGCCGGGACGGCCGCGGGTTCCGATGTGCGGCATGCAGCCGCCGTGCCGGATAGCGGCCTCGGCGATATCGTCGTCACTGCGCGGCGCCGCGCGGAAAGCTTGCAGAGCGTCCCGGTAGCCGTCACCGCGATCACGTCGGAGACATTGCGGCAGAAGACGGTCACCAGCCCTTATGATCTGCTGGCGGTCTCGCCTGGCCTTCAGGTGCAGACGGGAAGCGCAAGCCGCAACGATCCGATCTACTTCATTCGCGGCCAAGGGCAGACTTCGCAAGGCGAAACATCGGTCGTCCAATATTTTGCTGAGGTCCCGCAGCCCAACTTCGGCGAATCGATCGGCTCCAACATCCAGTTCTTTGACCTTGACAGCATCCAGGTTCTGAAAGGTCCGCAAGGCACGCTGTTCGGTCGCAGCAGCACCGGCGGTGCGGTGCTCTTCACGCCGAAAAGGCCGAGCTACAACTTCGACGGCTTCGTCGAGCTCACCTTTGGCAATTACGCCCACAAGGAGCTGACGGCGGCCGTCAACATACCGCTGATCGACAACGTGCTCGCGGTGCGCGCTGCGGCCAATCTGGTCGATCGCCGCGGTTTCGCACGATCGCTCACGACGGGACAGGATCTGGACGACCGCCGCCGGCAGTCGTACCGCCTGGGTGTGCTGTTCACGCCCACCTCCTGGCTCAGCAACTATCTGGTCTATCAGGACAACAGTGCGAACGAGAACGGCTCGGCGACGGTCCCCTTTCGGTCGAACCCCAACCTCCCGCTTCTGGACACGAGCGCCACGGGAGCGGGTCGGGGGACGGTCACATTCATCTGCGGCCTGATCGGCGGCGGTCAGCCCTGCATCGACTCGCGCATCGCCACGCTCGACTCGGTCCGCAACGACATCATCTCCGAACAGGCGAGGATCGATGCAGGCGGCGATCCGCGTCGCTATCTGAACAGCGGCAGGAACTTCAACCGGTTTCGTATTCAGCAGATCATCAACAATACCGAAATCAATATTCCCATCGACGGCTTCCTCACCGCACTCAAGTTCAAGAATATTTTCTCGACCTATCGCATCAAGCGCACCGAAGAATATAAGGACATCACTTATACGTCGCTGCCGCATGCCGCGGTCTCGCCGTTCGCCGATCTGATCAACGGTCAGCGGGTTGCCGGTGCCTTTGGTTCGACCAAGTGGTTCGACGCGTATAGTGAAGAGGCGCAGTTCCAGGGTACCGTTGCCGGCAAGCACGACTTTATTCTCGGTTACTTCTACGAACGGAACAATAGAAACCAGTTCAACAACGGTCCGGTTCTGTTTGGGGCTTTCGGTGGCGCGTTCAGCGTGCCTGAAGGAGCGTTTGGCGTATCGTCGGGCTTCACTCGGGGGTTCCTGAAGGCGCAGCGGGGTCTGTTCGGATCGGCCACCGTGGACCTGTCCGATGTCGGTCTGGATGGCGTTAAGTTCACTGCCGGCTACCGGCGCAGCCAGGTGAAGAACAAGATTACCGTGCTCGACGCGGCAACCACCCCGAATGGCTTGGTTCCGGTCGAGGCGTCCGCGAAGAGCGCCCGAGATAATGAGAATGCCAATAGCTACACCTTCTCGCTCGACTGGAAGGCCACGCGCAACATCCTACTCTATGCGACCACACGACGCGGGTTCAAGCAGGGCGGAATCAATCTGCAGTCGCTTCAATTCCCCAACTCGGTGGCTGCGGTGATTTTCTTCCGGCCGGAGATCGTTACGGACGTGGAGCTCGGCGCAAAGACGGACTGGAGGATTGGAGAAATCCGAGGAAGGACGAACATCGCTATATTCAATTCCAACTTCTCGAACGTGCAGCGTGGCAGCAATTTTATCAATACTTCGGGCGGCGTTTCGAATCAGATCCTCAACATTGCGAAATCGAGAGTCCGCGGCATCGAGCTGGAGAACACGTTCCGGCTATCCGACGCGCTGACGGTGGGGCTGAACTACGGATATCTTGATGCCAAATATCTCCGGTATCCGGGCACGGTCGTCAACGGTGCTGGCCAGGTCGTGCCATTGATCAACAGCCCGTATACCGGAGCGCCCAAGCATAAGGTTGATCTCGATGTGCGCTACAAGTTGCCGATGGACGAAAATATCGGCCAGGTGACGGCGGGAGCCAATTTCTCGTATCAAAGCAAGGTCTATACGAACGACACCGCCATCGAGGATCCTCTCGACGAGAGCATCAGGGTGGGAGGAATCCTCAACCTGCGCCTCGACTGGGAGAACGTGAAGGGAAATCCGATCGATCTGAGCGTCTTCGTGCGAAACGTGACCAACAACACCTACATCATCGGCACGGCCGGCCTCTACAACGCCCTTGGCACGGTCGGTGCGATCTACGGCGATCCACGGACCTTCGGCGTGCAGGCGCGGGTTCGGTTCGGTGCATCGGCGAACCACTGAGCCGCGCTGAGGCCGCGGCGGCGTTTTATGAGTCAGGCCCGGTCGGCGGGTAAAGCATCCCTGCGGCAGGCGCCGACGCAACCGAGCCGGCAATTTGATTACAGCCTGTGGGGTTCTGTTTGTTGATCCCGCGCCAAAGGAGGATTCTAATCGGCCATAGTTTAGACTGAAAGAGTGTAACTACCATGCAAGATGCCATCGTAAACGATGCTCGGGCGCCCACCAGCGAGAAGAAGGTTTTTTCTGTTCCGGACAGAGGATGCATTTCCGGTTGCTGTCAGTCGGACGGAAATTGTCTCCCCTTGGCGCAGCTGTCGTGCTGGCACCAACATCTCAGGCCGTGAGCGACCGCCACTCGGCGAAGGCGGGTGAGTGGCGAAGCTTTCAGGTTTGACGATCGATGAGGAGGCGTTCCGGGACTGTCAGTAATTTGTGCGGGAGGTCACAGGATGGAGCAGGAAGACCATCCATATTGCAATCGACAAGAATATGTTGGACCAGCTGCTGGCAATGAAAAGAGTTGGGATCGTGCGGGACCAGCATGTCGCCGGTACATCCACGTTCTGCCGCGTTCTGCTCGCTATCCTGTGCAAAATTGCGGTGGCAGCGCCCATCAACGCCGCAGCAACACAACCGCAAGCTGCAACTCCGGCTCCCGCCACCGCCACCATGTCGGAAGGGTCGCATGAGATCATCCAGAGTCCGGAAGAGGCGATGGCGCAGGACGCTGCGGAATATGCTCGGCGCTATAATGTTCCGTTGAATATTGCGGTGCGCAGGCTCCGGGCGCAGCAGGACAGCATCGGCATTACTGACGAGCTTGCAACGATATTCCGCGATCGGCTCGCGGGCATCTTCATCGAACATGAGCCAACCTTCCGAATCATCGTGCGACTTACGGGATCTGATCAAGTTCCTGATCGCACGGTGACCTTGGAAGGAACGAACATTCCCATCGTCTTTCAGACGGGCGCCCCGGCCACGCGGGACCAGATCCTGGCTGCGATCGAGCAGCATCAAGCCGACATACGCCGGGCAGTTTTGACGCCGCCCGGAATGGGCGTCGATCCCAAAAATGGCATGCTGGCCGTGCTGGTGCGGGCACGCGATGTGGAGCAGGGCGATGCCAAACGCCTTGCGGAAAATTTGAGCGCAATGGCCGGAGTTCCCGTCGAGATCAGAAGCTGGAACGAGATTTCGCGAAATCTCGAAGTTGAAGGGGGCGGAAGGGCCGTCGGGCTGGACGGAGCCGGCGATCCGCGGCACGTTGTTTGCACCACCGGCTTTGTCGTCACCGACGGCCAGTACTATGGCATAAGCACGGCGGCGCATTGTCCCGACACGCTCGATTATGTCAGCCAAGGCCAAAGTCGCATTGCATTGGACATGATCGGCGCGTGGGGGGAGCGCTACCAGGATGTCCAAATCCACTCGGTCCCGGCACCAGCTCCGCCGTTCTTCCGCGCCGGTCCTTCGACAGGCGTCGCTCGGCCGGTGTTTACCTGGCGGAACAGAGAGAGCACGCGGGTAGGAGACTTTGTCTGCCATCGTGGGGAAGGCAGCGGCTATAGCTGCGCCGAAGTTGAATTTGTCGACTTTGCTCCGCCGGGGGACCTTTGCGCCGGTCCATGTATGCCAGTATGGGTCGCGGTCCAGGGCCCCGACTGCAGAAGTGGCGACAGCGGTGGCCCAGTGTTCAGCGGAACAATCGCCTTCGGTATCTTGAAGGGCGCGAGCTATACCGCTGATGGCGTGTGCAGGCTCTATTATTACATGTCGATCGACTATCTGCCACCGGGCTGGACGTTATTTCATCGCTAGGCCCTCTCGAGGGCCAATCGATCTCGCCGACCACTGCCGTCGAAGTTATTTCTGGCTATGGGTCTGATGGCACTAACGACTGAGAACGAGGATGTGCCGTGTATCCAGCTGTGTATACGGAGAGGGCGAGGGAACATCTTCTGATGCGGCTTGCGATACCGTCGATAATAACCGTCCGCACCTTTCATCCGGAACGTGCGGAATACGAGGCTATCTCAAACTCCGCAGGCTGAAACCACGCTGTTATGCATCCCGAAAGTGACGACCGAGCCGCCGGCAAGGGGCGCGGCGGTCTCGGTCACAGGTGCCGCAGCTGCGGCTGACTTGCCGGGTTACCGGCGGCCTCACTCTCCTGCGGGTCTGATGCCCTGCCGCCGAGCGGCTCGTTGGAATCTGCGCTCCAATCCTCGACACAATAGCACAAAAAAAGGGCCGGTCGAGCCGGCCCTGAAGTCTTAGGAGAGGATGCCTGAAAGGCGGCCTCTATATCGCAGCGCACCATTTCCTTCGCAACTGCAAAAAAACGATCAGCGTTGATCGGGAGAGTAGCTAACTGAGATTGCTGTCAGTAGCCGAGCCGAGCGTGCCCTTGGGCGCTCGCGCCCCCAAGGGCTGTCTGCCGCGCTGTCTGCCCTAAGACCTTCGCGCGTCCAGCAGTTGGGGGCGGAGAATCAGGATCCGAAGGATCAGATCGAGCAGCTTCAATCTGCTGGGCGGCGCAATGAGGATCAATCTTCTATTCAACGAGCAGCGGTGGTGGCTCGGTCGACGCGGTCTTTGGCTTGCGTAGCAGGAGCAAGAAGGGGGACGCAGCGATCGCAATCCACATCATGAGCCAGAAATCATCAAGGTAAGCAATCATGCCCGCTTGTCGATTGATTTCAGCGTCTATGGCGGCCGTAACCGCAGTGCCGTGCAAACCAAGCTGTTCCAGATAGCCGCTGTCGATAGGAACCCGAACAGAGCTGATCCTAGCGCCCAGATCCGCGTGATTAACTTGCAGATTTCGCGCCAGCAGCGCCCCCATTATCGAGAGCGTAATGGAACCACCCAGATTGCGCGCCAGGTTATAAAACGCGGCTCCCTCCGTGCGGAGACTTCCGGGAAGGGAGGAAAATGCAAGCACGGTGAGCGGCAAAAACGCGAGGCCCATTCCCACCCCTTGAAGGACTGCGGAATAGATAAAGGGTTTGCTGTCCGTCTCCAGATCGAGCCCAGTCAATATCCAGAGAGAGCCTCCGATCAAAAGGAGACCAATGGCTATCAAGATGCGCGCATCCACTCTTTTTGTTAGCATGGTTGCAAGCGGCATACTCACCAGAGCTCCAATGCCCCTTGGCATCATGAGCATGCCTGCTCCCATAGTATCGTAGCCCATGAACTGCTGCAGCATTGGTGCCATAAGAGCAGGTCCCGCGATGCCGACCCCCATGATCATCATCGTGTAAGTAACGGCGATCACAAAATTACGATCGCGAATGAGAGGGATTGGGATCAGTGGCGCTTCCGAAAATATCACGTGGATGACAAACATCCAAAACGCTGCGATTGCGACGCCGGCTTCGATCAAAATCTCGATCGAGTCCAACCAATCCTTCTGATTGCCCCGATCCAGGACCAGCTGGAGACTGGCCAACGTGACGCTTAGCAGAATGAAACCAAAAAGATCGAAGCGCCGCCGCGGAAGAGTAATTTCATCGAGCAGGCCCAGGATCCCGGCGAAGCTTAGAATGCCGACCGGAAGATTAATCAGAAATACCCAGCGCCAATTGTAATTGTCGGTTAGCCAGCCACCAAGCACGGGCCCAATGATCGGCCCAATGGTGACACCCATCGAGAAGATCATCATCGCCTGAGGATGTTTTTCCCGCGGTGAGCTATCCAGCATCGTTGCCTGGGCAATCGGTACGATGAGCGCGCCGAAAGCGCCCTGTAATGCCCGTGCGCCGACCATCATGCCAAGCGAACCTGCAAGCCCACAGGCTGCCGAACTGATCGTGAAGCCTCCCACCGCAATCGCGAAAAGCTTACGACGTCCGAGCCTTGCCTCAAGCCAGCCCGTGATCGGCACGCCTATCGCCGCCATGAGAATATAGGATGTGAGCACCCACACGATCGTTTCGGGAGTTGCGCCTAGCGCGGCCTGCATGTGGGGCAACGCAACGTTGGCGATCGTCATGTCCAGCACTTGCATGAATGTAGCAGCCATGACGGTGATGGTGATCAGGCGGCGACGGATTGGATCTATGACGGGCGAAGGTTCTGCCATTGCGACTAAATAGGTTATTGACGAAGATTGGTCGATGAGGATGATGGTGATGCACCTCAGAAGCAACGAAAGCCCCGCCAGCTGAGCCAGCGGCGCAAGGGTGGTTACATGGCTGATCGGCTATAGTTCGGGTTCCACTGTAGCGTCCGGCAAGGGCTTGGGTGCGAGTAGCCGAGCAACTGGCGCTGGCTGTTGAACATATTCGGCTCCAGGGCGAACACAGGGATGCACCGGCCGACGCCGATCTCGCCAACCTCATCGACGCACTCGCCCTCCCTCCATGCCGGCGATGGACCGGCACCAGCGCATCCGCATCTTCCTGCCCAGGATGGTCCATCCATCCTAGCAGGACCCTGCGTGAGCAACTCTTAATTGAAACTCCCCTTGGTCGGCTTCATCAGCTGAAAACGATGAGGCGGGAGGCACTTGGCCCTCCCGGCTCGCAGGCTGACGAGCGGAGTACGCGAAAAGGTCTTGCATGAAGGCCAAAATCTCGCTCTTCACCTGCTCAAACAAGCGAGATCACACCTTATGAAGATGACGGGAGAACAGCGGATCGGGGCGCCGATTGAGGCGGTATGGGCAGCCTTGAACGATGTGGACGTGCTGCGCGCCTCGATTCCCGGCTGCCAGTCTCTGGAACCTGTTGGTAATAATGGATTCAAGGCAGCCGCCACAATCAAGGTTGGCCCTATCAGCGCTCGCTTTGGCGGTTCCGTGCTGCTGTCGGATCTCGATCCGCCACGAAGCTATCGGATTACCGGTGAAGGCAGTGGGGGAGCGGCGGGCGCGGCAAAGGGCGGCGCGCTCGTCCGACTCGAGGAAGACGGCCCTGATACCTTGCTGCATTATGAAGTGACCGCAGATGTTACCGGCCGATTGGCGCAGCTGGGAGGCAAGTTGATCGACATGACGGCCAAGCAGTTGGCCGGTGTGTTTTTTTCCCGATTTTCCGAAGAGGTACTGAAGCGCAGGAGCAAAGATCGTGCTGATACTGATCCTCGGGAGACAATGCCCAAGGCGATGTCTTCAGCCCGAATGCAAGCTTCTCCCCGTCCGGTAGCAGTGGATACGTCTGTCCGCAGCCAGGGTAATGCGCTCTCCATGCTGCTTCTGGCGGTGGCGTTTCTTGCGGTTGGATTTCTCCTGGGGAGATACACAGCCGGTTGGGATGAAGCGGGTGTGCTGGTGGGCGCTGCGATAGGAATGCTGATTGTTCTGGTTCCCTTGGCCGCCTTTCGGCTTGGGCGGCTATCTGGGCAGGCGCCGACGACCGTTGCTCTTGATGCGGGATCCATTGCCGAGCTTGCCGCGGCGGTAGGAAAGTCGAGGTCGTGAAAGCTGCTCCATTCGACTATGTCGAGGCTGGCTCAGCAGACGAAGCGGTACACCTGCTGGGGCACGCAGGTGGCGACGGGTCGGTGCTGGCCGGAGGTCAAACACTGATGCCCCTACTGGCCCTGCGGATGGCAAGTCCCGCCGTCCTGATTGATATCAACCCCGCTGGTGATATGGCCGGAATCACAAGGGGCGATCATGGCGTGAGTATTGGTGCGTGCACCCGGCAGGCAGATGCCATGCGTCATCCAACGCTGGCCGCCCATATGCCCCTTTTGCCGCAAGCACTCGCGCATGTAGGGCATTACCAGACGCGCGCACGCGGAACGATCGGCGGATCGATTGCGCTTGGAGAACCGGCGGCCGAAATGCCCGCTTCGGCGGTTGCGTTGGGAGCTACCATCGAACTTCGATCGCTGCGGGGAACAAGGATGGTGCCCGCTCGCGAATTCTATATCGGTCCATATATGACAGTGCGGGCCGACGATGAAGTGCTCATCGCGGTGCATTATCCGGAATGGAGTGAAAGCACCAATGTGGTGTTCCACGAAGTGGCGCGACGCGCGGGGGATTTTGCGCTTGTGGGTCTGATCATGCTGCTCGATTTACAGGCTGACATTGTCGTACGGGCAGGGATCGCATGGTTCGGCATGGGGCCGACGCCTATCGCGGCCGCGGCCGCTGAACTGGCGTTGACGGGTCGCTCGATCCGCGAAATCGCATATGCGGATTTTGCCCAACTCGCCCTGTCCGAGACTGAGCCGGCTGATGACCTCCACGCTTCGGCCCGGTACCGCCGAACGGTAGGCGCTCGGATCCTCGAGCGAAATCTCAGAACATTGGCCAAGGAAATCGAGGCGTGACGCTGCATTTCATCGAGTTCGAACTGAATGGTCGCAGCGTAGGCGGAACGGCCGAGGCTCGCACCACCCTACTGGATTACCTTCGCACCGATGGCGGATGCACAGGCCCGCATGCAGGCTGCGAACACGGTGTTTGTGGTGCCTGCACAATTCTGGTCGATGGCCAAGCAATCCGTTCGTGCCTGATGCTGGCCGTCCAAGCCAACGGGAAGACCGTGGAAACGGTCGAAAGCCTGTCTGAAAGCGACGAAGCGCTCCATCCGATCCAGCAGATGTTTAAAGAAGAGTTCGCTCTTCAATGCGGATTTTGCACACCAGGGTTTCTGATGACTCTGGTAGCACTGGATCGAACCGAACCTCGTCCCAGTGCTGAGGAAATGCGGGCCGCGCTTTCCGGGCATTTGTGCCGTTGCACGGGATATCAGGGTATTTTGCGCGTGGTGGATCGCCTGGCTGGACAACGCGCATGAATGACGCCCCCACTGCTTCTGCCATGCGCTTCATCGGCAAGCGTGTGCAGCGCAAGGAAGACGCGCGACTGCTGACCGGGCGGGGCACATATGTTGATGACGTGGTCGTGGCGGGCATGCTGCACGCGGCATTCGTGCGCAGCAACGTTGCCCGCGGAAAGATCACCCATCTGGACGTGACGAATGCGCGGGCACTGGCTGGCGTGGTTGCGGTTTACACCGCGCAGGATATTGATCTGCTCGGCGCCCGGTATGCGAACTCAATATTCGATCTGCCCGAGCATGCGCATCCTGACAACGGTCTGCTGGCAAGGACTGACGTGCGTTTCGTTGGAGATCCGGTTGCGATCGTGGTCGCCCAAACCCGCGCAATTGCCGAGGACGGGGCGGCTTTGATCGATGTGGAATATTTGGCGGAAACGCCGGTGATCGGCATCGATGCGGCAAAGACGATGGCGCCGCTCCATGCAGGTTGGCGCAATAACGCGGTGAGCTCTTTCTCCAGCGGAGATAATGCGGAAATAGACGCTGCATTCGCTGAGGCCGCTCACGTTGTGGAAGATACGCTGACGAACGGTCGTCAGGTGCAAATGCCGATGGAGCCGCGCGGTCTGGTGGTTTACGCCGACGGTGCCGGTGAGCTGACCGTCCATCTCGCCTGCCAAAGCCCCCACCTTGCAGCTGCGCACATAGCGGGTATCTTCAAGCTGCCAACTCAACAGGTCCGCGTATTGGCCAAGGACGTTGGCGGTGCGTTCGGCCTGAAGGTGACTTCCCAGCGCGACGAGCTGGCGGTTATCGCAGCCGCTATTATTTTGCGCCGGCCGATCAAGTGGATCGAAGACCGGCTGGAAAACCTGACAGCCGGCGGGCAGTCACGCGACGAGCGGTTGCGCGTGCGCTATGCCTTCGATGTGGATTACCGCCTCCTGGCGGCCGACATAGAATATGATGTCGATTATGGGGCGTACCCCCACGCCATGCAGGACAGCAGCAGTCTGGTAACACCCATGTTCCCAGGACCCTATCGGCTGCCAAAATACCGATGGAAGTCCACGGCCTGGTTTACCAACACGGCCGGCATGGTCCCGTATCGAGGACCTTGGATGATGGAGATGTTCGGTCGTGAGGTCTTGCTTGACATCGCGGCGAGGCAGATGGGCATCGACCCGATCGAACTGCGTCGCAAGAACATTATCTCGAAGGACGATCAGCCCTTCCAGATGCCCAGCGGCATCGTCTTGACAGACATCAGCCCTCGCGAAACGATGGAGATGACCGTCGAGGCTTTCGACCTTGAAGAGTTCCGCCGGGAACAGGCGCAAGCCCGAGCTGAGGGCCGCTACATCGGACTTGGGTTGGCCAACGGCGTAGAACCCACCACGGTATCATTCGGACACTACTCCTCCGATATTGCCCACTTAAGGGTGGAACTGAATGGCAAAGTTACAGCGACGACCAGCACCTTTTCACAGGGACATGGCACGCCTACGGCGCTAGCTCAGGTCATAGCCGATCGACTTGGCATCGCTTTCGAAGACGTGACGGTGATGGAGGGTGACAGCTCACGAAGCGGCTTCGGGTCGGGCGCAGGAGGAAGTCGCCAGGCCGTCGCCGGCGGGGGCGCGGCGCTGGTGGCTTCGGACATGCTTCGCGAAAAGATACAGCGCATTGCCGCATATGCCTTCAACGCCAGCACCGAATCGATCCGCATTGAGAGCGGAGTCATCACCGTGGAAGGATCGCCTCAGATAAGCTCCACCATCGCCCAGATTGCCCAGATGGCTTATCTTACACCGGACCGCCTCCCGCCTGGGATGGAAATGGGGTTGGAATCGCAGTATCGGCTCCGCCCGCCGATGATGGTCTTTGCCAATGCCACTCACGCTTGCGTGTGCGAAGTCGATGTCGAGACGGGCAAAGTTGCGATCTTACGGTGGGTGGCGGGCGGCGACTGCGGTCAGTTGATCAATCCTTCGATTGTTGAAGGGCAGATTTCGGGTGGCGTCGTGCAAGGTATTGCAGGCGTGCTGTTCGAAAACTTCCGTTACGATGACAGCGGCCAACCGATGACGGCGACGCTGAAAGATTATCTGCTGCCCACGGCGCTTGACGTACCACGTGTGGAATTCCGACACATGTGCACTCCTTCAACGACACCCGGAGGGTTCAAAGGGGTGGGCGAAGGGGGCGCGATGATATCGCCGCCAGCGTTGGTCAACGCCATCGCAGATGCTCTGGCCCCTTTTGGAAAGCGCTGGCTGAATATGCCGCTGTCGCCGGACCGGATCATTTGCGGCCTGGAGGATGATGCCTGAAGACCGGCCGGATCGCCAGCAGTGGATGTCCACGTCGGTTCCATGTTGGCATTGGTCAATCCTAAGTCATCATGCTTCAGGTTCACGAGGCAGATGGGGGAGCGGGGCATGACTGAAATCGAGCGGCTGGCGGCGATTGAGGAGATCCGGCAACTGAAGGCCAGGTACTGGCGCGGGATCGATAGCATCGACGGCGAGCTCGTCCGTTCGGTCCTATCCCAGGACTGCGTGCTCAACTACGTCGGATGTTGGACGGACCCGGTTACTGGCACCGACCACATGCCGGAGATGAACGTGGTGCTGCGGGGGCGCGATTCCTGGCGGGCCCGCAATCTTGATGGCCCAAACATTGCCACAGTCCATCAGGGGCACCAAAGCGAGATCGAATTAACTGGCGAGGTCACGGCACAGGGATTGTGGTACTTTACCGACCGCTTCTTCATCCCGGCCGAATCACCTTTCCCGCAGCTTGTTGGTTACGGTTGCTATCATGATACTTATGAGAAAAATAATGGCAGATGGCTGCTCAAGACGACGCGAATTACCCGCATCAGGGTCGAAGCCGGTAGACCGCAGTAATTTTGAAGAAACTGCTGTTGGGGCTAGATGAACTATGGGCGTGGAGCCCCGATGCGCCCGCAGACCCGGGGCAAGATCGAGCGCTGGCACCATAGCTGAGACACCAGACCTGATACAGCACCACCGACCTCCGGGCTGGCGAATGCGGACAGATCCTTGAAACCCTCGAGGGACAAACCGCCAGCGCTCGGAAATTGCAAATCCTGAGCCTAATTCGGAAAATGTGGTATCACCTCTTTCGCGAAGATTGTCGCATATTTGGCAAATAGGTTGGGTGGGCATCCAGCCGGCAGCATCATCATGAAATGGTCGATCGGCATCTGCTCTCGCAGCGCCTTGAACTTGGCTACGGCTTCTCGGGGGGTTACGATTTCCAGGATGCCGCTTGTTTTGAAGTCATCGAGCGACAAGGGCCTCACCACCGGATCATCGAGGCCCAGCGCCCCGTCTTCGCGTGCCCAGGTGCCATAGCTGTTATTTACATAATGATAGTAGGGCGCGAGTTCTTCCATGGCCTCTTCGGGATCGTTCGCGACGACAAAGAATAGCCCCGCTACTCGGACCGAAGCGCTCCACGGGTCCTTTCCAGTAATCCGAACCTTCTCAAGATAAAGCTCGCAGGTATCGGCAACCCCCAAATAGCCGTCCGCCTGGCGAGCGGCGCGCTCAAGTGCCTTGTCAGAAAAGCCTCCAAGAAAGAGCGGGATTTGACCCCGTGGCGAACAAGGCATGATGCGTGCCCGCTCGATAGTATAGTGATCCCCTGCGAAACTTACCTGCTCCCCAGCCCAAAGTCGGCGGACAATTTGCAGAAACTCGTCGAAGCGCGCACCACGGCGGCGAAAATCCAAGCCGTATCCGTCATATTCGCTTTTTCGGTAGCCAATCCCGAGCGCCATTTCCAGCCGACCGCCGGAAAGGATATCGAGCACAGCACATTCTTCGGCAAACCTGACCGGATGGTAGAGGGGCGCCAGCGCGATCCCAGTCCCAAGTTTCATCGACTTGGTGCGCGCGGCGATCGCGCTCATTATCAGCATTGGGGCGGGTTGGTAACCGTCCGGAGCGCCATGATGTTCCGGGATCCATGCACCGGCGAAACCGATTGACTCGGTCCACTCAATGAGTTCCAATGTTTGGGCATACAATTCGTAAGCGGGCGTTTCGTCGCCAGGAAATCTGCGGAAGTCATAGAGATAACCAAAGGTCAGTCGCTTTTTTCTGCCTCGGGCATTGCGCGTCTCAGTCCAAGCCTCTGCCATATCTTCTCTCCTTCAAACGCCGGGACGAAGGGTCGTGCGAATTGCGGCCGTGACCCTCGAGCTGCTGGCAACAGACGGCAAGCCGGTCACTCGTTTCCGCAGCGAATGTTAGGTTTTTCGGTGCTGTCGGTCTAGGACACTGACTTGTATTTTACGATCACTGGCGGTCTGTCCACGGAGGGTTTCAAGGATCTGTCCGCGCTCGCCAGCCCTTCCGGCTGGTAGTGCTGTGTTGGATCTCAAAAGGCCGGACGTTGTATTGACGCGGCGCTCTCCGTGTACCGATCATAGCAGCTCCTTCTCGCAGACAGGAGACTCAGGAAATCAGTATATCTCAGTGCCTTACCGCGCAGTGAATGCCAGCATGACATTGCCCGGCTGGCGGTTGGCGAAGCCATAGCCGGACGCCACGAACAGTTCGCCCTGCCACAGCACCGGCGCCGGCGCACCGGCGATCGAACCTCCGCGCCCGTCAATCCCGCCCAGCCCGTCGAACCCTCGCCAGGTGTCCATGTCCCACAGCACTTTACCGTTTGCCGCGTCGTAAATCCGCAAATGCCCGTCGGCAGCGCCGGTGAGGACCAGCCGGGATGTCGTGCTGACGCCCGCGCCGAGCCCCGGCATGCATTCCGGCCGCGGACGCCCGGCGCAGGTCGTCTCGCTGGCGGGCGCCGCCCAGCGCCGCGCCCCGGTCGCGGCGTCGAGCGCGTAGAGCCCGGGGCTGATCGGAAAGCCGTTGACATTGGGATCGGGGATGTCGTTGACCGGCACGAACGCCGTGCCGTCACGCGCGGCCAGGCCGAAATGGATGCCTCCCGTCGCGCCGCCACGGCCCAGGCGCGTCTGCCACAGCACTTTGCCGTTCGCCGGGTCCAGCCCATAGGCCACGCCGGATTTCTGCCCGGCCAGGACCACATCGCCCCTCGCGGTGTGGGCGACGACGGTATGTGCACCGAAATCGAAGTCGGGGCCTCCCTCGCCCGGACAATTGACCTTGGCTGCCTTGACGATACAACCGTAGTTCCACAAGTCACCCTGCGTCAGTTGATTGTGCCAGCGTTCGCGGCCGGTTTTCAGGTCGAGCGCCACCACCGCATTGCTCCATGGCGGCATGGCGTCGGCCGGAGCCGAATAAGTGTTGCCGGTGGCAAAAATCAGTTGGCCCCGCTTCACGTCGACAGACGGCGTGTTCCACACCGCCACGCCCGACGGCCCGAACTTGGTGGTGTCGTCCGCTGATGCGCCGAGCGGCTTCGGTTCGCCCACCGTCCAGCGCTTCCACAAGGTGCGCCCGGTCTTGCCATCGAGCGCGATCACTGCGCCGCGGAAGGTGCAGCAGGGATAGTGCGGATCGGCGGCCGATGCTTCCTCGAGCGACGACGTCGGGACGTAGAGCACGCCCTTATACAACGCCGGCGTCGCCGAAATGCCCGCGGCCGGATGATCGGTCACGCGGCGTTTCCACCGCAGGCGCCCGCTCACCGCGTCCAGGGCGAACATATTGCCGGTAATGTCTCCGAACCAGGCCAGCGGGTGCGCCTTGGCGTCGCCCGCGCGCCAGTGCTCCACCAGCACCGCCGTCCGCACCTCGGCGCTCGCCTTGAACATCCAGCGCAGGCACCCCGTCTCGCGATCCAGCGAGAACACCTCGCCGGTCGATCCCCCGAACGTCAGGGCCCCGCCCGCCAGGGCCGGTTGCGAGCGCAGCCGCGTGGCGTCGGGTACCGCGAATGCCCATTTGAGCCGTAGCTTGCCCACCTGGTCCGGCGACAAGCCGGCGACGCGATCGGGCATTGCGTGGTCGCCCGAAGGATTCAGGCCGATTCCGTCATAAGCAGGCGGCTGGGCAAAATCGAACCGGGCGGCCGCGCCGGTGCAGCGCCGATAGGGCGGGGGTGCCGGCGGTTCTGCCGAACTCTTCGTCGCGGTCAGGTATTCGGCGACGGCGGTTTTCTGCGCGGGGCTCAATCCGCTGCCCTGGAGGCGCATCGCGCCGTTGGTGAGCGCCTCGCGAATGGCGCGTGGCGCCAGTTGCAGCAGCACGAAGCGCAACGGTGCCCGGCCCGCGCCGCTTTCGTGGCAGCCCGCGCAGTTCTGCTGGTAGATTTCCCTTCCTTCGGTAAACTGCGGACCCGCCGATGGATCGACATACTGATCAGCGGGCGCCACCTCGGAGCGCTGGGCAGCGGCGCCAACGTGCCATTCCGCGGCCGCCAACGCTACCAGACCACCGACCAGCACAATCCTGCTCCAACCGGCCATCGTTCACTCCCCCGTCGCGACTTCGCGCATTGCGAGCGACGCTAGAGTCCGCCTTGGGTCGACGCAAGTAAGCTTGAGCAGGGGTGATTCATGTGCACTGACATCCGGCACAAGAAAACCATCAACGGGGCACCTAGCGAACCCATGTTCGGGGTCCGCGCGCTGCTTTTCGCCACGGGCCGCCGGCTCATCCGGATACGGGAACTACTAAGACGTTTTGCTGCTGTAAAAGGCCTTCCACTTCGCCGGCTCGCGGTTGCGGGCGTTCTCGATAGCCAGTCGATGCGAATGCTGGCGTTGCCGGGAACGGGGGATATCGCCCGAAACGGTGATAAGCGCGCATGAAAGGGAGCGGCGTTACAGCCCTTCGCCGCCCACCCAATGCGCGTGGGACAATTTGCGCGCGAGATTCCAAGTCTGCACGCGGATGTCCGGCACGGCCACGATTTCCCAGAACGCACCGCGCGTGACTGGTCCGATCGCGAGCAGGTGAGGATTGGCATTGCCATTGACGTCGATCGTTTCCGCCTGGGCATTGACGTCGATCCCGAGCCGATGCTTGTCGGGCCGGATATGGCCGCCGGCGAGCAGCAGACGCAGGAAGGACTCCCGTGTTCGAAGAAGGTCACCTTGCGGACCGGTGCAGTTGAAGAACCGGGCGAAGCGATTGCTTTTCAACGCATCCGAACCGCGCGGCCTCCAGCCGATTTCGATCTCGCCATTACTGACCCGGCAGAATCGGAATGCGCCCGCCAACACCGTGAGCTGACCGCTCTCCCGCATCGCTCCGATCCGGGCGGCGACCTCCGGCGCCAGCCGATGCCGGTGGACGTCCCACCATGGCCGCAGATGGCGCAGGAACCGCGCCTGCTGGTCGAAACTGGCATCGAGCCACATGCCCTGGGCATAGGGTCGAAGCTCGTCGAGCGCGTCCCGCCAGCCGATTTCACGCGCACGCTTGCGTAGGTCGTGCAACAGATCGGAGCCGCGTGCGCCTGGCCGTTGCGGCAGCCGCGGAGGCGGCAGCGCGCCATCGACATGGCCGCGCGCAAGCAGACCGTGACGGGATATCGCGACAATTTTTCCTCGAAAGCCCGCAGCGTCGAGCGAGAGCGCCACGTCCACCATCGTCAGGCCGGTCCCCGCGATGATCACGCTGTCGGTGTCGCCAAGGCCCTTGGCAATATCGGAGGACCAGGGGTTCGACACATAGAGCGTGTCGGGAAGGTCCTCGCCCACCACGCGAGGGGGATCGATCGGCGGCAAATTGCCAATCGCAATCACTGCTGCGTCGGCGCCGATGCGATCGCCATTGTCGAGCACGATCTGCGCGCGCGAGGGGCTGAGGTTGATCTCGGTCGCCGCCGCATGCCGGATCTCCAGCCGGCCGGGCGCATCGCGGGATGCCTGCCGGAGAAGCTCGGCCAGATAATCACCGTAGATCTTGCGGCAGACGAACTGCGGCGATGAAATGCCGCGTGCGGCGAGCCACGTCACGAAGTGGTCAGGCTCGTCGGGAAACGCACTCATGTTGCTGGCACGGACGTTGAGCAAATGGGCCGGTTCGGTCGTGGAATAAGCAACACCGCGCGCCGCTGCCGGCTGGCGTTCGATCAGGGTTGCGCGGGGGCCATCATAACGAAGGAGGTTGATGGCCTGGAGCGTGCCGGAAAAGCCGCCACCTATAATGCAGACATGATCGAAGCGTCTTGGGTCGGCAATCATGCGGCGGACTTAATAGGCGCTTGCTTGTGATGGAGGTATGAGGTCGATTGCACCGTTCGCTGGATCAAAGTCCACGCTTCGCGTTCGCAGCGAACGGCCGATCAGCTTGAAGAAGCTCTGTCCCTCCGGTCGCTCAGACACGTTCCACTCCGGATGCCATTGCACGGCCAGGACATCGCCACCGCATGGCCGGGCGGAAATCGCTTCGATCAACCCATCTTCCGGGGCGACTGCTTCTACCTGCAGACCTGATCCAAGCCGATCGATGCCTTGCTGGTGCACCGAATTGACCATAATGCGGTCCGTCCCGGCGATCCTGTGCAATATGCCGCCGGCAGCAAGATCCACCTCGTGGAAATGGTCGAACAGCTCTTCAAACCGCAACTCTTCTTCGGTCGACCGATGATGTCCGGCGGCATCGTCGAGCGTCACAAGCGATCCCCCGAATAGAACATTAAGCTCCTGCAGGCCGCGGCAAATGCCGAACACGGGGCGTCCCGCTTCGATCATGCCTGCCGCAAGGGTGAGCGCGACATCGTCTCGCTGCTCGTCCGTCCTGCTCTCGCCATCGCATGAACCCGCATAATGCTTGGCAGATACGTTGGAACGAGAACCGGTAAGGAGGAGCCCGTCGAGGCGCTCGACCAGCGACAGTGCATCGAGGCTGTCGGTGAGGGCCGGAACGAGCAGCGCGGTGGCATTTGCATATCGCGCAAGCGGCTCGATGAAGCGCGACGCCACTGACTGAATCGGGCGATCATGATACTCATTGCAGCACAACACGCCGATAACCGGCTTGCGCTCGCGCCCCGAGTTTTGGAACCGAGTGCGGCCGAACATCTAGAACCACGAGCTTTCAGGCCGCGCCGATCTTGAACTGGCGAATGACATGATCGTTAGTCCGCGCTTTCCGGCTGCGGAACGAGACGAAGATAGGGCCGCTGCTCCCTCCATCCCTGAGGAAAGAGCGCTTTGGCATCTTCCTTGCTCAGCGAAGGCAGGATGATGACGTCCTGGCCCTGCTGCCAGTCGGCGGGCGTGGCCACCTTATGCCGATCGGTGAGTTGTAGGCTGTCGATGGTTCGCAGGATTTCCGTGAAGTTGCGGCCGGTGGACGCGGGATAGGTGAGCGTGAGCCTGATCTTCTTCTGGGGATCGATGACGAACACGCTGCGCACGGTCGCTGTGTCCGAAGCGTTGGGATGGATGAGCCCGAGCAGGTTCGCAATCCGGCGATCATGATCGGCGATCAATGGAAAGTTGAGCGCTACGCCTTGCGTATCGGCAATGTCCACGCTCCATTTCTCATGGCTGCTCACCGGGTCGACCGAAAGACCGATCACCTTGACGCCGCGCTTGTCGAATTCCGGCTTCAGCTTGGCAACCGCACCCAGTTCCGTGGTGCAGACGGGTGTGAAATCCTTGGGATGGGAGAAGAGAATCACCCAGTTTGGACCGGCCCATTCGTAAAAATTGAGCGCGCCGAGCGTCGAATCCTGCGTGAAATCGGGGACGGTATCGAATAGTTTCAGCGTCATCGGAACCTCCGTGACACCAAACTCTATCAATCTGGTAGAGATGCAAGCGAGCAAATCTAAAGGGTGGCTAAAGCGAAGTTGTTTGCCAGTCGCGCACAAGGCGGCACCGCGGAGGCAACCTCCTTCGGAAATCCGTCTGCTCAGCCCACCTTGAAAGCGCAGAGCTTGTTGCCGTCGAGATCCCGCACGTAGGCAAAATAAAAGCCCAATTCTTCTGGCCCACGCAGTCCGGGAGCGCCTTCGCAGCTGCCGCCCAGTTCGAGCACCTTCTGATGGAAGCGGTCCACAGCTTCGCGGCTTTCGAGCTCGAATCCCGCCATGGAACCGTTGCCTACGGTCGCCGGCTGGCCGTTGAATGGCCGGAGCACGCCGAACATCGGCCTACCGCTGCCATAAACTGCGCCACCGTTGGGATGGTCGCCGAAACGCTTGACGCCGATCTCGCTCATCAATGCGTCGTAGAACGCCAGTGCCTTTTCCGGATCGTTCGTACCGACTGTGGAATAGGATATCACCTCGTCTCTCCTCGATTGTGCCGAACCCGTGAATTAAAATGACGCGACGCCCTCGACCCCTATATTTGGGCGGGTAGCGTGGACACGCCGGCGTTGGCGAGATCGCGCCCCGCGATCAGCGAATTAGGATGCCGCCATCCGGTAGCCTGCAGCCGCAGTATCCTCATGTGCGCTGGCTTACTCCCTTTCGGGCGCTTCGATATGCCTCATGTCCGCCATCTGCGGCTGATGCGCGAGATGCCCGCCATCCACTGAATAGGCTTGACCCGTAATATATTCAGACTCGTCTGCCGCGAGGAACGCCGCCATGGCGGCGATGTCCGCGGGTTTGCCGATCCGCGGCGTTAGCGCCTGGCGGGAAATCCGCTCCACCAGGTCCGGAAATTGCGCCAGGTTAGAATTCATGATCGGGCCCGGCAGGATTGCGTTGCAGCGAATGCCCTGGCGGCCGTGCTGGGCGGCAACATATTTCGTGAGCCCGATCACCGCCGCCTTGGATGTGCCGTAGGCGATGCGGATGTTGTCTCCGGCAAGGCCGGAATCGGATGCTGTGTTGATGATGGATCCACCGCCATTCCGCTCCATGTGCGGAATCGCATATTTGCAGCCGAGCATAACACCTCGAACGTTGACGTTCATCACCAAGTCCCAGATGTGGATCGGCGTATCCACGGCGGTTCGGTCGGACGTCAGGATCTCGTAAGCGACGGCCGCGGCATTGTTGAACAGGATGTCGATCTTACCGAAACGCCGGACCGTTTCCTCGATGCCCGCCTCGATCGAGGCGGGATCGCCGCAATCGAAATGAAGGCCGATCGATCCGTTGCCGAGCCGCGTCGCGATCTCCTGCGCCGGGCCATCGACGATGTCGGCGACAACCACTGTCGCGCCTTCGCTGGCGAACCGTTCGGCGGTCGCCGAACCGAGGCCTCCCGCCCCGCCCGTGATTACTGCAACCTTGCCTTCCAATCTGCGCATTGCTTTCCTCCTCAGTGCCCGATCAACGCGCGGTATCGATGATGAGTCCGCCGTCGGGCGTCATGCTGTAGCCCGTCAAAAACCGGGCATCATCGCTCGCCAGGAACAATGCCACCGGGGCGATATCCAGATCTGACGAGCCGAGCCGCCCGAGGGGTACATCCGGGATCCACATTCCCTGCCCGCCCGTACCCTGCGTCGTGGCGTCATAGGCGTCGGTATGGGCGAGCGGCAGGAGGTTGTTGACCGTGATCCTGTCGGCGCCCCATTCCCGCGCGGCGACGCGGGTGAGTGCCCTGATTGCCTCCTTGGCCATCGCATAGGGCGCGAAGCCGGGCGAGCCGAGCACCCCGGCCGAGGAGCCGAAATTGATCACGCGGCCCACGCCGCCGACGCGCAGATAGGGGTAGGCCGCTTGCATCGCCCGCAGGCACGCGATCGGCCCGGTATCGAACTGACGCTGCAACTGCTCGACCGTCACGCCATTGACGGTCGCCTGCGTGCTCTCCAAGTCAAAGGCGTTGTTGACGAGTATGTCGAGTTGACCGAATTGACGTGCCACCTCGGCGATGGTGGCTGTGATTTGCGCGCCATCGCCAACATCGCACGTCATGCCGATCGCCGTTCCACCCGCCCCGACGATTTCCTCGACAACCTGATCGACATTGGCCTTCGTTCGTGAGGTCACAGCCACATGCGCGCCTTCGCGCGCGAAGAGCTTGGCCATCGCGCGGCCGATGCCTCGTCCCGCTCCAGTGATGAGCGCAACCCTGCCGTCCAGCCGTCCCATACCGCTCACCCTCCTCCGAGTTTTTTCTGACGCCGCTACTGGCAGGCCCCGGACGCGCACAAACCTTTCATTGGGCAGGAAGGACCGACGAACACGGCGTGGTTTAGGGTCTCCTTCTTCGGTACGCCGATCGACAGCTCATTCGCTTCGCATCAGCATCAGGGAGAATGCCGTGGTTCAATTCGTTGTGGAGCAGACGCACTCGCCGCGGCGGACGGGTTTACGTCAGCTTGGCTGGAGCGCGACATCGATCACAGGCAACGATGCTAACCGACGATTTCCGTTGCGGAGCAATTGCAGGTTCGCGCTGGAGTGGCCCGTACATGATTGATATGTTGATGCACAACGATGGGAGAAGGAGAGGGTGATGGCCTATGGGGAGGTGGGATTAGCGCTGGACGATGATTCCGGCTTCACCATCGGAAGTTTTATCGCCGCCGTCCACGCAAGCGTGCCGGCGTCCGTCACGCGCGAGCAGGTGCTGGCGACATTGCTCGCGCTGCAGGATTCCTATGACAGTCCGAACCTTGAAAAGCGTCTCGCGCTACTCGCCGACGACTGCCGCGTCGAGGATCCGGCCGGACTTCCCCGCGGCGGCGGCAAGGCCGGGATGGAGGCATTCTTCCGCAGCACGTGGGACAACGGCGTTCGGCTCAATCGAATACCGCGCGAACGCATCATTGTCGGCAACGAAGCGATCGAGCATATCGCGATGGTGCTGGAGAAAGACGGGCTCGAACCCCATCCGCTCGCGCACATGGTCCATTACACGTTCGATGATAGCGGGCGGATCCGATCCATCCGCGTCTTCTTCGACATGAAGAGCATTTTCCGTCAGCCGGAGGCGAAACCCGATGGTGGTTGGTGAGGCGATGGCCAGCGGAGCGCTGAGCGCCGAGGACGAGCGCGCGATCATCGCGGTACTGACCGCCTATGCAACGGGGGCCGACGAGAAGGACCACGCGCTGCTCGAAACCTGCTTTGCCGAAGGAGCCACAGCCAATTACGGAGCGCTGGGCAATTTTGAGTCTCGCGAGGCGCTGATCGATGGCGTGATGGCATTGGTCAACGGCTGCGGCACGTCCCTGCACTTCATGAGCAATTTTGTGATCCAGGCTGATGGCGAAGGCGCGATCGCACGCTGCTACACACAGGCTGTGGTCAACCTGCCCGGGCTCGACGCGCCGGCGCGCACCGCAGGCATCTACGACGATAGACTCGTCCGCGAAGGGTCGGCCTGGCGGATCATACGAAGAACCTACACCTCGATCGGCTGACGACACAGGATGCGCAGGCGGGACATCGAGAATAGGACGACATGGTCATGACGCAATTTTCGGCTCGGCAACCGGGCCGGCATCATCCGCGTCAAGGCTGAGCCGAACGATTGCGTCATCCCGGATCAATGATGCATCGGCCTGGGCAGGCGGCCGAATACCGGCGGGCCGGTGCGTGTTGATTTCGGTCGCCGCCGCGCCGACTTCGTCATCGACCATCTCCGCCCGGAAGGCTTGCCGCGCCCTGAAATCTGATCGATGAATGGCGCCATACAGCGCTCAGCACTGCAAATCCATCATGCATGAGGCAACGCCCGATCACGTTTGGCGACGGCTTGGATCAACGGAACGGATTGGGTGGTTTGCCCTGGATTATAATCTGCGGAAGAGTTGATCAGAAAAGCGACCTGTATTGGCTCGATTATCGCGATCACCGACAGCAGCAGCAACCCGCGAGATCGGCACGTATGACGAATATGGCTAGCCAGCCTCGAACAATCTTGCTCCCTATGCTTCAGATACAGAACGCACGGAGCCGAGGGTCACAGGTTGGAATCCTGTCTCCCCGACCACCAAACCGGTGTCCGGTCCGGCTAGCGTGATTAGCTGCGAGGCGGGACCCCCTTGGCAATCAGCGCCTCCAACACTGCCGTGATCCTGTACGGCTTCCTGATCAGAAGTGACTCAGTGACAAGCTGCTGCTCGTCTGGCGCGTATCCGGTGGTATAAATTACGGGAAGCTCCGGCCGGAGCTGCCGCGCATATTCGGCTATATCCCAACCGTTCAGCACGCCTGGCAATCGAATATCCGTAAACAGAGCAGCTAAGCCTTGTTCGGCCGCCATCTGCCGAATAGCGTCTTCGCCACTGGTAGCTTCCAGCACGGTATAACCAGCATCACGAAGCTCCTGCACGACGATCTCCAACAAGAGGATTTCGTCCTCCACTACCAGAATTGGCGGCCCCCCGACTGGTGTCATTTTGCTTTGCACCCCCGCAGAATTATTCTGACCATTGTTCCAACGCTTTCGGCACTTTCCAGTTCGATCTGTCCCAACGACTGGGTCACAAATCCATATACCTGACTGAGACCGAGGCCGGTGCCCTTTCCTAACGGTTTGGTGGTAAAATATGGCTCGAATGCTCGGGAAGCTGTTTCTCTCGACATCCCCAATCCGTCGTCAGAGACTTCGAGCACAACTCGCGGCTCCTCGCCCTCAATGTCCTCGCGGGTATAAGTTTTAATCTTTATCTTTCCGCCCGCCGGCATCGCATCTCTTGAATTAACGATAAGGTTGAGTATCGCGTTGACCGTCTGCGGACCATCGACGTTCACGTGCGGCAATTGCGGTGTCAGGTCCAACTCAAGGGCGATGTTCGAGCCCAGGGTGCGCTCAGACAATTCGGCTGCACTGTTGACCAGTGAGTTGAGGTCTTGAATCACAGGCTGGAGTGTTTGCCGGCGCGAATATGCCAAGAGCTGATGGGTCAAAGTGCTTGCCTGCTCCGCAGCGTCGATTGCTGCCTTAAGAGATCTTGAAGCTCGCTCGTCGCTGACGCTTGAGATCCGGTCCGCTCTCTCTATTCCTGCGATAATTATCGAAAGAAGATTGTTAAAATCGTGCGCGATTCCGCCGGTGAGCTGACCTATTGCTTCCATCTTCTGTGATTGACGCAGCATGTCTTCGGTCGCAAGGCGTTCCGTCTTTTCCTTTTCAAGAGCCGCCAGCGCCATGTCTCGTTCATCGATCCTCAGGCGCAGGTCTTCATTCATGCTCTGCAACTGCGCCTGCGAAGGGAGTGCGATTGCTTTGGGGAGGAGGGGCCATAGCGCAACTGCGGTAGAAACCGACGCTACAGCCGTACAGGCTTTGATGATTGCTTCGATGCCATAATCTGCTCGCCAGAGTGTCCAGATGGACATGAAGTGCGTGGCTCCGCATGCCATGATGAAAATGGCAAACATCCACACCACCCATCCAAACTGGACGTCTCTGCGTTTGATCAAAAAATAAGCAATGACCACGGGGATGGAGAAATATGCCGTGCCAATCAGCGCATCCGATATGACGTGAGTCCATATCAGTTCCGGCTGCCAAAGCAGACAATAGCCGTGCGGAGCCATGCCTGGCGCATCCAACAGTCGCTGAAACCATCCGAACATGACGTTCCTTTCAGCCAGCTTCTCCGCCCAGGCCAACAGTCCAGGACACAGCCTCCCCTGGGGGAGGGCCATTCCTATAGGAAATTCCATCAGAAATATCCCGCCTGCTTTTTCCTTTCTATTTATGCAGTCCCATCATGTTCAACCGCGCGACCCTGGCGCTCCGAGGTCGTCGATAGAAGCATCTCCTGCATGACCTGAGTGAGGGGACCGCGCCAAACTCTCGGTTGGGTAGACGGAACGCCGCGCTTGATTGAAGCGGCAGAAGATCGCCTATCCCTGTCCCGAACCCTTGCTTGCGCAGCAGACCGGACGACCCGGCAGGGCCCTTCCTGATCGGGGCGACTGGAATATCGGCACGATCGATCTGGACGAGAGCTACGAGGCTGTCGTCAATTAGCGGACCACGAATCTGACACGATCGACCGTCTGGCCATTTACGTCGAGGATGGAGATCAGATGCACCCCCGGCGTGGGCAGGAGGAGGGGTGAGGCTTCCGCCGGCCCCAGCGATCGCTTGTCCAGCAGGAGCCGGTCGCCCGAAGTCGCCCCCGTCACCGACACGCGGATGCGCTGGCGGGAGAGCGGTATGTCGGGATCGAGCGCGTAGATGGTTCCCATGACGGGAGTGGTGATGCGGGGGCGTTCCGCGGAGGCAGGTTTCTCGGCGAATCTGACCTGGCTTGTTCCCGGCATGAAATATTCGCGTCGCGGCGGTTCGATGGCCCCTGCGAAGATGATGTCGCGGACTACGACATCATAGGGTCGAGGCGGGGAGCCGCCAGGTCTTCCCTGATGCAGCGCCAGCATGATCTCGCGCCACACTGGCGCAGCGCCGCTGGTGCCGGATACCGCTCGCATCGAATCCCCCTCCAGATTTCCGATCCAGACCGCGACCGTGTAGCGGTCCGAAAAGCCGACGCACCAATTGTCGCGCATGGCTTTGGAGGTGCCGGTCTTGACCGCGGCCCAGAACGGCAGTCGGAGCGCGCTGTCGAGCCCGAAGGTGCGGGCACGCGCGCCGGGATCGGCCATCATGTCCGATACGATCCAGGCCGCGTCCGGCGAGACGATCGGGCGGGATTGTTTCGGCGGATCATCCATCCTGAACCGCAGAGGCGACCAGCGCCCGCCACTGGCAAGCACGCGATAGGCGTTGGCCTGCTCGAGTAGCGTGACCTCTGCCGAGCCTAGCGCGAGCGAGAAGCCGTAATAGTCGCCGTCCTCGGTCAGCCCGCGATAGTCGAGATCATGCAGCCGGTCGCGAAAATTGTCGACGCCCACCAGCAGCAGCGTTCGCACCGCCGGCACGTTGAGCGATCCCGCCAGCGCGCTACGCAGCGAGACAGGCCCTTTGAAGCTGCGGTCATAATTTTGCGGCACGTAGAGTCCCGAAGCCGTATCGAGCTGAACTGGCGCATCGTTGAGGATCGATGCCGGGGTCAAATAGCCGCGCTCGATTGCCATTGCGTAAAGGAAGGGTTTCAGCGTGGAGCCCGCCTGCCGATAGGCGTCGGCGCCGTCCACGGACGCTGCGGTCGATCCGCCGCCGACGCCGCCGACATAGGCCAACACGTCACCGCTCCGGTTGTCGAGCACCACCACCGCGCCATCGCGCGCACGCCGTTCACCAAGCCCAATCAACTGCCGGCTGAGCGCCGCCACCGCTACCCGCTGTATGGAGGCATCAAGTGTCGTGGTGACGCGCATGCCCGGTTTTTGCAGCAGGCGCCCGGCGAGATGCGGCGCCAGCCCCGGATCGATCGCCAGCGCCCGCGCGGGGCCGAACGCATCGGCGATCCGGGTCTGGATAGCGGCGCAATCGGAATGCTCGAGGCGGCAGGCACGGCGCGCGATCATGGCCGGCGGCGCTTGCGGATCGGGCAGCAAGGCGGTGAGGATAGCGCCTTCTTCGCCTGAGAGCTGGCTGGGGGGCTTTCCAAACAAGCCACGGCTTGCGGCGAGGATACCCTGCGCTTCGCCCCGGAAACCAGCAAGGTTCAGATAGGCTTCAAGGATGTTGTCCTTGGACCAGCTTCGCTCGATCGCCATCGCCGCACGCATTTGCCGCGCCTTGTCCCGCAGCCGTCGCTTGCCAGGCGCTGCCAATTCGGGTGCGAGAAAGCCCGCAAGCTGCATCGTAATGGTCGATGCGCCGCGGGCATGCCGGCCCTCCCATCGATCGCGCAGCGCCCCAAGCACCGCGAGCCAGTCGACGCCGGTATGCGCGCGAAAATGCCGGTCCTCGGCGGCGATGACGTCGTGCAGCAAGGCTGGCGAGACATCGGCAAGCGCTGTCCATTCCAGCCGCCGCCGGCTAAAATCGACGCGCACGCTGTCGACCAGGCGGCCGTTGCGGTCATAGAGCCAGCTTTCTGAGGGCTGCCACTCAGCGCGGACTTTCGCGTAGCCGGGCATGGAGGGCGGCCAAGTCGCAATCCACAGCAGTCCGAGCAGCGCAATGGCCGCGAGGAAAGCAAGCTGGCCGATGCGCTTGCCGGTCAGCAGCTTCACTTCATCGCCACCGTGATCGGCCGGTTCGGGATGGTTGCGCGAATGTCTGGCGAATAGAGCGCTTCGACGCGGGTGGGCGGAAGCTGGAAAGTACCGGAGCCATTGAGTCGCACCGCATATTCCACCACGACGCGCCCGCGCGGCATCCAGCCGAAATAGCCGCGCCACGCATCTTGCCCGCGCTCGACATAGCTTGGCTGCGTACCCTCGCCGTTCGATGCTTGCGCAGCCAGTGCTGCGGATTGGCCGCCAAGATCGCCAATGATCGTTGCGCCGCCAGGAATGGGATCGTTGATCACGACCCAGTTGCGCTCAGCGCTGGCGTCGACAGTGATGCGGATGCGCAGCACGTCGCCTCGCAGGAGCTTGCCGGGCACGCGGCGCTGGATCACCTCGATCTGCTTGGCGATGCGGTACCCTGCGAACAACGGGCTTGTGAGCGGCACGGCGGCAGAGAGCGAGACCTGCGCCCACGGCCCCGCATTGGCTGATTGCGCGAGGATCAGCTGCGCCGACTTGGGCGGCAGCGGCAGACTGTAGAAGGGGACGTCTCCCTTTGCCGGCCAGTTGGCAGTGCGTGTCGCGCCTGCCAGGCTCATGGTCGTGCTGCCGCTGATCGCGCCGGGCGGGTAAAGTCCCGCGAACCGCCGAGCGACGATCGTGCCCCAGGCGTTGGCTGTCGTCGAATCCCAATGCCCACGCCGCTGGCGGAGCGCGACGCCCACCATCATTCGCGGCCCTTCGTCCTGCCACCCGGGCCGGCCAAGGATCGCGTCGAGCACGCGGATCGCCACCTCGTCGCCGGTTGACATCAGCCACCAGGGCGAGGCCGCCGCGTCGCTGAGATCGAGCCGCGAACCTTCGTAAACGAGCCGCGTCCGCAACACCGCTTCGGCCTGCGCGATCTGTGCCGGTTTCGCGCCGGCGATGCGATGCAGGGCGGTCAGCCAGTCCGCCAGCGCGGAGGTCTGCATGTCCTTCGGATCAAGCCCAATCTGGCCAATCAGGCCGGAATCGGCTGCGTTGTTGCGTGCCAGCGCGGCTAGCGCGGCCAGCTTTTCAAGCCGCTGGTCGCCGGTCGTGTCGCGGCTGAGCCGACCCTCGACGACAGCACGCAGCGCGCCGGTCATGCGGGTGCGGTAGGCCTCGGGAATGGACCAGCCCGCCTCGGCGGTCAGCGACAGGGCGTAGGCGGTGAGCGCGATCGAGCCGTCGAGCTGCTGCGTCGGGAAATAGCGCAGCAGCCCGTCCCCATCGAGAAAGGCCGGGATGTCACCCGCCAGCCGGTTCCAGCCGCCGACGTCGCCAGCGACGACCGCCTTGGAGAGCAATTGCTCGAAACAGCTATAGGGATAAGCAGCCATGTAGCTATGCACGCCCTCCAGCGGCGGCGCGAGGCTGTCGGACAGCCGGACATCCACCGAACCGCGCCCCGGCAGTGCGCCGGCCGGCGGCGCGAGATTGATGACGCTATGCGGCCCCACCCGCGCCAGTGTCGCCGCCCAGACTTCCAGCGGAACCGCCGGCACGATCGTCTGGGAGACGGTGATCCGGTCCGATGCGCGGCCGTCCTTGGACCGTGCGTTAAGCGTCCACTCCAATTTGTCGCGGTTGACGGGCGCTTTCAGCCGCCACGTGACGCCTGCCGTCGCGCCTGCAGGAATAGTCACCGTCAGCGGGGCGGCGGTGCCGACAAAGGGCGTGATCGTCGGCTGGGCTGTCACCGTCATCACCTTGTCCGATCCGTTGCGCAGCGTGAAGCTCGCGCCATAGAAGTCGCCGGATCGGACGAGCGGCGGCACGCCCGAATAGATGCCGAGGTCCTGCGTGGTGCGGATCGAGGTGCTGCCCGTCCCGAAGCGATCCGCGCCGGCCGAAGCGATCGCCACCAGCTTGAATGAGGAGAGCGCGTCCGACAGCGGCACCGTCAGCCGCGCCCGCCCCTGCGCGTCAAGCGGCACGCGCCCCTTCCAGAGCAGCACCGGCCGGAAGTCCTCCCGGTTCACCTGCGAGAGATCACCGCCCCCGCCCCCGCCGGTCGGCACCGCCTTGCGCCCATAATGGCGCTTGCCGACCACCTGCATCTGCGCGGTCGAGGTCAGCACCGAGAGCGGGCGCTCGCCCATCATCGCATCGAGCAGCTTCCAGCTTTCGTTGGGCGCGAGCTGGAGGATCGCCTCGTCCACGGCAGCGAAAGCAATCTCCGCCGAATGCGGCGGCTTGCCGTTCGATCCCTTCACCTGCACACCCACCCGCGCCACGTCGCGCACATGATATTTGCCGCGGTCGGCGCGGACGTCGACCGCGAGCCGGCGTGCCTCCCAGCCCACGCTGATCTTGGCGCTGCCCATGCGGAAACTTGGCTTGGCCAGATCGACCAGTGCAGTCGGCTTCGCGGCGAGATCCTGGAAGAAGGGCAGATGCCAGCGTCGCGCAAAATCTGCGAGCCACAGCCGCCAGCCGGCGACCCGCCCGCGCACCGCCAGCACCGAGACATAGACGTCCGGCGCATAGGACCCGCGCAGCGGCACTTCGATTACCGGGTCCTTGCCCGAAAGCTCGGTCACGAAGCTCGCCAGCACGCCCTCGCGCTCGACCGTCACCAGGGCTGTCGCGGTGCGGAACGGCATGCGCACCTGGAGGCGCGCGGTTTCGGTCGACCTGTACTCGCGCTGCTCCGGCACCAGATCCATGCGGTCGCCATTGTCGCCGCCGAACCACCAGTCGTCGTCACCCGCGAGCCAGACCGAGGTGACCGCCCGCGCTTCGTTGCCATTGTCGTCGCGCACAGTGGCGACGGCATAGACCTCGCCGGATACGCCTGGATCGAGCGCGCACTGGGCGAGACCCAGCCTGTCGGTATAGGCCGAGCAGGCGGCGCGCAGCCGCGTCACTTTCGCGCTGTTGTCATAGGCATAGAAGCCGCCGATCAGCCGTCGCCGCGCCGAGATGATCTCCCGGCTGTAGAGCTGTACCCTGACGAGCTTGCGGACCGCCGGTTTGCCGTCGAGATCCAGCGCGACCAGCTTCAGGCGCAGATCGTCCTGCTTCATCATCCAGCCGTCGGTCTTGATGCCGAGCTGCACGGCGGAAGGACGGATCGGGATGTGCTGCGATGCCGTCAGCATCTCGCCGTTGGCGTCGGGGTAATCCATCTCGATCGCAAGCGTGGCGCCGTCCACGATCGCCTTGGGAATGGCGATGTTGCTGTGCGCGATCCCCTGGCCGTCGAGCGTGAGCGCGATCGTCTCGGCGGCGGGGGTTGGCGGGGCGATGTCCCTGTTGTCGCCATCCAGCGGCGTGATCCCTTCGGTCATCGGCATACCGCCGAAGCTCCAGCCATCCCAGCCTCTGGGCGCTGCGATGTCGCTGTCGAAGGTCGTGCGCAGCGTCACCGGCATCCTCGCCGCGCCGCCGCCCGAAAGATAGCCGACGAATAGATCGACCGGCACTTGCGCAGGCCGCACCAGCGCCTCCTTCGGCCCGGAGACGGTCGCCCGCATCGTCGGCAGCCGATATTCGTCGACGCGCACGGATTGGCCCGTCGAGATGCTATCTTCGCCGACCGTGACCGAGATGTCATAGTCCCCCTGCGGCGCGCCCTTGGGCGCGGTCCATTCGCTTTCGCCGATCCCGTCGCGGCCAAGCACCAGCGGCTGCTCGAATTCGGTATCCGATCCGCGATGGCTGAGCTTGAGCGTTCCGCGCAGCGCCTCCGGGGCAAGGCCCGCCGCGATCGGCCGGCGGAGGTAATGTTTCATATGCACCGTCTCGCCCACGCGGATTAGCGTGCGGTCGAACAGGGTGTGGAAGATGCGCTGCGTCTTGTCCCAGCCGAAATCGAGATCAAAATCATAGGGCTCAAGCCCTTTGTTCCAACTCGTCAGCGTGAAGCTGAAATCGTCGCCTTGGCGCGCAGAGATCATCAGTGGGTGGCTGCCCTCATCCTCGCAGGAGGCATAGCTTTCCGGATCGGGCAGCTTGCCGCGGACCAGCAGCCGGCCGAAAGCGTCGGTCACGCCGCGCGCGAGCAATCTGCCGGTGCAGCTGTCACTGATCTGGATCGCGGCGCCCGGCACGGCATGGCCGCTGTCGAGCGCGGTCACCCAGGCGAGCGAAGGTCCGCGCCCCCATTTGAAATGCACCGCCATATTGGTGACAAGCGCCCCGGCGGCGACATAGCGCGGCGTGTCGCGGCCGAGCAGCGCACGCCCGAGCGCCGGGCTCGCCATCTCGACGACATAGAAGCCGGGTCGCCCGAGCGGGATGCCGATCACCTCAAATGCCTTGCCCAGGCCCGGCAGAGGCAGCGACCGCGTGACGATGCCGGGGCCACTTCGCAGCAAGGGTGTGTCGCGCGTGTGGTTGGCCGTCACCTTGCGGCCACCTTCGATTTCCTCGCGATAATCGTTCTTTTCCGCGCCATCGAGCCTGCGCAGCCAATCCGCGATCTCGCGATCCGAGCCTGCCACCCGCAGCGATTTGCCGCCCAGACTGAGGATGTTTCGGCGCAACGCCGGCTCGACATTGCGCACCGTGATCGGCAGCACGCCGCCCTCGTTCGCCTCCAATATGCCGAAGGTGGCAGCGAACTTGGCGAGCGGCGGCGCCGTGTCGAAGCGGATTTCGAGCGGGAAGCGCGCCGCATTGGCAAGCGCGCGGCCATTATCATCGCGAATATCCGGCGGCAGCACGACCGTGCCTGAGACCGCCTGAAGCGAGCGCGCCTTGAAGCTGACTGAGGAGACCGATGCCTGCGTCGTCTCATCCTCGCCCTGTTCGGCGCGCGGCTTCTTCTCCGGCCTCAGTGTGGTGCCGTCCGCCAGTTCGATGCGAACAGCCTCGGCCTTGGCGCGCGAAACCGGCGCGCTGAAGGTGACGGAGGCAGGCTCGAGCGGATTGCAACCGGCATGAGGATTGACCCGGGAGCACTCGAACTTCGCCGTGAACTCCTCGATCACCTTGTAGTCGAAGCGCTGAGTCCGCCCGGCAATGCGGCCGCCGCCTTGGATCGTCTCGGGCCACACCAAGGCTATGTCGCGTCCCGGCGGCAACGGGCGGCGGCATTTGAGCGCGGTCACGGTTCGGAGCGTATTGGCAAGCGCCGCCGGTGCCTTGGGCAGCTCGGTAGGCAGCCCCGCCTGTTCGAGAAATCCCGACGCGCGATAATCATTCTTGCCCAGACCGGCCAGGATCGCCGCGGCGGCGGATGGCTTGAGCAGGTCGACTGGAATCTTCTCGCCGATGCCGTTGACCGCGCAATAGGCATTGGCCGCCACCGAGGCGCGCACGGGCGCGACATTGGTGGCGACGAGAAAGACCTGGTCCTGCTGGATGGCGCCGTCATAGGCTTGTGGCAGGATGGCGCGGACGGTCGGGCCCCCGGTATCGATCACGAAGCGCTGCTGTCCGCCGATCGATTGCCCCGCCAGGCTCTTCAGGCCGGTTTTCAGCGTCAGCGTGCAGCTGATGCCGCCGGGCAGTGGGCGCTGAAACTCATGGACGAAACTCTCCTGATCGATCCAGCGCCCCTGACCCGCCACGGTGCAGGCGACATCAACCGGCGCTGCGGCACGTGGATCGCCCAGCGGCACCATCGGATCGGAAAAGCGAATGGTGTAGCGCTCGACCGCGCCGTCGCCATTCCCCGGCGTCGCCGTGACAACGGTGGGCGGTTTGAGGCTCGATGCTGCAATCGGCGCGAACGCGAGGATTGTGAGCGCAAAGCACGTCAGCAATCTGCGCATCAATTTCCCCCCCGGTTCTCGTTTGACTATTACGTTGAGGCGGCGTTTTTGAACGGCCTTACGAACGGGTAGGCGAATTGCGCGCGGTAGCCGTGCGGCACGTCCTCGGGCACGCCATAACCCTCGGGCCAGCGCTTCTCCGGCAGATGAAATGTTCCGAACAGCTTGTCGAGCCAGGGGAAGTGGATCGCGAAGTTGACGTCCACCGCCTCCTGCTCGAGGCCATGATGCCAATGATGGAAGCGCGGCGTCGCCAGCCATTGGCCGAGCCTGCCGAAATCGCCCTTGAGATTGGCGTGGAGCAGCGAGCTGTAGACGTAGACGAACGCGATATAGGCCTGCATGACGGAGGGCGAGAAGCCGAAGGTCATCAGCGGCAGCGAAGTGATGCCGCGCAGCAGGATGATCTCGAAGAAATGCATCCGCGCGCCCGCGAGCCAGTCCATCGCCTTGGCGGAATGGTGCACCGCGTGAAAACCCCACAGGAAGGGCACGCGGTGAAAGGCGCGGTGGAACCAGTATTGCGCGAGGTCGGTCAGGAAGACGACCTCGACGAACTGCAGCAGCCATGGCTGGCCGGAGATGGCCGCGCGGATCTCGCTCCAGTTGCTGGTGTGCGCGTTGATCATCTGCGAGGGCGCGAGCGCAAGGAAGGTCAACACCTGCACCATCATCGAGCTGATGAGGTAATAGAACAGGTCTTCGCGCCATTCGATGCGGAACAGGCGCTGATCGGGCCGATGTGGGAACAGCCGCTCGATCGGCGCGAACATGAGGCCAGTGACGACAAGGTTCACTACGAAGAAGTCGACGCCGAAAAAGACGCCCCAATCGTGCACATCCCGCGCGGTGGCATTGGCGCCGCCCAGCAGCGCGGCGACAATGCCGATGACGAGCGCTGTCGCCCCGATCGCCTTGCGCGGCCGCAAGAACAGGCTCAGCAGCGCCAGCGCATAGGCGCCGAGCAGGACGATGTGGACGAGCAGGCGGAATCCTGACCAGTCGCGGAGCGCGGCGAGCTCGGGTGTGGAGAATAATGTCGGCCAGCGTAGCGCAATGACCAGGCCAAGGCCGAAGACGGCTAGCAGCAGCCCGAAAAAGCCTGAAAACCAGCCGCTGCCGAAGCGCCGTGCCTCGATCGGCGCCTGCAGATCATGCTCCAGCCTCGCCAGAAACCCTTCACGCTTCGCCATCCGCCCCTCCTGCCGCCTGACGCTTGCCCCACTCACCCCCGCACGCCGCAGCCATCGCATCATGCACCCGCGCCAGCGCGGCATCAATGGGTGCGGTTTCCCCGAGCAGCTTGAACGTGCCATTGAGCGCGAACACGCAGTGGCCGTGCACCGTCGCGACCAGCGATCGCGCGAGCGGCGCAGCCAGATCGCGCTTTCCGGCAGGGAGGGCGGCCGCGATCTCCTCCACCACGATCCCGGTCAACTCCGCGCGCCGCTCGCCATACCATTCCGGCGGCTCGCCCGAGGTCAGACGATGATCGTAGATCGCGGACCAAGCATTATAATTGTCGCCCGCGAATTCGAAATAACCGCGCACCAGCACGTCGAGCCGATCGCTCCGGCTTTCGCGCAGTCGCCGCCGCAGATGACCGGCCCAGAGTTGGAATGTGCGGCCGTTGATCGCGAGGATGAGCCGGTCATAGGTGCCGAACACATTGTAGATCGTGCCGATCGAATAGCCGATACGCTTGGCGACTTCGCGCGCCGAGAAGCCGGCGAAACCCACCTCCGCCATCAGCCGGTGCCCTTCGGCGATGATCAACTCTTCCAGCTCCGTCCGGCTATGATCCGACCTTCGGGCCATCGCAACTCCAAATAGACACTGTTCAGAATTTAATTGAACACTGTCTATTTATGCGCTATCGCCCGATCGTCAAGCTATTTCGGTGGGGTTCGTCATGTCCGTCATCCTGGCTGGTCTGGTCATTGCGGTCGTCATTTTATGGCAGCGCATTCAGCGACTTGGTCAGCGCGTCGCCATTCTCGAATCCGCCGGATCGCGGTTTTCCGACGCCGAGTGGCCAGCTTCGCGGCCCGCGCCGATGGAGGATATGCCGCCACCTCAGCAGCGCACGGTGACGATCATCAATCGGCCTCCCGAGCCTGCCCCTGTCGAAGAGCCGGCGCCTGCCGAAGCCGAAACCGTCCTGCCGCCGGTTCCCGAGCCGGCTTCGCAGCCTCGCACGATCGGATTCGAGGAGCTGTTCGGCACAAAGCTTCCGATCTGGGGTGGCGGCATCACTCTGGCCGTGGCCGGCCTCTTCATCGTCAAATATTCGATCGATGCCGGATTGCTGTCGCCTGCGGTACGGGTGGTGCTTGGCCTGTTGTTCGCGGCCGCCCTGGTGATCGGCGCCGAGTTTGCGAAGAGCTGGGACCAGACTGCGCACGATCCTCGCATTGCCCAGGCACTGGCGGGCGCGGGCGTCGCCACCGCCTACGCCTCCATCCTTATCGCCACCAACCTTTACGATCTGATCGGTCCGGGCACGGGCTTTACGGGCCTGGCCCTGATCACCGCCGCGGCGCTCGGGCTCGCCCTGCGCTTCGGCTCGCCATCGGCGGTGCTCGGCCTGGTCGGCGGTCTCGCCGCGCCGGCGCTGGTCGGGCAGGAAACGCATAATATCGGGCCGCTCACCGCCTATCTCGGCATCGTGATCGCGAGCCTCGCCGGCATCAGCCGCCGCCAGCGCTGGCCGTGGCTGACCGGCCTCGCGCTGCTTGCCGGGTTTGGCTGGGGTGCGCTGCTGATCGTGTTCGAGACGCTGGATGGGCTCAATGTCACTGCGCTGGCGAGCTACACGCTGTTGCTGGCGTTCGTGGTGCCCCTGCTACTGCGCGGCGAGGCCAATGCTTCGCCGATGCGGACTGCCGCCGCCGCGATCGGCGCGCTCCAGCTCGCCTGGATCGTGATGCAGGGCGGCTACGGCATGCTTCAATGGGGCTTTTACGGCCTGCTCTCGGCTGCCGCCGTCGCGCTGGCCCGCTTCGATGCGGATCAGCGCAGATTGCCGCCGATGGCGCTTGCGGTCGGGCTGGCGACGATGGCGAGCTGGAGCCATCCCGTCGGTCTTTCGCTGGCGCTTGTCAGCGGCGGCGGCATCCTCATCTTCGCTGGCTCGGCGCTGGCGCAGATCTGGAGCAGAGGCGGATCGCTGCGCGACCCGATCCAGGCTGCGGTGGCCCTGGGCGGCATCCTGATCGTCGCCTGCATGATCGCCCCGTCCGGATTGCTGACCGACAAGCAATGGAGCCTGCTGGCGCTTGCCGCGGCGATGCCGTTGATCGCGGCGGCGGCGATCGGCGCGCGCAAGGCATTGCCGTATCGCGATCCACGCTTTCTCGTCCTCGGTATCGCATCGGCCCTGCTATGCTGCGTGGCGCTGCCGGAATTGTTTGATCGCCACGCGCTTCCGGCGCTCTATTCGCTGGCGGCCGTCGGCCTGATCGAGCTGTGGCGGCGGCGGCCTGATCTCGATTATCGTGGCGCCATCCTCGTCACCTTAGCAGCGGCGATCGTCAGTTTGATCGAAAGCTTCGCGCGTTGGCTGGGCGGCAGCCTGATGACGCTCGCGGGCGAGCCGCTCTACGTCGGCATGCTGCCGCTGCCCGGCCGCGCGACCACTGACCTGATCGTCCCGGCGGCCATTCTCGCCATCGCGGCGTGGCGTAGCCATGCGCTGGTGCCCGGCATCGTCGTGCGCAGCGCGCTCGCCGCCAGCGGACTGCTCGGGATCGCGGGCTTGTTCGTGCTCTACAAGCAGCTGCTCGCGATCGCCGATGGACCGGCATTCAAGGATTTCGGGCTGCTCGAACGCGTCCTGCTCGATCAGGCGCTGTTCGCGATCGGCTGGGCCGCACTCTCCTATCGCGATCGCGCGGCGGGTCTGCGCGAGCTCGGGCTGGCGGTGACGGGCATCGCGATCGTGCGGGCCGCGCTTTACAATGCGCTGCTGTTCAACCCGCTGTGGCGCGATCAGCTGGTCGGCGTCGTGCCGCTCGCCAACCTGATCGCGCCGGCTTTCCTGCTGCCGCTGGGCTGGCTCTGGCTTGCCGGACAGATGGAGCCGGCGCTGGCCAGCCGGGTAAAGCCCTTCATCACCGGTATCCAGATGGCATTTGTGTGCCTGTTCGTCGCGGCGACGGTACGGCAGCTCTTCCATGGATCGCTGCTTTCCGTCGGCGGCGCGGGACCGGGCGAGGATATCAGCCGCTCGCTGGCCGCGATCACGCTGGCCGTCGGCTTCCTGCGCTGGGGCATCTTCAGGCGCGAACGGGCGTGGCGGATCGCCTCGCTGGTGCTGATGCTCGGCGCCGTGCTGAAGGTGTTCCTGGTCGACGCCTCGGGGCTGGAAGGCCTGATGCGGATCGGCTCCTTCGTCGCCCTGGGATTCGCCTTGATCGGAATCGGCTGGCTCTACAGCCGCCATCTGAGCACCGATGCGCCGTTAACCCAAGCCTGACCTCCCGCCGCTATTGACGCCCTGCCACCGGAGACACGTGCCCATGTCCGCGCCCGAATTCTCGCTGCTCGTCAAACGCCGCTTCGCGCCGCTGTTCGCCACCCAATTCCTCGGGGCCTTCAACGACAATCTGTTCAAGACGGCGATGCTGATGCTGGCGAGCTACGGGCTTTATCGCGCCGAGCCGGGCAAGGCCGAGATGCTCGCCACGATCGCCACCGGCCTGTTCATCTTGCCCTATTTCCTCTTCTCCTCGCTGGCGGGCCAGGTGGCGGACGCATGGGACAAGGCGCGGCTGGCGCAGATCGTGAAAGCCGCCGAGATTGGGATCATGGCGCTGGGGCTTGCGGGTTTCGCTGGCCAATCGGTGGTGCTGTTGCTGGGCGCATTGTTCCTGATGGGCGTGCATTCCACGCTGTTCGGCCCGCTCAAATATTCGATCCTGCCCCAGCATCTGCACCAGAACGAGATCATGGGCGGCACCGGGCTGGTCGAGGCCGGGACCTTCCTCGCCATCCTCGGCGGCCAGCTGCTGGGTGGCGTCGTGCCGCCATGGCAGGCCGGGCTGGTCGCCTGCGGGCTCGCCGCGCTGGGGCTGCTCGCCAGCCTGTTCATTCCCGCAGCACCGGCCACCTCGCCCGGCCTCAAGATCGACGCCAACATCCTGGCGGCGAGCTACAGGATCGTCCGGTCGGCGAACGGCATTCGCGGCGCATGGCTTTCGATCCTCGGCATCAGCTGGTTCTTCGCGCTCGGTGCCGTGCTGCTCGGCGAGTTCATCCCACTGGTGAAGGGCACGCTGCACGCCCGGCAGGATGTCGCGGTGCTGTTTCTGACGATCTTCTCGATCGGGATCGCCATCGGATCGCTGGCGGTGAACAAGCTGCTAGGGGGCGAGGTCTCGGCCCGCTACGTGCCGATCTCGGCGCTGGCATTGTCCGGCTTCCTGCTCGAGCTCTGGCTCGCCACGCGGGGTTTCACGCCGATGATCGCCGACGCCGGCTCGCGCGATTTCGTGACGCAGCCGGGGAGCTGGCGGATCATGTTCGATCTCGCCGCGATCGCGATTGCGGGCGGCATGTTCATCGTTCCGCTCTACGCGATCCTGCAGACGGCAAGCCCGCCGGAGGAGCGCTCGCGGATCATCGCCGCCAACAATATCGTCAATGCCGCGATCACTGTCGTGGTGGTGGGGGCGGTCGCGGGGCTGCTGGCCGCCGGTATCAGCATCCCGGGACTCATCGGCGTGATGGGCGGGTCGACGTTCGTCGTCGCATTGATCAGCATCTGGCTGTTGCCCGAAACCCTGTTCAAGGCCGTCATCCGGCTCATGCTCAAGCTGTGCTACCGCGTCGAGGTGAGCGGCATCGAGAACATGCCCAAAGCCGGCGAACGCGCGGTGGTGGTGGTCAATCATCTGAGCTTCCTCGATGGCGTGCTGCTCGGCGCATTCCTGCCCGGAAAGCCGACCTTCGCTGTCAACACGCACATCGCGAACAGCTGGTGGGTCAAACCCTTCCTCGGCTTGTTCAAAGCCTTCCCGGTCGATCCGACCAACCCGATGGCCGCTAAGGCGATGGTGAAGGCCGTGCGCGAAGGGCACACGCTGGTGATCTTCCCCGAAGGCCGCATCACCGTCACCGGCGCGTTGATGAAGGTCTTCGACGGCCCCGGCATGGTTGCCGACAAGGCCGACGCGCCGATCGTCCCAATCCGGCTCGATGGGCCGCAGTACACGCCGTTCTCGCGCATGAGGGGCAAGGTGCGACAGCGCTGGTTCCCCAAGATCTCAATTGATGTGCTGCCGCCGCGCCGCTTCGCCATTGCCAATGATTCCGGGCCAGAGATGAGCGCCAAGCAACGCCGCGCGGTCGCGGGCCGCCGTCTCTATGACGAGATGAGCCGGATGATTTTCGACACGTCGGACACGAGCCGCACGCTGTTTACGGCGTTGTGCGACGCGAGTGTGCTTCATGGCGGCAAAGCACTGGTGGTCGAGGACGTAAAGCGCGAGCCGATGAGCTATGCGCGCCTGATCACCGCCGCCGGCCTGCTCCGGCAAAAGGCGGCGCACCACACGCGACAGGGCGAGGCGGTCGGCCTGCTGCTGCCCAACGTCACCGGCGTTGCGGCTGCCTTCTTCGCGCTGCAGGCGATCGGCCGTGTGCCGGCGATGCTCAACTTTACGGTGGGCCTTGCCAATATGCGCTCGGCCTGCACGACCGCCGAGATCGCGACGATCGTGACCGCGCGCGCCTTCGTCGAACAGGCCAAACTCGGCGATCTCATCGCGGCCCTGGCGAGCGATGGCATCCGTATCGTCTATCTAGAGGATGCCGGCGCGACCATCGGCGGGTTCGAGAAACTGTGGGCGCTGCTCAGCTACAAGCGCGCCGCCGCCCGCCACCGCAAGCTGCGCCTATCGCCTGACGCCCCTGCCGTGATTCTCTTCACCAGCGGGTCCGAAGGCACGCCCAAGGGCGTCGTCCTCACCCATCGCAACCTGCTGTCCAACTGCGCGCAGCTCGCCGCGCGCATCGATTTCAACACCAGCGACGTGGTAGTCAATGCGCTCCCTGTGTTCCACAGCTTTGGCTTGACCGGCGGTACGCTGCTCCCGCTGCTCAACGGCATCCGCACTGTCTTCTATCCGAGCCCGCTCCATTACCGGATCGTGCCGGCGCTCGCCTATGACGCCAATGCCACGATCCTGTTCGGCACCGACACCTTCCTCTCGGGCTATGCGCGGATGGCGCACAGCTACGATTTCTATTCGCTGCGCTACATCTTCGCGGGGGCCGAGCGCGTGCGGGACGAAACCCGCAAGGTCTATGCGGAGAAGTTCGGTCTGCGCATTCTCGAAGGCTATGGCGCTACCGAGGCTGCGCCAGTGATCGCGGTCAACACGCCGATGCACTTCAAGGCCGGCACCGTCGGCCGCCTGCTGCCCGCGATCGAAGCGCGGCTCGACGAGGTCCCCGGCATCGATGAAGGCGGCCGCCTCTATATTCGCGGCCCGAACATCATGGCTGGCTACATGCTCGCCAGCGAACCCGGCAGGCTCCAGCCGCCAGAAGAAGGCTGGCACGACACCGGCGATATCGTGACCATCGACGAGGCCGGCTTCATCACCATCCGTGGCCGCGCCAAGCGCTTCGCCAAGATCGGCGGCGAGATGGTCTCGTTGCCGGCGGTGGAAGGCTATGCCGCAGCGGCGTGGCCGGGGGCGGAGCATGCCGTTGTCACCAAACCCGATCCCAAGAAGGGTGAGCAACTGGTGTTGTTCACGACGGCGAAAGTTGCCACGCAGAAGTCCCTCCAAGACTGGTGCAAAGCTCAGGGCGTGACGGAACTCATGATCCCGCGCGATATCCGACTGCTTGATGCGCTGCCCGTGCTGGGTACGGGCAAGATCGACTACGTGGGCCTTACAAATCTAGTGAAATAGCATGTTTGAGGTGCCGTTATGCTGATATTTTGTTAGGGACCACATCTTACAAAGGCTATCTTGCGTCACGAGGACAGTCTTTCCGTGTATCCAGCCGTGTACACGAACAGCACGCGTCGTGATGAAAGCTCTCTTATACTCGTGAATTCTGCTCCCGTTAGAGTTATTTTGACTTAGCTAGTCCGTTTGTACAGTTAGTTGATGTCGCTCAATGCGAGGAGCGTGTCGTTATACTGGCCGATTTGGCGGTGCCCGGAACTGCAACGCCCATGCGATCGAATTCATCCGCGATATCCGCGTCCACCTGCACGAGCGCCGCCTGGTCGGCGCGGCTCTTTGCGGTCTCGCCAAGGCCAGCTTCGGCAAGGCTGCGCCCGTAGAGCGCGGGCGCCCAGAGCGGCCTGCGCGCCAGCGCGGTGTCATAGGCCTTCACGGCATCGCCGAAGCGCCCGAGACGCAACAGGACGAGAGCGCGGCTTTCGAGATAATCGGTGTCATCGGGTTTCTTGGCGATCGCGGCGTCGCAATCGGCCAGCGCCGTATCGAGCATCACTCCGGCCTCGCCTTTCGCACGGCAGGTTTTAGCGAGCGCGACGGGGCTTGCGATGATAGAGCGCGCTTTCGCAAAATCCTGTTCGGCGGCGACGCTATAGCCGAGCTTCGCAAAGGCGAGTCCCCGGCGCAGCAAGGCATCGGGGTTGCCCGGTGAATTGGCCAGCAATGCTCGCAAAGTGCCGATCGCTCCGGAATAATCCTTCTGGTCTAATTGCAGGTCCGCTCTCGCGAGCAGCGTCATGGCCGATTGCGGATCGCCGCGCATAGCCGTGTCGGTGCTGGGATGGGCCGGGTCCGGTGCAGCGGCGTCGGGCTTCACCTTGGCGGCGGCATCGATGTCGGCGGCGCGGCCGGCAAAGTCCCGCCACGGGCGGGCCCGGCTGCGGTTGATATAGGCATAGGCGCTGGGGGCGATGGCAAGCGCGCGATCGAAAGCCTTCATCGCCTCCGCGTGATTGCCCGCGCGGGCATAGATCATGCCTGCGGCCACCTGCGCATAATCGCTGTCGGACTCGGCGGCAGCGAGCGCGGAGGCCTCGGTGTTCGCCAGATCGCGCTTGCCCTGCTGAAGGTAGAGATTGGCGCGAAGCAGGTGCATCTGGAACTCGTGCGGCTCGAGGCGCAGAACCTCGCCTGCGTCCGCGATCGCCAGATCAGCCCGGTCCAACGCACGATAGAGATAGGCGCGATGATAGAGCGCGAAATCGTCCTCCGGCCAGAGCGCTATGGCCTTGGTCAGCGCGTCCACCGCCTCCTGCACATGATCGGCATTCGAAGCGAGCAGCGCGCGCCCGTCGTAGATGGCGCTATCCTTCGGATCGATTTTTTCGGCTGCGGCGAGGTCGGCTTCGGCGAGGGCGCTCTCTTGCTTCCAGGCGTAGGCGACGCCACGCCCCGCCAGCGCACGCAGATTTTTTGGATCGAGCGCCAGCGCACCGGTAAAATCGGCAATCGCTGCATCGAAGTTCATATTGTCGAGCAACAGGTTGCCGCGCCTGACGAAGCCTTCGGCGTCGGCTGGCTTGTCGAGCATTGCGGCATCGACTTCACGCGCGGTCCCCCGATAATTCGTGGGTTTTCCGATATAGACCGTCTTCTCCGCCAGAGCGCGCAGCGTTTTCTGCGCGGCGGCAGCCTCGGCGGCGGGAAATTCGGGCGCGATCGTGCGGGCGCTCATTTCGCCGGTAAAGCGATCGCCAGCGATCGCGACATGGCGATGATAAGTTGTGCCTGCCACCGTGATGTCGACATCCTCGGGGTGCGACAGGCTGAACGCAGCCCCCTTCGGCAGCAGGATCGTCTCGTCGACTCGGTAATAGGATGGATAACCGGTCGCGAAGGGCGCGCCCTGCATCTGCCCAGGGTCGCGCGTGAAATCCGCCTTGTAGCCGACGCCCAGGCCATCGGTTTCGTACCAGTCGCTGCTCCAATCCATCTGCGCCTGACCGTCCATCACCAGCCGTTCCTCGCGCAGGCCAGGATCATAGGTTGCGCTCACCGACTTCACGTCGACGAAATCATATTGTTTGCGCCAATATTGGCGGAGATGCGTGTCGCGCAGCTCCGGGCTCAGATTGGCGAGGCCAAGATTGAGCTCTAGCGCGGCATCGTCGCGCCACAGGCTTTCTACGTGGAATGGGGCGGGCACGGAAAGGCCGGCCGACGCATCTATCCTGACGCTGGTGACGCTAGCCGGCTGTTCCGGCGCGGTGGGCACCAGCGGGACGAGGCTTGCGGCCGCTATCAGCGGCAATCCCCAGCGGAAATAGGGCGTGCGGATCTGATCGAGCCTGGCGTCGCCTGTGCGCGTGCCATCGAGCCAATAGGTTTTCGCATTGATGGTTGCGCGGACGAGCACATGGTTGAACATGCCCACTGCAGGCAAGCGCTCGTCGAGGCCATCGCCCACCACGGCGTTGACGATCACCGGCTCGGCCTTGATCCCCAGTCCGTGCAGGAGCGCGAGCAGCAGGGCTGTCTTGGCCTTGCAATCGCCGAACCTGCGCGACCAGGTCGTTTCCGCGTCGGCGGGCACCAGGCTACCATCGTTCATGCCCAGAAAGACGTAGCGAACACGTTCCTGCACCAGTGCGAGCGCGGCCTGTGCACGCACGACCGGATCGGCCGATTGCTGTGCAATCCGCGCGATTTCGGCTTGCAGCGCGCCCTGCGGCGGCAGTGCCGATGCCTTCACATAGAGGGGCGCCATCAGATGCGCGAGATCGGCCCAGGATCTGAAATCGCTCATCTCCCAGATCCGGCTGATCGCGTAGCGCAGCGGTGCGCCCCGCGGCGCCTGGAGCGGCTGAAGATCGTCAAGCGACAGCTCCACGCTCGCAAGATTGCCCTCGCGCACCGGCTTGAGCTCGGGCAGGCCGGCTGCGCTGCGCAGTCTCATATGAATCGATGCGGGCCATTGTGCACGCATATGGGCGCGCGCGATCGGGGCGCCGTTCCAGCCGCCGCCGATTTCCTCGACATGGTCCTTGAGCGCGGGATCGCTCCGGCTGATCGACGCCGAGAAATCGACGATGTCACCGACCTGAAGACCTTCGGGCTGGATCGTGGCCGTGAGCACGCCGTCAAGCATCGCGTATTCAAGATTGGTTTCGCGGCGCATGACCGTGAAGGTCTGTCCGGATTTCAGCACGTCGATGATCGTGCCGCCGCGATGGATTTCGAGCTTGTGCACGGTGGCGACATCGGTGTCCGGATTCCAGGAGAGCGTGACATTGCCCGCGGGCAGGCCCTGCGAGGTCTGAATGCGATAGACCGATTCGAAGTAGCGCGTCTGATGCTGCGGTTGCAGGTCGAACTGCTGATCCTGAAGCAGCAGGTTGATCGGCGCTTCGCCAGGCTTGTCCGGCGCTGCGGGTGCGGCAACCGGCTTAACCCAGGCCGGTGGCGGGGCGATCGCAAGCTTGTCCGCCGCGCTTGCGGGCATCGCTGCCAAGCCCGCAACAGCAAGACCTAAATATTTTAAGCTCATGCCGCCCCCGTTACTGCTGTTCAGCTTAGCCTTTTTGCTTCAAACATCAATCGGGGCATGATGGAGTTGGTTAATGTGGGGGAGTGTCGCAAGGCTGGCATTTGGCGTGCTCTTGGCGGCTGCGGCGCAAAGCTCCGAAAAGGGCGTGACGCCGATCAATCCGGCAAGCTGGATCACCACCGACGATTATCCGCCCTCGGCTTTGCGCGCTAGGGCTGAGGGTATCAGCAGCTATCGGCTCGATATCGACGCGGCGGGCCAGGTGACCAGTTGCACCATCACCCAGACGAGCGGCACCCTGGCGCTCGACGAAGCTGCCTGCGCATCGCTGCGTGCGCGTGCGCGGTTCAATCCCGCGCGCGATCGAAGCGGCCACGTGATCGCCGCAAGCTATACCGGGCGGGTGCGCTGGCAGATCCCCAACGATGGCGGCGCCGCCATGGCGCTCGAGCATTTCCAGACATGCCCCGTAAGCGGCCGGCTGTCGATCCACGTCGAGACGCCCTATGGATGTGCGAACTAGCCCCGGCCGCCTTGGAATTTGGTGTTCTCTCTTGTGGCACGGAGTTCCGCACAACTTAAGCCCCGCACCCCGATGATCGGGTCAGCTTTGCACTCAGATCGCGAAAAAGCCGCCGATGCCGTGCTGACCGCGATCTGCATGGTGGCACCCGTAGCCGGATCACGCCCCTCGCGGCCGGGGGAATCCTTCACCTTGAACTTTCCGAACCCGGCACGGACGCTTCCTCGCCCTCGACGGCGGCATCATCGATCGCGGCCCGCACGAGGGTTTCATGGATCTGGCCGCAGTGGCCAGCCCCGCTTCGCAGCAAGCGTATATCCATCGTATCAATAGCACTATATCTTTAGTAATAATATTGTCGCCTTTAGGGTTAATCTCACGCTTTTAAATTGGTAAAAACTCCAGTCTGTTCCAAAAATTACCTTTTATTCACCACATCTGGCTTAGCTAGTGTCCCGTAGCAAGGGATGGGCATGTGGATCGCTTTGGGCGACTGGATCTGGGACAGCAAGCAGGCCTGCTTTTTGCAGTTGTCGGGTGCTGCCGCGTCGCTGTGCGCGGCCGCCCGCTGAGTCACAACTGATGCCCGTTCCGAACCTTGTCGCCATGGCTCGATCGCTCCGTGACCTGCTTGCCTCGCTCAGGGCGGAGGTGCGCGGTGTCGCCCTGGTCGAAACGGCGCTTGCCGCTCCGGTCATGATCGCGCTGGTGATCGGCCTCGTCGATACTGCTCGCTACGGTCAAGCAAAACTCACAGTTCAGCAGGGGGTCAATCGCGGGCTCGAGATGTCGATGATGAACGGCTCCGCGTTGAGCGCCACCGATATCCAGACCGAGGCGGCATCGCAGGCAGGCGTAGACCCAAGCGCCGTGACCGTAACGCAAACGCTCGAATGCTCCGGCACGGCCACCACCTGGAGCTCGAGCTGCACCTCGAGCCAGGAAACGGCCCGCTACACCCAGATCCAGATCTCGACGACTTTCTCTCCGTCCTTCGTGCTCGGAAGCATGGCCAAGCTGTACGGGGATGCCAACGGAAACATTCCTATTTCAGTGACAGGCGTGGTGCGGATCCAATGAGGTTCAAATCGCCTCTGCGCCGCCTTGGGTGCGATTGCCGCGGTGCCACGATCCTGGAATTTGCGCTGGTCGCACCGGTATTGCTTGCGATGCTGCTGGGGATCGCCCTGCTCGGTATCGTGTTCTACGCCGAAGCGGGGCTCAGGAGCACAGTCGAGGACGCGGCTCGTTACGCCACCCTGTGGCCGAGACCGAGCCAGACGCAGATCCAGGCACGCATCACTGCCAAACAGTTCGGCATGGATCCCGCCAATATTGTCGGGCCGACCATCACCTTCAACACCACTACAGCACCATATTATGTAACCATAACAATGGGCTACAATGTCACTATCAACTATATTCTCGGCAGTCAGACCATCGCGCTGAGCGAGACCCGCCGTGCATATGTGAGCAGCTGAAAGGTAGCCGTTCCATGAAATCCTGGCTCTCTGTCATGTCCCGCCTGCGGCATTTCTTGCGCGATCAGCGTGGCAACACGTTCATGATCGTGGCCTTTGCGCTTCCGGTGGTGGTCGGCGCTGCCGGGCTTGGCCTTCACGCAACCCAGTTGGTGCTTGTGAAACGTCAGTTGCAACGCGAGGCTGACTCGGCTGCAATGGCGGGCGCCTATTCACTTAACCAAAGCCAGGGCAACACCGCAGCCACGGCGGCAGCTAACAAGGCGCTGACGCAGAATGCACTCGTCACCGGTGCGACCGCAACCATCACGCCGGGCTCCTACACCAGCGGGGGAACCACCTATACTTCGGCGATGTACGTGCAACTGGTCAGCACCCAGTCAACGCCGTTCATGGGGCTGTTTGGCCGTTCGACATCGGACGTCTCCGCCGAAGCGCGCGCTGCGGTCGTGCCGAACGGCAATGTTTGCTTCCGCGCGCTGAAGACAGGGAGCACGACGGGCATCACCTTCGGCGGCAATTCCACGATCAATCTCGGATGCGGATCGGGAACCAATTCTCAATCCGTCTCCGCAGCGGTCAATGTGAACGGCCAGCCCAGCGTGACATCCTCGCCAATCGTGGCGATGGGTGGAATTGTAAGCTCCACCGCTTACGCTAGCGGTACGGTGCTGATGCCCAACCATGACCAGCTTGGGGATCCCTTCGCCAACACCGCCAATCCAACCTCGAGCGATGTTTCCAACGGCAAATGCAAGAACGGCGGCAACTGGAACACCATCAACATTGGGTCGTCCGATCCGCCGGTCAACGATAGCAGTGGAACTCTGTATCCCCCCGGCTGCTATGGCACCATCAATGTTCAAGGTACGCTTACGCTATCACCGGGGGTCTATTATCTGGCGAACGGAGCCAATAACGCCGGCCTGCAAATCGGCGCGCAGGCGCATTTCACATGCTTGGGCTGCACCTTCGTATTGACCAGCCTGACGCCCAACAATGCCAACAGCTTTGCGACGATGGACATCAACGGCGGCGCTGAAGTCGATCTCACAAACTCTACCAGCGGCACCTATGCGGGAATTACCATTTATCGTGACAGCAGAGCGGCGGCAACCAACCAGTGCTGCCAGATTAATGGCAATTCCAATTCTTCCTACAGCGGCGCTTTCTATTTTCCGAACGACACGCTCACCTTCAACGGCACTGCGGGCATGTCGCTCGATTGCTTTCAGATGGTCGCGGGCTGGCTTTCGTTTAGCGGCAATGCCTCCATCACGAACACTTGTCCGCTCGATCCGACCAAATGGGCGCTGAATTCCGTCCGATTAATAGGTTGAGAAGATTGAACATGTTGAAATTTTTGAAGAACACGCGGGGCGCGACGGCAATTGAATATGGCCTAATCGCAACCTTCATCGCGATTGCCGCCATCGCTGGAATCACCACGCTCGGCGGCAAGGTGAGTCAGAGCCTCAACAATACCAGCGCAGCCTTCGGATAAGCCGTCGCCCGCGCTTCGCCGCGCTCAGGGCAGATCCGCTTTGTCGAGCACGACCTTGCCCCCGGCCAGACCAAATTTGGCGATTTTGCGGCGCGCAAGCAACCGAATCGCGCCTTCCTCGTCAGCGACGAACCGAAAGAATTGATCGCTCGATATATACCGCTTCAAGGTCGCACTTTTCGCAAAATCGCGCGTAATGGTTACGAGCCATGGCGAACCGTCGATCTCGGTTTGGAGGGATATGCGCTGGCGATGGATCATTTGGCTTCTCCATCGCGGAGAATAGCCTGCGAGCGTAGCGCAGAAAAGCTAACCTAGGTTATATTGGCTGCTTTCCGCTCGCGCAGGGCTCGGATGAATGCCTCGGCCTGCGCCGCAACATCGCGCGCGGATTGGCCCGGCTTGTACAGCGCTGAGCCCAGGCCGAAGCCATCGGCCCCCGCGTCAAGATAGGCAGCCATGCTGTCCGGCCGAATGCCGCCGACCACCAGCAAAGGCACCGCACGTGGCAGCACAGCGCGCTGGGATTTCACCACCACCGGCGGCGCGGCTTCGGCGGGAAACAGCTTCAACACGTGCGCGCCGGCCTTGAGCGCGGTGAACGCTTCGCTCGGCGTATAATAACCAGGCGACGCGATAAGGCCGGCCGCCACCGTCGCACGAATGACGTCGGCGTCCGTTGAGGGGGATACGATGATCCGCCCGCCTGCGTCGGCAACATGCTGCACCTCGTCGGTCGAAAGCACGGTGCCTGCGCCGACAATGGCGCGATCGCCGAAATGGCGTGCGAGAGATGCGATGCTGCGGAGGGGATTCGGCGAATTGAGCGGAACTTCGATGATCCTGATTCCGGCATCGAACAACGCCTCGCCGATATCGATCGCCTCTTCGGGCCGGACGCCGCGTATGATCGCGACCAGCGGGCACTGCGCCATAAAGTGGCGGAAAAGCTCAGACGGATTCACGCCAATTCCTTTGCGATCAACATGGCACCTGCGAGAAAGGCCTTCTCACCGTCAATTTGCTGGCACGGTCGGCCGGCGAGAGCGAGCGCCGCCGCATAGAGCATCGTCAATCGCGGGTCGCCAATGAGGGCGACCGAGAGCAGCGGGTCACTGTCCTCCAGCCCGATCTTGATATCGCTGCCAATGAGGAGTCCGCTTGCGAAGGACGCCGCATCCTCCCGTGCGAGATTGCCCAGCAGCGCCTTCGCGCGCACTGAAAAGAGCGCGGCCAGCAAATCATCATGATCGAGCGCATGCCGGACCCCCGATTCAAAGGCTTCCCCGGCGAATACCTCCGCCCCGAGCAGATCCGAAAGAATGCTGTGCTTGCGCAGCAGCGCGAACATCTCGCCGGTCATCACGGTGCGGAAGGATATTATCGCCCGGCCGCGCAAATTCGCCCATTTCGCATGGGTGCCCGGATGGCAGACGAGCGCATCGGGACGGACCATCCCGCTGCATGCTGCACCGAGAAGCTGGATTTCCTCGCCGCGCATGACGTCATTATGCCCGGCGCCGGTCATGCTTATGCCGGGCACGATGATAACATCCTGTGCCGGCCGAACGAGCGCGCCGGCAATGTCGGTCAAACTGGCTGGACAAGGAATATAAGGCACCTCGATCCAGCCGCGATTGGAGCCGATCATCCCGGCCAATATGATCGGGCTGTGCGGATAGTGCTGACGCAAGGCCGCGATCTCGCGATCGAAGTCGCCTGGTCGGAAGGCGGTGATGCCGCGATCGTCGGCGATCCGCTCCCGCAGCTCCCCATCGGCGCCGATGACGAAGATCCGCCGGTTGGTCGTGCCCCAGTCTATTGCGACACAGTGTCGGGCCAACCCCATCCTCGTCCTTCGCGCTGCCATCGATCCCGTAAACGCATGACGGCGGCTCGGGTCGCCTCAAGCGAAGCAACTTTGGCCGGGTGGGGGCGTTGGGTCGGCTGATGGAGCGCGCATGGCCAATTTCATGTTCTGCACCGGGATTGAGAACAGCATCCCGAAGATCAACAATGGCCGCACCCGGGTCGATCAGATGGAGGTTTGCGGGCATTACCGGCGCTGGCGAGAGGATTTCGATCTCGTCGAGGAACTTGGGCTCCAATATCTGCGGTTCGGCCCGCCCCTGCACAAGACGTTTCTGGGGCCTGGCCGGTACGACTGGGAATTTGCTGACCTTACGCTGACCGATCTCAAAACGCGCGATATCACCCCGATCGTCGATCTGTGCCATTTCGGCGTCCCCGACTGGATCGGCAATTTTCAGAATCCCGATTTTCCGATGCTGTTCGCGCGCTACGCCGCCGATTTTGCCGAACGCTATCATTGGGTTCAGCTTTATACGCCGGTCAATGAGATGTTCATTTGCGCGGTCTTCTCCGCCCAATATGGCTGGTGGAACGAGCAGATGACCAGCGATTTAAGTTTCGTCACCGCGCTCAAGCATATCGTCAAGGCCAATGTGCTGGCGATGAAGGAGATCCTCAAACGCCGGCCCGACGCGATCTTCATTCAGAGCGAATCCTCCGAATATTTTCATGCGGACAGTCCAGCCGCGATCGGCCCCGCCGAAATCATGAATTCGAAGCGCTTTCTATCGCTCGATCTCAATTACGGCCGGCGCGTGAATAGCGACATGTACGAATATTTGATGGACAATGGGATGACCAAGGAGGAATATCATTTCTTCCTCGGGCAGCGGCTGAAGCAGCACTGTATTCTCGGCAACGATTATTATTGGACCAACGAACATCGCGTGCATCATGACGGCCGCACCTGGGCCTCGGGCGAGGTGTTCGGCTATAGCGAGATCACGCGGCAATATTATGGCCGCTACGGCCTGCCCGTGATGCACACGGAGACTAACTTCAAGGAAGGGCCGAATGGAGACGAGGCGGTCAATTGGCTGTGGAAGGAATGGGCCAATGTGCTGCGGCTTCGCAATGTCGGCATCCCGACCGTCGGGTTCACTTGGTATTCGCTGACGGATCAGGTTGATTGGGATACGGCGCTGCGCGAGCAGAACGGTCATGTAAACCCGCTCGGCCTTTATGATCTTGATCGCAATATTCGCGCTGTGGGCAAAGCCTATCAGCAGCTGATCAAGGATTGGCGCGATGTGCTGCCCGCCCAGAGCGTCTGCCTCGTGGTTCCCGTCGTGCCGCCCTCGCACGCCGGCCGGATCGATGCGCGCGAGCAGGAGGCGGCGGCGAGCGGACGGCTGCACGCCGTGCCCGCCCAAGGCGATAATCGCGACACGGGACCATGAGCTGAGCCATGAAGATCGAACGTATCGAGACTTTCTATGTGCCGCCGCGCTGGCTGTTCGTGCGCGTGGAAGCCGACGGGGCGATCGGCTGGGGCGAGGCCAGTCTGGAAGGCCATGCCGAGGCCGTTGATGGCGCGTTTGAAGCATTGCGGGATCGCTTCATCGGCCATGATCCGCTGCGCATCGAGGATATCTGGCAAATTGGCTATCGCGGCGGCTTCTACCGGGGCGGGCCGGTCATGATGAGCGCCCTGGCCGGGCTCGATCAGGCGCTTTGGGATCTCAAGGGTAAGACGCTCAACCTGCCAGTCTGGCAAATGCTCGGGGGCAAGGTACGCGATCGGGTGCGGGCCTATGCCTGGATCGGCGGCGATCGGCCGGACGAAATTGGAGACGCCGCGCGTGCGCGGCGCGACCAGGGTTTCGCCGCGATCAAGATGAATGCGACAGCCGAACTCGATTTTCTTGGCACGCCTAAGCTGTTTGACGATGTGGTGGAGAGGGTGGAGGCGGCGCAGGCCGAAGGCATGGATGTCGGCCTCGATTTCCACGGCCGGGTCCACAAGGCGATGGCCAAACAGCTCGCCAAGCGGCTCGAGCCGCTTGGGCTGCTGTTCATCGAAGAACCGCTGCTCTCCGAGAATATGGAAGGGTTGGCGCAATTGAGCCAGCTCGTCAGCACGCCGATCGCGCTGGGCGAGCGGCTTTTCTCGCGGTGGGATTTCAAACCGTTTCTGGCATCAGGTGTGGTGGATATCATCCAGCCCGATCTGTCGCACGCGGGCGGGATTAGCGAATGCAGGCGGATCGCGGCGATGGCGGAGGCTTATGACGTCGCGGTCGCGCCGCATTGCCCGCTGGGGCCGCTCGCCCTGGCCGCCTGCGTCCAGCTGGCGGGCTGCACGCCCAATGTGGTCCTTCAGGAAATGTCGCTCGGCATCCACTATAATGTGGGCCACGATCTGCTGAGCTTCGTCACCAATCCTGAAGTCCTGACGGCAGTGGACGGCTATCTGCCGATCCCTGATCGGCCCGGCCTGGGCGTCGAAATAGACGAGCAAGGCGTGCGTCAGGCGCATAAGGCGCGCCACCGCTGGCGCAACCCGATCTGGCGCTACAAGGATGGAAGCTTCGCGGAATGGTAAGCTCCGCCCGCAAAATCAGGCGGCAAGCGGCCGATCGACCGAAAGGCCGGCGAGCGCATAACGCGCATCGCATGCCGCTTCCTCATCCGTCTGGACCCGAAGAAAGGAGACGGCGAGAGTGCGGCCGAAAATATCATCGCCGCGCAACCGGATTTCTGCCTCCGCTTCTGCCGGAAGACTGTCGCGAAGCGACGTCAGCTCGGCGATGAGCTGGTCCAGCGACGAGAAATTGGCAACTTCAACATACTCTCTAACGAAACGAGCCATCGTGACCCCCCCGGGTACAACTGAATGCGTGTCTAGCTGCACAATTTAACGCCGCAAACTTGATTCGAGCTTAACGGGACCAATTTGCGACGAAGCGAGTCCACGCGCGTTGCCGAAAAATACCCAATTGTTTGAGCCCGTTAGCACGGCACCGTAACGAGGAACCACAATGAGCGAGAGACTGGAAATAGGTGCGGGCAAGCTCTCGGCATTGATCGCTCCGGAAATTGGCGGTGCGATCCAGCGTCTCGATTGGGCCGATCGCGGCGGGTCCTGGCCGGTCCTGCGGGGCGCCGATCACATCGGCGGGCCATTGGAGGCGGCCTGCTTCCCGCTGGTGCCATTTTCCAACCGTATCAGGGGCGGGCGCTTCATGTTCCGCGGCAGGGCGATCGCGCTGGCCCCCAATATGGCGGGCGACCCAAGCCCGCTGCACGGGCAGGGATGGCTGCGTGCGTGGCAAGTCCAGGGCGCAACCGAGCGCGATATCGAGCTTTCGTTTGAACATGCGCCAGGCGAGTGGCCGTGGCGATATCGCGCCCGGCAGCGCTTCGAAGTCGATGACGACGGCCTAACCGCCATCATTTCCTGCCAAAACCTCTCGAATGAGCCGATGCCCTGCGGGCTCGGTTTCCATCCCTATTTTCCTTGCCAGCCGACGACCATGCTCCGAACGAGGGTTTCCCATGTCTGGACGGTCGACGAGAATGTGCTGCCGGTGGAAAAGATCGAAGCAAGCGGCCGCTACGATCTCCGGGACGGGCCGATCTGCGGCCGCGCGCTGGACAATGGCTATGGCGGATGGGGCGGCCGTGCGGACATTGACGATCCGTCCATGCCGTTCGCGCTCAGGCTCTCGTCACCCGACACCCATTTTTTCCAGCTCTATTCGCCGGCCGCGGGTGGGCTGTTCGTGGCCGAGCCGGTCAGTCACGCCAATGACGTCCTCTCCTTTCCCGAGGAAAATTGGGCATCATTGGGGCTCAGAATATTACAGGCGGGGGAGACGATGACGTTGCGAATGCGTCTCGATCTCATCACGCGGCCGCTGGCATGATCTCCGCTTCCAGTGCGGAAGGAGCCGCTGCCGAAAAGCGCCGGATGGCGTCCTGGAGCGTCGGCAGCATCGCCCCGCGTTCGCTTCCGAGCGCGGAGTAGCTTGGGCGCGGCGCGGCCCAACCGCTGCCCGAACCCTTCATGCGCTCGATCAGCGAGACGTCGAGCCCGTGCGCCTCGGCAATAGCGAGTGCGAAATCGCTCCAGGCGAGGCCCTCGCCATTGGTGAGATGCCAAACGCCCTCCGCGCGGTCGATCAACAGATCGAGAGTGGCATCCACCAGGTCCGGCACATAGGTCGGGGAAACAATATAATCCGCAACCGCGGTGAAGCGGCGTTGGCTGCGCAAGGTCTGCAGCGCGTGGACAGCAAAGTTATGGACGTCATGAGCGGAGAAGAAGGCAGCGGTCCTGATCACGAGGTGAGGCCCGCCCAGTTTCGCCAGTGCACGCTCGCATTCGGCCTTGCTGTGGCCGTAGACATTGAGTGGAGCCGTCCGATCGCTTTCGACATAGGGCGCGCGGGAAGCTCCGTCGAATACGAGATCACTTGAAAAGCTCACGGTGGGAATATCCTTGGCATTGCATGCGCGGGCCAGCGCGACCGCCCCGTGATAATTTGCGCGGAAGCAGCCTTCTGAAGCGGCTTCGGCATCATCGACCCTGACCCAGCCGGCGGCATTGACCACCGCCCATGGATGATGCCGCTCGATCGCAGCAGCAATGCTATCTTCGTCCTCCAGATCGAGATCGCTCCGGCTGGTAAGCACATAGGGGATGTCGCGATGCGCGCAGGCCCTCGCTATGGCCTGGCCCAGCGTGCCCGTTGCGCCCGTGATCAGGATCGGCGGCGGCCGATCGGCGATGTGCCAGCGCGGCGGCGGGAGATGCTCAGTAAGCGGCGCCGGACGGCGCGCCTCAGGGTGGACGATCCGGATGGGCCGCCGCCACCAGCCCTGGCCGTGAAGAACCGGATGCTGGTCATTGGCGTTGCCGGCGATCCCACGCAGCATCGGAGCGAGGCTGGTCTCCCTCGGCCTTCCGTTGCGGACGTCGAACACGCCGGACTCGTAGCGCCCTTCGCCGGTCAACAGCGTATCCCAGTCCTTGCTGCCCAGCAGGGCCCAGCAGGTGACCGCCCGGATATCGGCGCCATTTTCGCGCAGCTGACGCGCTGCCTGCCATGCCTCGGCCAACCAGCGCATCTGCTCTTCGCGCGTGCAGCCATTGTGCACCTCGGTGATCGCGACAGGGATCCGATATCTTTCCCAGGCCTCGCATAGCGCGCCTTTCAATCCCGCGGGTGGCGGCGTGATGACGCGGATCGCTTCGACATCCGCATAGGATTGCTTGCCATTGCCGCCGATGCACTGAACGGGATAGCGGTCGACGCGATTGTCGAGAAAGCGATCGCTGGTAAGGTAATGATTGATCCCGATGATATCGGGCGGGCAAGGGTCGTCGCGGATGACGGCGAGCCGGCGCTCCAGACCGAAGCTGGCGAGGCGTTTCCAGAAGGGATGATGGCGGTCGACGCGGCCGCAAAGCAGATCCCAGCCCATCCAGCGCCGCATATTATCGAAGGCCGCCTGCTCTTCGAGCGCCTGTACCGCATAAGTTCTACCGAGATCATCGGTCTGAATCAGCCTGGCGCGCGAATTTATCCGCCGGACCTCCTTCATCGAAAGACGCACAGCATCGATCTGGTTCAGCAGCGCCAGCCAGAAAGCGCGCTCATCGCGCAGATGCGGATACCAGTGGCCATAAAGCGCGGAGAACCGTGCCGTCGTCAGGGGTTCGTTCACCGGCGTCCAGTCAGTGATCCAATCATAGCGCTCCGCGACGCGACGCGCGTGCAGTGCCAGCCCCTGCGCAAATCCTTCGTCGAGCAGATCGGTGTAGCGCGGGCCGCTACCGTGATGCACCAATCCCGCGATGGGGTTGATGCCAAGCGCGCGGAGGCGTTCAAGGCGCGCATCCGCCCATGCCCAATCGCACACATCCGGCGTATCCGGCGCGATCCGCTCCCATAGTATCGGATAGCGTAGCGCGCTGACGCCGATCCCGGCGAAGAGATTCAGATCGGCGAGCCGATCCTGGTGGCCGCTCAATTCGCATTGGTCGCGATATTGGTCCTGGATCCGGTTCACGGTGCATTCGAGGCCGCCCCAAAGTTCCACTGGCTTCATTATGTCTTCTCCATGCCCGCAGATTACCGGGAGCGGTGGTGCAACGACTGACCGGTGATGAAGTTGCTGGGAAATGAACAGAACTGCATCCTTCAGGAACTCAGCCACTGGTCTTTCGTTGTGCCGATATCAGGTGTCTCTAGTTCAGGTTCCCAAATATGGATCAGATTACCGGCGCGGGTTCGCTCGTGCGTGACCAGAACTGTGCTCTTTTGAACAATCATAACATTATTTGTTTTAGCCATCTTCGCTGGAATTTTGTTTTTCAGCGCCCACAACATCTCATGTCCCGATTTTCTGGCAGCAATCGGGTGTTCTATTGGGAAGAGCCGGTCTATTTGCCCGATCTGGCGAAACCCCGTCTAAACCTATGTGATTGCGCCGTGACGGGCGTGGTGGTTGCCACGCCCGAGCTGCGCGCCGATGATCAGCGTGCGAATGATGCTGCAGTGCTCAAGGGCCTGTTAGACGAACTGGTCGCGAGCCTCTCGGGGCCACTCATTCGCTGGTACTACACGCCAATGATGCTCCCCTTTTCCGCGCATGTTGCGGCGGACCGGGTTGTCTATGATTGCATGGACGAGCTCGCCAATTTCAAAAATGCGCCGCCCGAATTGCTCCTGTTGGAACAGCAGCTCCTCGATGCAGCCGACGTCGTTTTTACAGGCGGCTACAGCCTTTACGAAGCCAAGCGCGATCGCCATCCGAATGTTCATGCCTTCCCGTCAAGCGTCGACGTCAATCATTTTGCCGCCGCCCGCGTATCTGACGAAGACCCCGCCGATCAGGCCGCGATCCCCCATCCGCGCCTGGGCTTTTACGGCGTCGTCGACGAGCGCATGGATATCGATCTGCTCGCAGCGGTTGCTGACAGCCGGCCGGACTGGTCACTGGTCATTGTCGGCCCGATCGTGAAGATCGATCCCGCCGATCTGCCGCGCAGGCCCAACATCCACTATCTCGGCGGCAAGAAATATGAAGAGCTTCCCGCCTATCTTGGCGGGTGGGACGTCGCGATGATGCCGTTCGCGATAAACGACGCGACCCGCTTCATCAGCCCGACCAAAACGCCCGAATATCTGGCGGGCGGGCGTCCGGTCGTTTCTACGCCGATCACTGACGTCATCCGCCATTACAGCCAGCTGCCGGGGGTATGGATCGCAGGCAACACGGGTGAATTTGTGCGCTTCTGCCAGGATGCAATCGCTCTGCGCGCGCGTTCCCGCAATTGGCTGGGCAGGGTGGACGGCATGCTTGCGCAAACCTCGTGGGACAAGACCTTCGCGCGCATGGCCGAACTCATCAAGCAGGGCCGCAAGCGCGAGCGCATCGAGCCGATCGTCTCGCCGACGATCTGGCCGGCGCGTCGCAAGGCCTATGATTACATGATCGTCGGCGCAGGCTTTGCCGGCGCGGTGATGGCCGAACGGCTGGCAAGAGGCGCGGGAAAGAAAGTCCTGATCGTCGATCGCCGCCCGCATGTGGCAGGCAATGCCTTTGATCGGCTCGACGACGCGGGCGTGCTGATCCATCAATATGGGCCCCACATCTTTCATACCAATTCGCAGGAGATCGAGGATTATCTCTCCCGTTTCACAGACTGGCGACCCTATGAGCATCGCGTCCTCGCCAGTGTGGGCGAGCGTCTCGTGCCCATTCCCATCAACCGCACGACCCTCAACGCCATTTACGGGCTCAAGCTGAAAGACGAGAAACAGGCACAGGAATTTCTCGCCAGCCGAGCTGAGCCGGTAAAGGATATCAGGACGTCCGAAGACGTGGTCGTATCCGCCGTCGGACGCGATCTCTACGAGAAATTCTTCCAGGGTTATACCCGCAAGCAGTGGGGAATGGACCCGTCAGAACTGGACAAGTCGGTAACTGCGCGCGTCCCCACCCGCACCAATATAGACGATCGCTATTTCACTGACAGTTTTCAGGCGATGCCCGCGGCGGGCTTCACGCGCATGTTCGAGAATATGCTTGATCATCCCAATATCGACCTCCTGCTCGGCGTGGAATATCGGGACGCGCGAGTGGCTTATGCGCATGAGCATCTGGTCTTTACCGGCCCGATCGATGAATATTTCGATTACCGCTATGGCAAGCTGCCCTATCGCTCGCTCAGCTTCCGGCATGAAACGGTCGATCGGGAATGGTATCAGCCGGTTGCAGTGGTCAACTATCCATCCCCGGATGTGCCTTATACTCGGGTGACCGAATATAAACATCTCACGGGTCAGACTCATCCCAAGTCAAGCATCACCTTCGAATTTCCGTGTGCGGAGGGCGATCCTTATTATCCGGTGCCGCGTTCCGAAAATCAGCTTCTGTTCAAGCGCTACGAAGCGCTCAGCATTGCTGAAACGGACGTGACGTTCGTGGGGCGGCTGGCGACATATCGCTATTACAATATGGATCAGGTGGTGGGGCAAGCGCTCTCCACCTATCGCCGCCTCGTCAACGGTGCGGCGCAGGCGAGGCCGGCGCGGGCGGCATCGCCGGCGGGTCAGCTCGCTCAGGCCGGATGAGTTGACCGTCGGGATTGCTTGGCAGGCCAGAACTGATTTGCGTTCGGAGCCCCATCACCCGAAGCTGGTGTCGTGACGCAGCTCGCAACGTTGGATCGCTCTCCTCGCGTCGCCCAAAGCCCAGCTCCCTACTACATGTCGGAGTGGCTGCCCCGTCCGCCTGAAACCTAAGGTGGCGCCAAGCGCGACAGGAGAGCAGGATGGCGGATGATCTCAATTGGCATCGGGAGGCGGATGTCGTCGTGCTGGGCTCGGGCGGGGCGGCGCTGACGGCGGCGATCGCGGCCTCTGATTTCGGCGCGAAGGATGTCGTCATCCTCGAGAAATCGGGCATGGTCGGCGGCACGACCGCGATGTCCGGCGGTATGCTCTGGATCCCCAACAATCTCTACCAGCAGGAAGCCGGCATCGAAGATTCGGACGATGATGTCGTGGCCTATCTCGATGCGCTCGCGCCCGGCGCGTTGGATCCTGATACGCTAGGCGCCTTTCTTGAGCGCGGGCCGGAGATGATCCGCTATTTCGTCGAAAAGACCCCGGTGCGCTTCCATGCCTATGCCGATTTTCCCGATTATCAGCCCTATCTGCCCGGCGCGAAGGCCGGGGGCGGGCGCTCGCTCGACAACGAAGCCTTCTCGTTCGAGCAGCTGGGGAAATGGGCCGCGCGGGTGAATCCCACCAAAATGGCCTATCCGGTGCGCGGCAGCCTGATGGAGGCGATCAACGGCACGCTTGACGAAGCGACGCTCGCCGAGCGCGAGGCGAGTGATTATCGCGGGCTGGGACAGGCACTGATCGGCGCCCTGTTCAAGGCCGTGCTCGATCGCGACATTCCGGTCGAGTTCGAAAAGCGCGGGCGCAAGCTCGTCAAGGCGGGGAATCACGTAATCGGCGTCATCGCCGAGGATGCCGACGGCCGCGATTTCCGCGTGGGTGCGCGGCGTGGTGTCGTCATCGCCACCGGCGGCTTCGAGTGGAACGAGACGCTGGTTAAAGCCTTCCTGCGCGGCCCGCTCACTGGCCCGGTCAGCGTGCCCGAAAATGAAGGCGACGGGCTGCTGATGGCGATCGAGGCAGGCGCGCAGCTCGGCAATATGCAGAACGCCTTCTGGCAGCAGAGCGTGCTCGAATTCAAACCGCAGCACCGCGCCGCCAAGCCAAACTATCTGCTGGGATCGGACGAGCGCGCGCGGCCGGGTGCGATCCTGGTCAATCGCGCGGGCAAACGCTTCGTCAACGAAGCCGCTAATTACAACGCGATGGGCAAGGCGCTGCACGCCTTCGACGCGGGCACCCATAGCTATGCGAACCTGCCCTACTGGCTGATCATCGATCAGCGCTACAAGGAAAAATATCCCACTTTCACCTCGCCGCCAGGCGGCCCGATCCCGCCCTACATGATCCGGGCCGACACGCTGGAGGAACTGGCCAAGCAGGCGGGGATCGATCCACAGGGGCTGGCGGCGACGGTCGCACGGTTCAACCAGATGGTGCGCAACGGCCATGACGATGATTTCAATCGCGGCGACAACAGCTACGACAATTTCTACATGTGGGGCGATCCCGCATATGACCCGCCATACCGCACGCTGGGTGTGATCGATCAGGCCCCCTATTATGCGGTCAAGATGGAATCGGGCGCGCTCGGCACCTGCGGCGGCCCGAAGACCAATGGCGACGCCCAGGTGCTCGATTGGGCCGGCAACCCGATCCCCGGCCTATACGCGGCCGGCAACGCGATGGCCGCCGTGCTGGGCGAAGCTTATGGCGGCGCGGGCGGCACGCTGGGCCCCGGCATGACCTTCGGCTATATTGCCGGCAAGCATCTGGGAACGCACATCCCCGATCGCCTTACATGAGATAACAAGAGCAGAGGATCAACGGCCTGAAATCTTGGTAGAAATTATTTATGATCATTCATGTGTATACGGACACTATCATCACGATACGACCTCTTCGTATACACGGCTGGATACACGGGAAAGCCACTGCGTGGGGCTCTGCGTCTCGATGGCATCCGCGGGTTCTGTATCTGAAGCATACGGGCCCCGCTTGTTCGAGCCAGGGATGTCATATTCGTCATAGCTATTGATGGCGGTCGATTGCCGCTGCTGCCGGTGCCCGGATAGGCGGTGTTGACGGCGTTCGATGCGCCGAGCGCATAGCCGGAAACATAGTATTTGTTGTCGGTCAGATCGCGCGCGTAGAATGCGCCGGAGACCCTGCTTGGCCGAAAACATTGCCGGCCGCGTTGAGCTGAAGGTGCCAATATTGTTCGTGCGCAGCGAATTCGCCGACTACGTCAATGCCACGGTTTATTCGAACGGCAGCAACGCCAGTGACTCCGCCATGCCTGTACTTGCCTGAATAAGTTTCAAATACCACCGAGCAGGCAAATATTTTATGTTCATATATTCGGCGAGACCGTGGCTCGAACCCTCACGGCCGAAGCCGGATTCCTTTACCCAAAGGGAGCGACCTCGGTCGCGATAAGCCCATCGTTGACGCCTACCATGCCATATTCCAGCCTCTCCATAAGGCGCCATTGCCGTGTCGCGTCAGCGGTATAGACATAGGCCGCCAATCCGAACTGCGTATCGTTAGCAATGCGCAATGCTTCGGCTTCGCCATGAAATCGAATTACCGGAGCCACCGGCCCGAAAATCTCTTCATGCGCAATGTCCATTTCGGCCGTGACGCCCGCCAGAACCACCGGCGGGTGGAATGCGCCGGTCACAGCCACGCTGGGGGACGCTCCGGTCCTGACGGCGCCCTGCGCTTCCGCACCCTGCACCAGGCTGGCGACGCGCCGGGCTTCGATATCGTTGATCAACGGCCCCATGCCCGATGGATTGGCAAAACCATCCCCAACCTTGACCGCGGCGATGCGTGCCGACAGCTTTTCGACGAAAGCATCGTGGATCCCCGTCTAGACCAGGAACCGGTTCGCGCAGACACAGGTCTGCCCCGCGTTGCGGAAGCGCGAGGCCATGGAGCCTTCGGCTGCCTTGTCCAGATCGGCATCGTCGAATACGATGAAGGGTGCATTCCCGCCCAGCTCGAGGCTGAGCCGCTTCACCTGTCCGGCCGCCTTGGCCATGATCATTTTGCCGACCCGGGTCGATCCCGTGAAACTGATTTTGCGGATCGCAGGATGCGTACAAAACAGATCGCCCGCGTCCGATGATCGCACGGCAGGGACGGCCCTGAAAAGATCATATGGCAAGCCGGCGCGGTGGCCAAGATTTTCGAGGGCCAAGGCTGAAAGCGGCGTCATCTCGGCGGGTTTGACGACGATTGAGCACCCCGCCGCCAAGGCGGGACCCGCCTTACGAGTGATCATCGCCAGCGGGAAATTCCACGGGGTGATGGCAGCGCAGGTGCCCACGGGCTGACGCAGGGTGATGATCCGCTTGCCCGCGGCATGATTCGGGATCACTTCGCCATAGGCACGGCGGGCTTCTTCCGAAAACCATTCGATGAATGCCGCGCCATATTTCACCTCGCTCCGCGATTCATTGAGCGGCTTGCCGCTTTCCAGAGTCATCAGGCGGGCCAGGCTCTCCGTGTTCTCGCAAATCAGGCCGTACCAGGCGCGCAGCACATCGCTGCGTTCCTTGGCGGTGCGCGCCGCCCATTCATGACGTGCTGCTTCCGCGCGTTCGATGATCTCGGTAAGCGCGGCGATATGATACAGGCGGATGCTGGCAACCAGTGCGCCATTGGCCGGATTGGTCACCTCGAAGCCAGCGGGGTCAAGGGTTTCGGGCCGTAGCATCTGAAGCGGATCGGTCATCGGTGAGGAACTCCTGCCAAACGCACGGGCTCAGAGCATGCGTGGCAGCACGTCGGTCTCACCGCCCTTGTCCTGCAACCGGTGCTTGAGGGCGCCCGCGATATGAAGGACGATCAGCGAGAGCAGGAAATACGCGCTATAGGCATGCAGAGCCTCGAATATCTCGAAGGCGTCGTCATTCTTCGGCAACAGCTCCGGCAACTTGCCGAAGACGAAGAACGGCACCCCGTCGCTTTGGGTGAAGCTGGACGACATGGCATAGCCGAGCAGCGGCGTGATCAGCGTCATCGCCATGATCAGGCGATGAACGACGTGCGACAGGATCTTTTCCCAGGGTTTCAGGCCCTCGGGAGAATGGGGTAGACGCGCCCTATTCTGCCAGCGGATGAGCAGATGCACGACCGCGAGCAGCCACACCAGCACGCCGAACTGCTTGTGATTGGGAAAGAATATCTCGAATATCGCAGGCGGTACGTCTTTTTCGGGAAGGTCGCTGAAGCGGGCCATGTACCAGCCCGATGCGATCAAACCCAGGATGATTGCCGCCCGGAGCCAGTGCAGCACACGCATGGAAAGCGGGTATTTGACGCCAGCTTGTCGAGATCCGCTGTCCATCGCGACTCCCATCGTTCTAGAGAAAGACGCCGCGCGAATAGCCGCCATCGACGGTCAGTGACTGCCCCGTGATCGCCGCATCTTTGGCCGCTGCCAGGAAGGCGACCATCCGCCCGACCTGGGTTGGCACCAGCAAGGCGCCGGCGGGTATTTGGTTGACGAATTCGGCTTCGATGTCCTTGGCAGTCTTGCTACTTTCAGCGGCCATTTCGGCAAACAGCTCTTCCAGGTGCGGCGTGCGCACAATTCCTGGATGGACAGCGTTGACCGAAATCCCGAACGGCCCCAGCTGATCGGATAGAACCTTGGTGAGGTGCGAAACCGCTGCGTTGCGTAATCCGCTAAGCGTATCGCTGGACCGGCCCGTGAGCCCGCCGATGTTGACGATGTGCCCCCTCCCGGCGCGCTTCATCGCCGGGGCGACGGCTTGGCTGTAACGCAAATATCCACCCACCTTGACGTTGACGTCGGCGATTAAAGCATCGACGTCGACCGCTTCGATGGCGCCGCCAATGGGGGCCGAACTGGCCGCGGCGTTGACCAGAACGTCGATCCGGCCAAAGCGGCCCAGCACCTGCTCGGCAAGGGCTCTCGTTGACGCCGCATCGCGCGCGTCGGAAACGAGCGCGAGGACAGGTGCTTCGCTGGCGGTGCGAAGTTCGTCGACCGTGCGCTCCAGCGCTTCCTTGCCGCGCGCGGTGAGCACAATGGCAAAGCCGGCACGCGTAAGTTCTTGGGCGATACCGGGCGCCAGTCCGCCGCTCCCGCCGGTCAGGATCGCTACGGGCCGATCGTTGCTCACGGCAATTCCGCCTGTATCAGGAACGGGCCTTCGTGCGCCAAGCCCTGTTGCAGCGCCATGGCCAGCTCCGCGTTGGTGGACGCACGGGCGGCTTCAACCCCGTAACCCCGCGCCAGTGAAACCCAGTCAATGCGCGGCTTGTCGAGCTTCGTCAGGTTGGCGACCATTTCATCATCGAGCGGGACATCGGCGCGTTTCAATTCGGTCTGCAGGATGGCGTAGCGATGGTTCGCCGCAATGATAATGGTGACCTTGAGCTTTTCGCGCGCCATGGTCCACAGCGATTGCAACGTATATTGCGCACTGCCATCGGATTGCAGCGAGACCACGCGGGCATCTGGTGCAGCCAAGGCGGCGCCCACTGCGCAGGGCAGCCCCTGCCCGATCGCGCCGCCCGTGTTAGTCATCACGCGGTGCCGCTTTGCGCGATGCGCGTTGCGCAGCCACGGCCCGCCGAGCGTCGATCCCTCGAGCGAAATAATCGCATCCTGGGGTAGCTGGACCAGCAGCTCCTCCACCACGGAAGCCGGGAAAAGCGCTGTTTCGGGGGGTAGCGACAGCGGTGGCTCGTATGTCGTCGACGTCGGCGCATCTGCCGCATCGAATTGGTTCACCAGAGCATTCAGCGCGGCAACAGCGTTTTCGCCTGGTCCAGCCAAATGGACCAGACGCTCGTCCGGCACCAGTTGGCTGGGCCAGCCTTCATAGCCGAAATAGCTGATCGGCATCCGCGCTCCCGCAAGCACAATGCGGGCGTCCCCCATCTGCGCGATCACGTCATCAGGAAAGTAGGCTTGCCGTTCGACCTGGGGCAGATTGCCGCCAAGGGTAACGATGGGAGGATAGGGTTCCATCAGCAGCCGACCGCCGAGCCGGGCCGCAAGTTTCGCGCCGGCGCGGATCCCCGCTTCGGTCAAGGCATTGCCGCCAAGCAGGATGATGGTCTGGCCAGAATGTGCCAGAGCGGACGCCACCGCTTCAAGCTTGTCGGCGGATACCTGCATCGGATGATAAGGCACAGCTTCCACCGAGGCGGGAAGATGAGGTGCCGGCGCGTCGACAACATCGGTTGGGATGATTAGCGTCGCAGCGCCGCCTTCCGCCTCGTTGGTGGCCGAATAGGCTTTGCGCACGCTTTCCGCGATGCCGCCCGCGTCGCCTATGTAGATCACCTCACGCGACACCGGACTGGCCAGCGAATTGATGTCCGCAGTCAGCGGAGCATCATAGGACAAGTGCCAGGTGGCATGATCGCCGACAAGGTTGATGATGCGCGAACCCGCGCGCCTGGCGTTGTGAAGGTTGGCGATGCCATTGGCGAAACCCGGCCCGAGATGAAGCAAGGTCAACGGGACTTCACCCGAAACCCGCGCATAGCCGTCGGCTGCGCCAGTGCAGACGCCTTCAAACAGGCTGAGCACGCAGCGCAGGCGCCCATCCCGCGCCAGCGCGCTGACCAGCCCCAGTTCGGTCGTGCCCGGATTGGCAAAACAGATCCGCGCGCCCCCCAGATATAGGCTGTCCAGCAACAGATTCGCGCCTAACTGCTTGGCGACCACGTTATCCTGTTCCAGCTGGGCATTCATGACATTCGGTCCCTAATGGTTGAAGCGCCCTGGCCGGCCTTGAGCCCGGCCAAGAAGCCTTCAACAAGCCGTGCGAAGCTTTCGGGCGCGTCATCATGGACATAGTGCGATGCTTCGGCGATGCTGGCATGGGTCAGGGCCGGGTTGACCGCTTCGAGTTCGGCGACCTTGGCGAGAGCGCAGAAATCCGATCGCCCTCCGCGAATAACCAGGGTAGGCGTGCGGATCGCAGCAACCACCGGGTGCAGATCGATGACGCGTCCAGGCTCAGGAGCAACCCGGGTGGCGGCGATGCCTTCAGCATCGTAACGCCACACCACTCCGCCTATTCCATCCGTCCGCATCGATTCAAACAGGCGTTCCTCGATCGCGGCGTCCGACACGCCAGGCCGCAGCTTGCGCCAATAGGCCCGCGCTTCGGCCCAATCACCAAAGCGCGTCGGCAGGGCTGCCATTTCGGCCACGATCCGCTCAAATCCCGCTCCGGCAACCGAAGATCCGGCGGTGATGTCTTCCACGACCAATCCGGACAACCGGCTGGGATGCCTGGCCGCATAGCAATAAGACGTCGTACCGCCCATCGAATGGCCGACCAGCACGAAGCGGTCCAATTCAAGGCTGTCGACCACAGCCTCAAGATCGGCCAGATAGGCATCCGTATAATAATTGCGCTGCGGATCCCAATCGCTCTCGCCCCGCCCACGCGCATCGAACGCGATCATCCGCCAACGATCCGACAATGCCGCCGCAAGCTTGCGCCACGTCCCGGAGTAACCACGCAGGCCGTGCAGCAAGACTATCGCTGGTGCAGCAACATCGCCCCATTCGCGGACATGAATGCTAATCTCGCCGCTGGCGATCCGGCTGGTCTGCTCCCCTGCGAGCGGCCTGACCGGTTGCGGCGCTGCGTCGGAACAGACAATTGGCTGGGTGGACATGGCTCAGGTCAGCCCGTTGCCTTCGGCGTCTTCCGCCTTCAATCCACCAAGCCGCGCATTCAGCCGGCCGCGGGTGGCGAAAGCCCAGCACACGATCACTTCGTCGCGGTTGGGTGCATCATCGAAAGAAACACTCATCGTGTCATAGTGCGAGCGCACATAGAGCGCGTCCTTATGACCGAAGGGAATATCGAGAATGGTGCCCGGAACGCCGCGCTTGCCAGTCGAAGGAACCCATGAAGCACCCCCGCCAACCGCATCACGAACCGGATTGGCGGCAGGGTTGGTAAGAAGGGCATTGCCATGCTCATACTCGCCGTCGATCCCGACCATGATCGCCTTGCCATAACTTTCAATCTTGGCCCCACCGGACAGCGCATTGAGCCGGCGACCGATTTCCACGCCGAGCCGCGGTGAGGCATCGATCCACGCCGACAAGTCTTCTACGAAGCGGCCTGCATAGGGGTTTTTGATGCAGGCGCCGATCATATACTTGAACAGGGGCGCGCCATCGACCGCGGCACCGGTCTCGCCGGCCAGGATCTCCTCAACCTGGCTGAACCATTTGCGAATGTGGAATGGTCCGAAATTCGGTGCGTAGGTCGTCATGTCATTCTCCCAAAATCAATCCGGCATCACGCCGGCGGGACAGGCGGCAATCGCAGCGCCCGACATCCAAAAGATTGTTTCAAAGCGATGCTGGATCGATCAGATCGGCCTGTCCCTGGTTTTGCTGGAGCTCGGCCTGTGCCGCCCCGCCCTCAACGGGAATGCGCTGGCAAAACACTTCGAGCATGTGCCCATCCGGGTCGTAAAAATAGATGCCGGTCGAGACGCCATGATCGAGAATCTCCGCAATTTCGACACCGCGTTCGCGAAAATAGGCGTAATTGCGGCGCAGGTCGTCCATGCTCGTTCCGGCCATCTGCAACCCGATATGCTCGAACTCCTTTGCCTTGGTGGCGTCTTCCGGCGCTGGGAAAAGGGCAATGTCGTGATCGCTCACGCCGAAGCTCAGAAATACGCCGCCCTTGTAGGGGCCGTCACCGGCCCGTGCGACGATCTTCATGTTCAGCACGTCGGCGTACCATTTCGCGGACGCCTCGGGGTCGTTCACGAACAGGACGATATGAGCGATCCTCTCGATCCGGATCGGCGATGTTTCAGGTTGTGACATGCGGCAACCCCAGATCGGCAGGAACGCCCGGAACCCAAGCGATGTCGGTTATCTCATTGAATTCTCGCCATTCCTTGGCCCAGGACCTCCCGCCATCGGTCGACCGGTAAAGATAGCCGAATTTGCTGCCGGCGAGCATGAAATCGGGATCGGCGGGATTTGAACCGAAGGCCCACATGCACGAATTCGATGGAGTGTCGAGATCAGCACGAACCCACGTCAGCCCGGCATCCGAGGAGGTGAGAATCGCGGCTTGCGTGCCGGGCGTGCCATCGCCGATGCCAACTGCGATCTCCCGGTTGCTGCCGGGTTTGCGCATCAGCAGGCGCGAATAGCGCAAGCCCCAGCTTTCCTTGGCCGATTGGCGAGTCCAAGTCTTGCCGCCGTCGACCGAGCGGTAGAGGGCGATCACGGTCAGCGCGAGGTGGACCTTCGAGCCATCATCCTGTTTCAGAATCATGATATCGTGCAGGTCCGAATTGCCGCCGAATTCCGGCCAGCTCGTGTCGATCCGTTCCCAGCTGTCGCCACCGTCGCGGCTACGGTGCAGGCCGCCCTCCTCGACACCCGCCCACACGTCATCCGCATCATCGGGATCAACAGCCAGCGCGAGCATGCGCGGACGATTCACCCCGGCGCAAAATTCCGGCATTTCGAGCGGGGTCTTTTCCCATGTCTTGCCGCCATCGCGCGAACGGAACAGTATCGAACGCGATGGCGCGCCAGTGCCCGCATAGAGCATTTTGGGATCTTTTTCGCTGGCGACCAGCTTCCATACCGCATAGCCATTCAACGCGCAGTCTATCCGGTTCCAGTGAACCCCCCGATCCGAACTATAGAACAAGCCCTTTTCCGCGCCCGCGAATAAAGCCTCCGGATTGGCAGGATCGACCAGCAGGCACCGCACACGATCATCATATTCCAGATCCTGCCGAATGTTTATCCGGTACCAGTTGTTGCCGTCATCGTGGGTGCGCATCACCGCCTGCCCATCGGTCGCGACTATCAAGGTCCTGCTCATGTCCGCTCCTATTTTACAACACGCGCGGCGTTGGCGCTCAGCTGAGATTCACCCAGACGCTCTTGATCTCACTGTAGAGTTCCATTGCCTGGCGGCCGTGTTCGCGGCCCCAACCGGATTGCTTGAAGCCGCCGAAGGGCGTTGCGTTGTCCACCAGGTTGAAGCAGTTGATCCACACCGTCCCGGCCTTGACGGCAGCAGCCAGGCGATGCGCCTGCTTCAGATCATTGGTCCAGATTCCGGCCGAGAGACCGAAGTCGGAATCATTAGCCTGGGCGACCAGATCATCGGCATCGTTCCAGCGCAAAGCGCTGAGCACCGGTCCGAATATCTCCTCCTTGACGATCCGCATGTCCTGCCCTGCATTGGCCATGATCGTCGGCTCGAAGAAGAAGCCTTCACCCAATGCCTTGGGGCGGCCGCCACCGATCATGATGTCGGCCCCCTCCGCCTTTCCCATTTCGACATAGGAACTGACGCGGTCCCACTGCTCTTGCGACACAAGCGGGCCGAAGGTTACCGACGGGTCCAACCCATTGCCGATCGTCAGGCGCGCCGCATGATCGGCAACGCGGGCAAGCAGGTCGTCGTGGACCGAGACATGCGCGTAAAGGCGCGAGCCTGCCGTGCAGGTCTGTCCCTGATTGAAAAAGATCCCGGCCGCAATCGAAGCCGCCGCCGCATCAAGATCGGCGTCGGGCAGCACGATCTGCGGCGACTTGCCGCCCAGCTCAAGACTGACCTTCTTGAGGTTTCCGGTCGAGCCGCGGACGATGGCCTTGCCCACTTCAGTCGAGCCCGTGAAGGCAACCTTGTCGACGCCGGGATGATCGACCAACGCCGCGCCCGCCTCGCCAAACCCCGTGATCACGTTGAACACGCCCGGCGGTACGCCTGCTTCCAGCGCCAGTTCAGCCAGCCGCAGCGCGGTCAATGGAGTTTGCTCGGCAGGCTTCAGGATAACGGTGCAACCGACGGCCAGCGCCGGCGCCACCTTCCAGGCGGCCATCGACATCGGATAGTTCCACGGCACGATCAACCCACAAACGCCGACGGGTTCGCGCAGCGTATAGTTCAGTATTTTGGCGCCGCTGCGCGGCGAGACAGGCAAAGTTTCCCCGCCGAACTTTGTGGGCCACCCGGCAAAATAACGGAATGTCTTGATCGATCCTTCGATCTCGACCGCCTGAGTCAGGGTCGCAGGCTTACCGTTGTCCATGCACTCCAGCACAGCGAGTTCGGCGGCGTCGCGCTCGATCAGATCCGCCAGGCGGTTGAGCAGCTTGGAGCGATCGACGGCGGTCATATCGCGCCACGACGGGTCGATAAGCGCCTTGCGCGCGACCTTGACCGCAATATCCACATCGGCCGGCCCGCCTTCCGCAACCTGGCAGATTTCCTTGCCCGTCGCGGGATTAACCGTGGCGAAAGTCTTACCTGATTGCGCCTGGACCGACTGCCCATCGATGATCAGGCCGCGCGCAGCCTTGGCGAGGGCGCTTCCGAGCGACTCAGCCTTCGCGAATATTGCAGACCGCCCTGACATGACTCCACTTTCGACCTAAATCGTCCCGCGGCAGGCCCGAGTTGCCCTGCCAGCGAGTCCAGGCCTTACTAGCGTATCCCCATAATGTGAACAATACTGGATTTCAAAGTTTGTTTGTTGCATATGTGCGACAATTGAGAACACGGCATGAATGGGAAGTTTTCGTGCAACGCGATTGCGACGATCTTGAGAATGCCCTCCTCGCCGCGGCGAAAATGTCAGCGGCGGCGGCTCTGCCCGTGCGAACGCCTGGAATCGCCGAGGCCTACGCGATCCAGCGCAGGGTGAACGCATCGACGAACATGCCGGTGATGCTCTGGAAGCTGGGCCTCACCGGCGCCGGCGTACGCGAAACATTCGGCGCGAGCGAACCGACGGTCGGAAGGCTTCCCGCCAGCGCGATTTGCTCGGACCGAAGCGAAATCCCCTTCGTCGGCGCGGAAATGTTCGCTGAGGCCGAACTGGTCTTCCAGATGGGCAGCGATCTTCCATTGCAGAGCCGGCCTTATACGCGCGAGGACATTTGCGCAGCGCTTAAAGGGATCTATGGCGGGATCGAGATCGTGCGAACGCGTTTCGTGACAAGCGACCTGACATTGCCCTTGCTTATCGCGGACAACTCGATGGCGCACGGCCTGGTGCTTGGTCGCAACCTGTCGTCGCATTGGGATAACCGGTTTGCCGAAATGCCCGTCACTTTGGTGCGAAGCGACGGGCAGGCGATCGACGGATCAACCGCGCATGTGATGGGCAATCCGCTCGATGCAGTCGTCTGGCTAGCCAATTGGCTTCGCGAGCACGAAGGCTATGCACTGCGGCGCGAGCAGTTGATCGCGTCGGGCACCTGCACCGGAGCAACCGAGATTTTCGCAAATGATGTAATTCGCGCGAGCTTTGACGGCGCCGAAGCAGCGCGCGTTTCAGTGCGTGCACCGGAACAGAAGGAGTAGCGACAATGTGTCTGCAACTGGGGCTAGAGGGCAAGGTTGCCGTGATCACCGGCGGAGGGGTCGGAATTGGCAAGGAAACAGCGCGCAAGCTGCTGCTGGCCGGAGCCAAGGTGGCGATTGCCGCTCGCACCGCCAGCAAGCTCGAAGCCGCCGCCGAAGACCTGCGCAGGGCAACCGGAGGTGAGGTCATCGCAGTGCCGACCGACACGACCTCGAAGGAATCAGTGCAGGCACTGGTCGACGCGACGGTCGCGAAATTCGGCGCGATTCACATCCTGGTGAACTGCGCGGCAGCGCCGGGCGGTCTGGTCCGCAACGCGATCGAACTGGCGGACGAAACCGCATTGATGCTCGACATCAATACGAAATTGTTCGGCTATTTTCGTACTGCCAAGGCCTGCGTGCCGCACATGCGCCGGGCCGGCTGGGGCCGCATCGTCAATGTGGGCGGACTGACAGCCCGCTGCACCGAGGCTTTGTCGGGCATGCGCAATACCGCGCTGGTGCATTTCACCAAGACTTTGTCCGACGAAGTCGGGCGCGACGGAATAACCGTAAACATCATCCATCCTGGCGTCACCCGAACCGAGCACATCGAAGAATGGTTCGCGGAAATGGCGGCGGAGGAAGGCACGACCGTCGACGCCATCATCGCGCGCGAGGCGGGCGATCCGGCAGCGCTCAAACGTATGCTGGAGGTCGAGGAAGTTGCCGATCCAATCGTCTTCCTATGCTCGAAGCTGGGCAGCGGCGTGACGGGGGAGTCGATCGCCGTCGATGGCGGCCTATCGCGCGCTGTGTTCCTGTAGCCAGGAGGCAGGAACAGTCAGGGGCGGCGATATCTCCGCCGTGAATGATCGATATGGGTTGTCAATGATCGTCCCCGGAAGACAGGCAGATTCGACGACGCGACCGAAGTATCGCTGCTGTTCGATGCCTATCGTCAGCTCCACGCTGCACAAACGATTATGAGGCCCTTGGCAGAACCCTGCACGGTACGCAAAACAACTCGGATAAGGCAAGGAAGCGGATGCCGGCGTCCGTCCGGATCACGCTGGCCGATGGCCGCGCCTGATTGTGGCGATCGTCACGGCGACGCTCAACGCGAGAACGACGGCTGCGGAGTAAATCATCACCGAGAACGAGCCGGTGACCAGCGTCGCAGCGGCAGCGGCGGGGCCTAGACCAGTCCCAAACGTCTGGATCGAGCCCATCGCGCAGACCACGCGCCCGCGGCTGCAGGCTTCCGAGCAAATCCCCGACAGCAGCGGCTGGGCAAAATTCCAGCTGAACATCATCAGCACGGTGGCAACGATAAAATTGTTCGGAACCACCTGGCCGCGATACATCAGAAAGCTGGCGACCCCCAGCACCCCGGCGACGATCAACGGCCAGGAACGGCCCCAGCGACGCGGCAGGACGCCGGCCAGGCCAGCACCCGCGACTCCTGCAATCGTCCCGATCGATAAGCCTTTGGCGATGACATCAGCGGACAGCCGGCTTGCCATGCCGATCCGCTCCGAATAGCTCCACATGCCACCCATCGCGAAGAACAGCAGGAACACCCCCAACAGCGCCCCCGAAGCGTAGCGCATATCGAGCTTGCCGGCGCCAGCAAAGATATCGGGCTCATCCTTGCTGCCATCCGGAAAGCCGGGCAGCGACAGCATGACGACGACGTTGAGCCCGGCGATGATCAGAAACAGCGTCGATGGGGCTGCCCCCGCCTGGATCGCCGGCAGCGCATAGAGAAAGGCCGAACTGAGCAGTGCGCCTATGACGAGGTAGATCGAAAAGGCGCGATCGGGATTGGAGGCCCGCCCGAGGGCCGCAAAGGCAAAACCGATCGCGATGCCTTCCCCCGCACCGGCAACGACGCGGGCCGCGGCCATGGCCGGAAAGCTGGCCACGGCCGCCGTGAGCAGGTTGCCAACCACGATCAGCGTGAGACCCAGCGCTACCGCCACACGCCACGGCGCCCGGGCCAGCGCGAAGGTGCTGAAGCCGATGGTGACCGCCATGGCGTTGATATCCCAGGCCGCGAGATAGCCCAGCTGATCGTTGTCGAAGCCGGTCTTCTGAGCGATGACAGCAAGGAAGCCTGGGGTGACGAAAATCACCAGCGCGCCCACCAAGCCAACAAGGATCGCGCTGATCAGGCCACCTCGGGTGAGGCGTTCGGCGCCTTGTTCTGCGACCGCGATGCCTGCGATTGCGGTGTTCAGTTCCATGCCACCCTTCCCAAAGTTGCCCTGTGGGCCACCCGGCCGCTGCGCCAAGGCGCCGCGGATCAGGCTTTCAACACGTCGTCGATGGCCAGCGCGAACTTGTCGACAATCTCGTCCGCTTCGGCCCGGTTGAGGATCAAGGGCGGCGCGAACACCAGCGTGTCGCCCAGCGCGCGGGTGATTAGACCACGTTGAGCGGCCGCCTTCAGAACCTGCCTGCCAGTGCGGTTGGCTATCGGAAAAATTTCCTTGGTTCCGCGATCCTTCATCAATTCGATGCCCAGCATCAGGCCTTTGCCGCGAATATCGCCGACATGCGGATGCTGGCCCAGCCGGTCACGCAGTGCCTGCATCATGTAGGGGCCCACATCAGCGACGTTTTCAACCACCTTCAGTTCATCGATCAGCTTCAGCGCGGCCAGGGCCGCTGCCGCACCGACCGGATGCGCGGAATAAGTGTAGCCATGGCCGAAGACGCCCACTTTATCGGCATTGGCTTCGAGAACGTCCCACACCTTGGGCGAAATGAACACCGCCGACATCGGGAAATAGCCGGAGGTGACACCCTTGGCGGACGTGATGAGATCGGGTTCATAGCCATAGGTTTGGCTACCCCAATAGGTGCCAAGCCGCCCGAAGCCGGACACGACTTCATCCGCTACAAGCAGAATGTCGTATTTCTTGAGAATTGGCGTTATTTCGTCGAAATAACCTTCGGGCGGCGGGATCAATCCGCCAGCCCCCATCACCGCCTCCGCGAAGAAGGCGGCAATAGTATCAGCGCCTTCCCGTTCGATCAGGTCTTCCAGTTCGCTTGCCAGCTGGCGTGAGAAATCCCGTTCGGGCATTCCGTCTGGTGCATTGCGGTAATAATATGGCGCACTGACATGCAGGACCGGCCCCTTAGGGAGATCGAACAAGTTGTGCATGCCGGGCAGCCCGGTCAAGCTGGCGGTCGCTACGCCCGAGCCATGATAGGCGTTCCAGCGAGCGACTACCTTCTTCTTTTCGGGCTTGCCACGCAAGTTATTGTAAACCCAGATCAATTTGAGCTGGGTTTCATTGGCGTCGCTGCCCGATGCGCCGAAGAAAACGCGCGACATCGGCACTGGTGCGCGCGCCAGCAGCGCCTCGGCACATTCGGCCACGACATCGCTGCTCATCCCGTTGAAAGTGTGAAAAAAGGCGAGGCGCTCGCTCTGTCGGGCGATCGCGTCGGAAATTTCCTTACGACCATAGCCCAGGTTGACGCACCACAGGCCGGCCATGCCGTCGAGATATTCCTTGCCATTGACATCGCGCACCCGAACACCGGCGCCCGAAGCCATTACGACAGGACCCTCCGCCTTAAGGTCGTTTATCGACGTGAACGGATGAAACTGGCTGCGCTGATCTTTTTGTGCGGCCTGAGTTTGCTGCGTGGCCATGATAAACTCCCAATTACCGCTTCGACTCGCGGGCTAGCTCCCGTGATCGTCAAAGTCCTCGCCCAAAGTCAATCAAAACGCAACAGTATATCTCGTAATGCCATGATTTTTGCTATAATGCAACAATCAGAGAGCGGCATGAAAAGAGCGCTGATGTCCCTTGGCGATCCCTGTGGATTGACAGGCCATCGCGCCTGCAACACGGAGTGGAGAATGGAAGACAAACCGGACCTCGGCAACGTCATGGCGATGATGTCATTTGCCGCCGTCGTCAGCACCGGCGGCTTTTCGAATGCCGCCAAGCTGCTCGGCTATTCGAAAGCAGCCGTCAGTCGCCAGATCGCCAAGCTGGAGCAAAGCATCGGCGTTCGCCTGCTCGACCGCACCACCCGTTCAGTCACGCTCACCCCGGCGGGCCGCGAAATGTATGCGCGCTGCTCTCGTATTGTCGACGAGGTGAGCGAGGCAAATCAGATCATAAGCGGGATGGTTTCCAAACCGCGTGGCGAATTAAGGGTGAATGCGCCTGTCGTGTCTTCACTATTCGACCTCACTTCGATTATTCCGCGATTTCTCAAAGCTTATCCCGACGTTCGGCTGTTCCTCAATCTCTCGGACAGCAAGGTCGACATGCTGAAGGGGCGTTTCGACGTAGCGTTCTGGATGGGCGACCCATTCGATGCAAGCCTGGAATCGGTACAGCTGCGCACCTATCCGATGGCGCTTGTCGCCGCGCCGGACTATCTAGCACGCGCAGGCTGGCCGTCGACGCCCAATGACCTGAAGGACCACACCTGCATCGTCGAAACCCACCTCTCCAAGGTCGGCGAATGGCGCCTGTCCGAGGATGTGACGGTTGCGGTCAATCGCGGCCCGCTCACGAGCAACTCGGTGCGCATGGCGCGTGAGGCGACGCTGGAGGGACTTGGGGTGAGTTATCTTCCCCGCTTCCTTGTCGAGGACGACATCAGGGCAAAACAGCTCGAATCGTTACTGGATAGCACGGTCAGCGAAAGTATTCCGTTGCATATCATCTTTCCCCGGGGGAACTTCGCACTGTCGAAAGTCCGGGCCTTCATTGATTTCGTCCGGAGCGAGATGCAGGGGGAGGCACCGGGCAACCAAGGTGCCGGGTTGGGGCTCGCTTCGGCTATCTGAGTAGCAGGCCATACCCGGTAAGCCATAGATCAAGCTGGCCGGCACCCCGACGCAGCCATAGAGCCATGCAGCCATTGGCGAACCCGAAAGCCAGTCCGCGACAATCTCGAATATCCACCTCCTTCTTCCCGATTCGGCAACCCGCTGACCCCGTCCCACCTACCCTCGTCAAAAATTAAACAATCACTGAGTCGTGGGGGAACTGTTCGATTTATAAAGCATGTGCTGGCGGCAGCCTTCTCATATTATGATTTTACTTCAATCACTTAATCGTTGGACGCGGGATATGGTCGCACGGGGGTACTGCACATTCATGAGCCGCTGAGACTGTTGTTATTTAGCAACAATGCACCAGGATTGATATTCACTGTAAACTGTGAGATAGCTTTCTGGCAGCGCTCCCGCGAAGTCATCGATGGCAGTGCGATACGACCTTATGGTTTGGGGAGTTACGATTATGCGAATCGATTTCCGCGCAATGCGGCACGCTACCCTCTTGCTCGCAACCACGGCGATGAGCTTTCCTGCGCTCGCGGCTGTGCAGGATGCCGGACCGGAAACCACCGCTCAGCCGGCTGCCGAACTCTCGCTCGGGGAAATAATCGTGACCGCAAATAAACGCAGCGAAAGCCTACAAAAGGTGCCGATTTCCATGAGTGCTTTCAGCGGCGAACAGATCGACCGCCTCGGCATTACTGATACGACCCAGATCACGCAGCAGGTCCCATCCTTACGAGTCAATGCCTGGTCGCCCAACCTGACTATCTTTAGCCTGCGCGGCATCTCGCAGAGCAACTTCACCGATAACCTGGAAGCACCCGTCGCGGTCTATCAGGACAACGCCTATGTCGCTTCGATGAACGCCATTTCGGGGCAACTCTTCGATATTAAGCGGGTCGAAGTGCTGCGCGGTCCGCAAGGCACGCTGTTCGGCCGGAACGCGACAGGCGGCCTCATCCATTATCTGAGCGAAGACGCTAGCAAGGATGAATTCAACGGGTACGCACAGGGCGAATATGGCCGCTTCAATGACTGGTCGCTTGAAGGCGCCATCGGCGGGCGGTTGGGCGAAGGCATACGATTCCGTGCCGCGGCGCGGGTGGAAAAGGCGGACGGCTATATCAAGTCGCGCGATACTGATGCGACCGCGCTGGGCTTCGGCATTCTGCCAGGGAGCGGGCAGGACCTCGGCGGCAAGAACGGCTGGGCCGCGCGCCTCAACCTGCAGGCAGACCTCTCGGCCGAAGCGACGCTCAGCCTCTGGTACAAGCATTCCGAAGATAACCATGTCGCAACCGGCGGCTATGTGTTCGAGAACTGCAATTTCCTCGCCAATGGATTCTGCGACACCAACGCTGCGGGTTTGAGCGACGCCCAGAACGGGGTGATCAACGGAATTACCGGTGCGGCGGCTTCACCCTGGGAGCATTTCGGCGAACGGCGCGGTAATCTCGATCGCGTGATGAATAGTTACCAGGGGCAGCTGGACTGGAACCTGGGTGTCGCCAAACTGACCGCGATCACCAATTACCTTACAATGGACAAGTCCTATTCCGAGGACGGCGACGCCCTGCCCTTGCTGATCGTCAATGTCGACACCGGAGTCAAATTCCATCAGTTCTCCCAGGAGGTTCGGCTGTCCGGCGAGACAGACAAACTCAAATGGCAGGCCGGGGCCTATTATCTCGACATGAAATATGATGGTCATCACGCCGTTACCGGGGTGCCAATCGTTGATCTGGCCATTGCCGGCAACGGCGGCTTCTCAGTGCCGACCGTCGATCAACTCTACAAGATCAAGTCCAAGAACTGGTCGATTTTCGCGCAGGGCGACGTTCAGCTTACCGATAAACTCTCGCTGACGCTGGGCGGACGTTATTCAAAGGATGACAAGGCAATCGACTATGCCAGCGTGCTGAAGGATCCAACCTTTGCGCCACAACCCAACCCGGTCACATTGTTTACTGACAAAGACCTTGCTGCACTCGTTCCCGGAGTGAACCGCGAACATTATGGCGACTGGGCCGCCCGCGTCTCGCTGAATTATCAGGCGAACCCTGACTCTCTGCTGTTCGCTTCGTGGAATCGCGGGATTAAAGGCGGCAACTGGTCACTGTCGTCAAAGATCGATCCGCGCGACTTCCAGCATCGGCCGGAAACGCTCAACAGCTTCGAGGCGGGCTTCAAGAGCACCCTGCTTGGCCGCAGCCTGCGGCTCAACGGCACCGTATTCCATTACATCTACGACGACTATCAGGCCTTTTCGCTGGCCGGCGGGGTACCGCACGTGTTCAACAGCAACGCCACCTCCACCGGAGCGGAAATGGAAGCGTTCTGGTCACCCTCGAAAAACTTCGACTCTGTTTTCGGTGCTACGTGGCAGACCTCGAAAGTGGACAGCATCCCCGCCACATTGCAGCAGACAGCGCCAGAAGTGTTCCCCGGTGCACCTGACTCTCAATATTGCCAGAACAATGGGGGCGTGTTCACCTGCACCTTCCCGCAGAGCACGATCAAGAATGCAAAATTTCCGAACGCGCCGCGCTTCAGCTTCAACTACCTGCTCCGTTACAATCTCGATATCGGCGGCGGCAATGTCGCAGCGCAGGTCGATGGCGTCTGGTACGATGACCAGTTCCTTGAAGTCACGAACGGATTGGGCTCCCTCCAGAAGGCGTATAACGTGACCAACGCATCGCTGACCTACCGCCACGAAGCGACGGGGATTTCCGTAACCGCCTGGGGACGCAATGTGTTCAATAAAGCCTATCGCGCCTATGCCCTGAACCTCGGCATCCTTGGCGTGACGTCGATCTACGGCCCGCCAGCAACTTACGGGCTAACACTGCGCGTGCCCGTCGGCGCGCGCTAAGATCCCCAGAACATACGGCCCCGCGTACGTACGAGTTCCGGGGTCATCGTTTCGACATCAACCCGCCGAAGCTTTGGGCGTGGACGATGCTGTTTTCCTTCACCACGTCAACTGCATACCCGGAGTATCCTGAACTTTGGTACCGCAAAGTCAGCGATAATCGCTTCGGGCAAGCCCCGCGCTCGCGATGAGGACGACCGTCGGGCCCGGCGACCTGCCTAACGGCTGAAACCATGCCTTACGCTGCGACGTATGGATCGGAAAGCCCTCTTCCAAGCAATGTCGGAGTGGATGCCTTTCGGCTCAGGAGTGAATATCCAAACGGCAATTCTGCCCTTTTGTTCGCCCATAATCTGACAATCTTCTTTCGGCCCAGAGCCCGATTGAGAGGGCATCTCCCCGGACCTTCTCTGTATACACGGCGTATACACAGCTCTGAGAGCCGCCGGCCGATTATCCTACGAGATTTAGAAAAATCGCGTTTTTCCGCGGGTTTCGTGGTCGGGGAGACAGGATTCGAACCTGCGACCCTCTGCTCCCAAAGCGTTCTATTTATGTTCTCATAAGACTATATGAACTATCAAGAGCAGAGGATCAACGGCCTGAAATGTTGGTAGAAATCACTTTAGACCGTTCATGTGTATACGCGAGCTTACATCACGATACGCGCTCTTCGTATACACAGCTGGATACACGGGAGAGGGCCTATCACAGTGAGTGCTCGGTGTGGCCCGGGCGTTTTCCAGCTGCTATAAAAAACTGCTTTCCCGACCCACCGACCATATTCAGCTGATCTGTGCCCGCAGATCTATGAGTGCTATTTTTTCCAGAGTTTTTGAATCTCGGCTGCGACATCCAGGTTTATATAATAACCATATCCACGATGGTTTTGAATTGCTGCCTCAAAACCCAACTCTCGCAGAGCTGTCCTCAATTGCGTCAAATGGACGCGGACGACGTTCTTGCGGGCCTTTGTCGGTATCGGATCACCCGTCAGCTCCGAGTAGCCAAAAGTTCGGTCCGGATATTGCACCAACAACAGCAAAAGCTCGGCGCAACGATCACTCTTTAAGCCGACAGCCTGCCTGATCGTCCGCAGATCGTCCGACCCTAGCGCGGGCGGCGAGGATATAATCACATCATCGGTTTGCGCGCCCGCTTCGCGCAATATTTGATGCAACTTGTCCAAATGTCGTACGACGTCGGATTGAAAATCTTCCATTACCTTTTTCATTGCAGCCAGCTTGGCTGCTTGAAGGTCGGAACTACCGGGCTTCCTTTCACGGCGAGGAGGCATCGGGTCCGAAGCCAGCCGAATATCCGAACCGCAATGTTCCATGTTCAGCCGACCCCCCAGTCCGCCGTTTCTCCTTCCTCTCCTATGCCTTTGATGTGCAAGCTTGCATAAGAATCATTGCACCGCAACATGTTCGTGCAACATAAAATGACAGCGTATTTTTTTGTGAAAGAGTGAGTTGCCTACGGTTGCGGCCCACACACGCGCAATGTGTCACACCAGCATGCCGTACACGTGTCCGTCGGCACCTGTTCGAAATGACCGCACCGTTCACACACCGCATAGGGTTGCGCGCCAAAACGAATGGGCACGCTAGCTTGCTGGCCATCCGGGTGCGAAGCAGGCTCTGCCGGAGGCACGTTCTTTCTGAAGGGCATCTCTCAACAATCCTCGCGTTCGGCTGTGACCCGCCGAATCTAGATCGTTAAGGTTAACACAAACTTTCCAGGGTGCCAATTTGCCCCGCCTCAAAGCCGGTCCGGATGGAGCTGGGCTACCTTTCCGACCAATTCCTTGACTTGCTGGCCGCTTCCCTTGGGCATGATCAAAACCGAATCCGCAGTAGCGACTATGATCAGTTCGCTTACACCAATGGCCGTAATCAGCGGACCTTCGCTTCGAATATAGCATCCATCGCATAGGAGGGGCAGTGTGTTCATGGAAAGCCGATTTCCTCGTGAATCAGCGGGACCGAATTGAGCGAGCGCGTCCCAGCTGCCGATATCTGACCATCCCATGTCTACGGGCGCCACAACGATACGTTCCGCACCCTCCAATATTGCGTAATCGATCGAATCGCTTGGCGAACGGCCAAAGGCGACGGGGTCAGGCCAGATTTCCGCGCCTGCCCGTTTAGCATCGCGAATTGCATCGGACACAGCGGCGTACATGAGAGGCTGGCGGTGTGCCGCCTCGTTCAGCATTCGATCGGCACGCATCAGGAATATGCCCGCATTCCAGTAATGGTGTCCGCCTGCGATAAATTCGACGGCCCGTTCTAGCGGGGGCTTTTCAACGAACTGCACCACGGTCTCGACGCCGTCCCAGGCACTGGGCTGTCCATGGATATAGCCAAAACCCGTGGCGGGCTCGGTTGGTATAATTCCGAATGTACCAATGTAGCCATCGGCAACGGCGGGCATAAGGGAGTCGATCGCAGCCTTTAACGCGCCTGGATTTGATACGAAATGGTCTGAAGGCATGACCAGCAATATCGTCGCGGGATCCGCTTCCGCCGCCAGCATAGCTGCCAGCAAAATTGCGGGGGCAGTATTCCGGGCGCTTGGCTCGAAAATCAAAGTTGCCGCCCTGCCCGCGGTCTGGTCGGTTACGATCGCGCGATGGGTCTCATTGCAAACCACATAGGGAGCAAGGAACGTCTCCCCGTGCGACGTCCGGCTTAATGTGTCCTGAAAGAGCGATTCGGGACCGGCCAGCGCGTGAAATTGTTTGGGATGCGCTACTCTGGAAAGCGGCCAGAGCCGCGTTCCCGAACCACCGGATAGAATGACTGGTCTGATCATGGATCCCCCAAAAATATTGCGTCGCAGCAAAAATCTCGCTGCTCTGCGGTGTGAACAATGGATAAGGCTTCATTAGACTAAAGTAATAATACGTTAGAACTTACCAAGTTGGCAGTAAAATGGTTTACTTGCCGCATGTATATATTAACATTCGTTTAATAAATGATTAACAAATGTTAATACTCAATACTGAATCAAATATATGCGGTATATATAAGCGTCATTTCCGGTATATAAAGTGATTATGACGTACGATACTTATGTTATTTGCTACAATGTGCTCCGGTTTAGGACATTTTTGCAACTTTAAATTGCTTGCAAGCATCGCGATTCTATGGTGCACTGCACACTTCATTAATCGTTTGGCTGGGGGTAGCGAATGCGAATTTCCATTTTTGGAATCGGTTACGTGGGGGCGGTTACAGCCGCCTGCCTTTGTCGTAGCGGGCATCAGATCATTGCGGTTGATCCGAATCCGACCAAGATCGATCTGATCAACGCCGGCACTGCCCCGATCGTGGAACCAGGATTGCCGGAGCTGATTTCCGATGCTGTCGCAAGTGGCCAATTGCGCGCCACCTCGAACGTGGCTGAGGCGATCGCGAACAGCGAACTGTCGATCGTTTGCGTGGGTACGCCCAGTCTGCCCAACGGCAATCTCGATTTGGGCTACGTCGTAACCGTGTGCGAGGAAATCGGCGCGGCGATAAGCGCAAAATCCGGTTTTCACTCAGTGGTGATGAGATCAACAATGCTGCCCGGATCAATGAGCGGGACGGTAATCCCAACGCTTGAGCGGGCATCGGGAATGATCGCCGGCGAAGATTTCGGCATCGCCATCTATCCCGAGTTCTTGCGCGAAAGCACCGCAATTGCCGATTATCTCAATCCCGAAGTGATTGTGGTCGGCTGGCGCGACGAAACGACGTTGTCGCGCCTTAAGGAGATTAACCACGGTATCAGCGGCGATTTGCGCACAGTCGATATCGGCACCGCCGAAGCAATCAAATATGCCAATAACTGCTGGCATGCGACCAAGATTACCTTCGCGAACGAGATGGGCAATATCTGCAAAGCGGCGGGCATTGACTCGCACGAGGTGATGGAGGTGCTGTGCGCCGATCGCCGTCTCAACGTTTCGCCGGCCTATCTCAAACCCGGCATGGCCTTCGGCGGCTCGTGCCTCCCCAAGGATCTTCGCGCGCTACGATACAAGGCGGCGAGCATGGATGTGCGCACGCCGATGCTTGAAGCGGTTCAGACATCAAACGCGCTTCAGATCGATCGCGCGTTCGAACTGATCGCGAACAGCTCGCCCAGCAAGAAAATCGGCATGCTTGGCCTCAGCTTCAAATCCGGTACCGACGATCTGCGTGAAAGCCCGCTCGTGACGGTGGCCGAGAAGCTGTACGGCAAGGGCTTCAGCCTCAAGATCTACGATCAAAACGTCAATATGTCGCGGCTTATGGGCGCGAACCTGCACTTCATTCGATCCTATATGCCTCACTTGGCCGAATTGATGGTCGATGATGTGGATGAGGCCGTCGATCATGGCGACACGCTCGTCATCGGTAATGCCGATGACCGCTTCGCAAACATCGCGCGGGGGGCGAACGGCGGCAAGGCCGTGATCGATCTCGTGCGGATCGATCGCACCTTGCGCACGGCCCAGGGCGCCTATGAGGGGCTCTGCTGGTAGGCCACGCCGGACGAGAGGCGATCCCGCATGTTCGGTCTCAGCATCTATCTGCTCGTGCTGATCGCGCTGGCCTATCAGTTGCCGGCGGAATGGTGGGACGCCGCCTCCCCCGAATATCTGTTCCTGATCGGCGCCATCGGCCTCTGGCGTTATGGCTGGGGGGCCGTCAATGTCGTGCGCGGCCTTATCTACATGCGCATCGTGTTCCCCCGTATGCGCCGCCGGGTGGAGAGAGCCGGGCCGGCCTCGATGCCGAGCCACAATTTCCTGCTTGTCACCAGCTTCCGCATCGATGGCGAAACCACGCGCCGCGTTTACGAGTCCGTGATCGCCGAGGCGGTCCGTTCCGGCTTGCGCTGCACCGTGATCGCCTCGATCGTCGAGATGGGCGATCAGCGGATCATCAAGGCCCTGCATGGTTCGATCGCCGGCGCTGACGATCTCGTCGATCTCGAGTTCGTTCGGATCGCGGGGACCGGAAAGCGCGACGCATTGGCCGAAGGCTTCCGGGCGGTTGCGCGCCGCGCACCCCCCGAAGATGCGGTGGTTTGCGTCATCGATGGTGACTCTATCCTGGCACCCGGTACGCTTCGGCGCAGCCTTCCGTTCCTCTCGGTCTATCCTGATGCGGGGGCGTTTACGACCGACGAAGTCTGCGAGGTGGTCGGCCGGCAGATTTTCCGTGAATGGTACAATATGCGCTTCGCACAGCGCCAGATCCTGATGTCCTCGCAGGGGCTGTCAGGCAGGGTGCTAACGCTGACGGGGCGCATGTCCGCGTTTCGCGCCTCGATCGTCACCCATCCCGAGTTCATCCGCCAGGTGGAAGTTGACTGGGTTGATCACTGGCGGCTCGGGCGCTTCAAATTCCTGACCGGCGATGACAAATCGAGTTGGTTCTACCTGCTGCGTAACGGCTGGAAGATGCTCTATATTCCCGACGTTCGCGTCGTCACGATCGAGCATCCGCCCCACGACAGCTTCGTCATTGCATCAACACAATTGATGGTGCGCTGGTTCGGGAACATGCTGCGTACCAACGGCCGCGCGCTGGCGCTCGGGCCGCATCGCATCAGCTGGTGGACCTGGTGGTCCATACTTGATCAGCGAATTTCGATGTGGACCTCGCTTACCGGGCTCGCCGCGTCGATCCTGACCGCCGTGTTTCTCGATCCGGTTTTGCTGATTGGCTATCTCTACTGGGTCGCGTTCACCCGGTTTGTCCAGACGCTGTCTCTGCTGGCCGGACGATCCCACGTCAGCTGGACCTATCCTTTTCTGCTCTATTACAACCAGATCTACGGATCGATGGTGAAGACTTATGTGTTCTTCCGCCTCGATCGCCAGCGTTGGACGCGCCAGAAGACGAGCGCGACCCGAACCCTTTCTTCCCGCCGCGAACGCATGAACCGGCTCGGCGCTGTCACCGTGCATGCCTGCGCGCTGATTTCGTTTTTCGGCGTGTTGGGCAGCTACATGCGTGTGCTTACCCCGGCCGCGCTCATGAACTTCGATCTCCTTCTCGCAACCAACAACTAGACAGGGCTCCGACATGGCAACACAGCTTAGCATCACGCACGAAGCAGCCAGCCAACGGCAGCATCTGCGCCTGCGACTTCCAATCGCTGCCACGATCGACGGCCAGGACTATCCCGTCGGTGACTGGTCGGTAGGCGGCCTGCGGGTCTCCGAATTCCATCACGACGTCGTTGTGGGGCAGGTCTTCCCAGTATCGCTTCGTTTCGCGTTCGAAGGCTTCGACATGACGTTCGACGCGGATGCCGAGGTCCGCCATCATGATCCGCTGGCCGGGGTAATCGGGCTCTGCTTTGCCGAAATGACCCCGCAGCGGCTGGCGATCCTGCATTATGTGATTGATGCCTATCTTTCAGGTGAGGTCGTCAGCGCCGGCGATGTGCTACAGGTCGTGCATCGCGACAACAGCGCGCGGATGCGCGCCGCTGCGCTGCCGGAACAGCAGCGTTCGCGAGGGCAGGCGCTGCTCGACGCGATCAAACGCAATGTCGGACTGGCGCTGATCGCCTGCGCAGGTATCGCGCTGGCGATCTACATCGTTGCCAATCTGTATACCCGCACCTTCATCGTCTCAGGAGACGGCGCCATCGTCAGTCCTCAGGGCCAGATCGTGCGCGCACCCGGAGCGGGCGTGCTCGTTGGTTTCCAAGTGCGGCCGGGCGACCTCGTCGAACCCGGCGCGGTGCTTGCGACGCTTGAACGGGTGGACGGCCGCGTCACCAATCTCACCAGCGGCTGTCTGTGCGTCGTCGGTGAGCGCCTAGCCCAGCTTGGCGAAAATCTTGCCAAGGCCGCTCCGGTGATCAGCCTTGCGCCACTCGGAGGCACGACGCGCGCAACCTTAGTGGTGCGGCTCAAGGACATCCGCAAGGTCGAAATCGGCGATCCGGTCGCGATCAATTTCTTTAACGATACGACAACCGTGATGGGGCGCGTCGAACGCGTGGATCTCCCCGGCTTCACCGATCCCACCAAGCTACAGCGCACTGGCCTCCAGGTGCCCGAGCTGGCCGGCACGGTGACCGTTCGGTTCAACCGGGAGGTCCCGGTAGCGCGGATCGGCCAGCCAGTCTCGGGCCGCATCCGGCTCTATCAGCTCTTCCCCTTCTATTGATCTCAGCTTGCTCCCGGCAACAGGAGGCCTAATTGATCGCACGTTTCATTCTCGCGATAGCCGTTTCCATCTCTGTGGCCACCGTGGCTCTGGCAGCGGGAGACGATAGTCTTTATGCGCCGCCGCCGCCGCCAGGCGCCGCATCGGTGCGACTCATTGGAGCCATGGCTGTCCCCACTCCGATCGAGGCAAATATCGCCGGCAAAAAGTTGCATACGAATGGAGCGGAACCGACCCGCTTCATAACAATCATGCAAGGTCCCTGCACGTTCAGCGTGGGCACCGCTTCGGCAACCCGGCCAATCCAGGCCGGTCAGCATTATTCGATGGTGGTGACCAGTGCCGGCGGCAAGCAGAGCGTTTCCGTGATTCCCGAGCCCGCCCCGCTGCTCGGGCAAGCGCTGATCGTCCTTTACAATTTCTCCGCCGGGCCTGCAGTTTCGCTGAAAACGCCCGATGGCACAACGACCCTTGTCGACGCAGTAGCGGCGGGCAAATTGGGGAGCCGCCCCGTCAATCCGGTCGCGAGCGGCTTCGCGGTATTTCGCGGCAAGACCAAATTAGGCGAAGTGCCGTCGGTCCAGCTTCGCCGTGGCGCGAGCTATGGCGTGTTCCTGCTGCCGGGTGTGAAGCCACAGGTGATCGCCGCAGCCGGCCCCACTTTGACGCATTGAAGACAGAGCGATGGTCTTCTCCTCAACAATCTTCATCTTCTGGTTTCTGCCGGCCTTCCTGGCTGTCTATTATCTGACGCCGCTTCGCTGGCGCTCAACCACAATCACGATCGGGTCCTATATCTTCTATGGCTGGTGGCGCGTGGATTTCGTGCCGCTGCTCGCCGCCGTCACGGTCTGGGCCTGGATATCGGCGCGGATGATCCATCGCGAACCCAACGAGAAGCTGCGCAAATTCTGGCTGCTTATCGGCGTTTCGGTCGCGCTGCTGACACTTGCCTACTTCAAATATGCCAACTTCCTGGCTGACTCACTCAACGGTCTGCTGGCGTTGACCGGCCGAAAACCCTTCGCCTACGACCATATCCTGCTGCCGATCGGCATCAGCTTCTTCACCTTTCAGGCGATCAGCTACATCGTCGATGTGTATCGGCGCGACGCCGAACCGGCGACGCTGGTCGATCTCGCCGCGTTCAAGGCGCTGTTCCCGCAGCTCGTCGCTGGCCCGGTGCTTCGCTACAAGGATCTGGCCGATCAGTTCGCCGAACGGACGCATACCCTGGCGAAATTTGGCGAAGGCGTTGTCCGCTTCGCACAGGGGCTGGCGATGAAGGTGCTGATCGCTGACACGATCGCTCCGCTGGTCGATTATTGCTTCACGCAAGACCAGCCCTCGTTCGCCGACGCCTGGCTTGGTGCGATCGCCTACACCGCCCAGCTCTATTTCGATTTCGCCGGCTACAGCTCGATGGCGATCGGCCTCGGCTTAATGATCGGCTTCCGGTTCATCGAGAACTTCAACCAACCCTACGCCAGCTTGTCGATCACCGAATTCTGGAGGCGCTGGCACATCAGCCTGTCGACCTGGCTGCGCGACTATCTTTACATCCCGCTCGGCGGCAATCGTGGCGGTGAGTTGCTGACTTCTCGCAATCTCTGGCTGACCATGGTCCTCGGCGGGCTATGGCACGGCGCGAACTGGACCTTCATCCTGTGGGGCGTGTGGCATGGATCGATCATGGCGGTCGAGCGCCGCCTCGGCTATCCCCGGCAATCGCTCAAGCCAGGGCTGTCGCGTCACTGGGCGCAGACCTTTCTGTTCGTGATGATCGGCTGGGTGATGTTCAGATCCCCGACGGTGGGCAACGCGCTCGCAATGTATCGCGGGATGATCGGCGCCAACGGCCTGCCGCTTTCGGATGTGGTCGCCTGGCAGATCAAGACTATCCAGCTGTGCGCACTGGCGATTGCTTACGCAATCATTGCCAAAGGCGCGCTGGATGTCTGGAAGATCAACACCGGGCGATGGATGATGCCGCAGCGATCGGCACGCGCGGTCCCGGCGCTGGCAAGCGCTGGGTGGCTGGCAATTCTCACGCTGTCAGTCGCCAAGCTTTCGGCCGATAGCTTTTCCCCCTTCCTCTATTTCCAGTTCTGAAGGGATCGCCGTGCTCGCCAGCCGTTATGACGCAAACACCGCCGGAGTTCTCGGAATAGCCGCGGTGACTATCGCCGGATTGATCGCGTTAGCGAACCCCTCAACCTGGTCGGTTACGCTTGGCAAGCCGGTAGCGGATGGGTCCTGGACTTCGGCCTATGGCAAGCAGTTCGATGGGTCGCTGTTGATCCGCGATCCGGCAATCACTGGCTTCGGCATCTTCAACTACATGCTGTTCGGCGATGGGCGCCGCGGAGTCGTCGTCGGCAAGGATGGCTGGCTATTCTCCGACGAGGAATTCACGCCGACGAGCAAAATCGAACCGCTCATCGCCCCCAAACTGGCCTACATCCGAGAGGTGCATGCGCGGCTGCGCGCGCGGAACGTCGACCTTGTCGTCGCGCTCCTGCCCTCCAAGTTGCGGGTCTACGGCGAAAAGGCGGGGGACCATCCAATCCCGACGGTGCTGAAGCCGGTCTACACGGAATTGCTTAATGGCATCCGGAGCGCCGGCATAACCGCTCCCGATCTGCTTTCGGTGATGATGGCCGGCAAGGCGCGAGACCAGCTGTTCCTGCGCACCGATACGCACTGGACACCGGGGGGTGCCGCTCTGGTAGCGGCTGCTGTTGCTCGGGAAGCAAAAGCGCATGGCCTTGTCAGCGGTGCCGATTGGCCCCATGCCGATTTTCGCCTCACCCCCGGAGGACGATCTCAGCACAGCGGCGATCTGCTGAAGTTCCTGCCTCTCGGCTCGCTCCAGTCTACCGGACCCGCCGTCGATCTTTATCCTGACCTGCGCGGGAGTGAGGCGAATGATGCGAATATGTCATTGGGAGACGCTTTGCTGACCCAGAAGCAGGTGCCGATCACGCTCGTTGGCACCAGCTACAGCTTCAATCAGCGCTGGCGCTTCGAGGATGCGCTCAAAGCCTATTTCAAAAGCGATCTGGTCAATGCGGCACAAGAGGGACGTGGTCCGCTCAAACCAATGGAAACCTATCTCGACAGTCCGGATTTCCGGAATGCGCCGCCACGGCTGGTCGTATGGGAAATACCTGAGCGCTATCTCTGGAGCAGCTCCGCCGAAACGGGCCTGCCGCAATGAATGTGGAAACCGAGTTTCCGCCAATCGAAGAAGAGGTGCTGATCCCACCTCCTGCACCTCCTTCCCGATCCAAGTTGCGCATCATCATCGCTCTAGGGTTGATAGTCGTCTGCGTCGCCGCGGCATTGGCGGTGGCGCGTATGGAAATGCCGCCGGCGCGTCCGGCGGCGGACCGGTCCAAGTCCGCGACCTCGACCGCGCTGGCGAAACTGAAGATCCAGACCGATGCTCTACATGCCGCCGACGTGGCCGGAGCCGAAGCGCTCGTAGGACGCATCACTGAATTTCGCGTGATTAGCAGCGGCGCGCCCGCTGATGTCGATATGTTGCTCAATCAGATCGTCGACAAGCTGTTCGACGGGCTTGCCGCTGATGGCGGTCCCCTCTCGCAGCGTGCGGTGGATAGCGGGACACTGGCGCTTACCGCGACGACCAATCCAGCATTGCGGATTATCATCGCCCTGCGGGTTGCTGATTTTCAGCGGCGCAATGGCGAGGGTGTCGAGCGCCAATACATGCTGCTCGGTCAAATTGATAACGATATCGATACGCTGGCGCCGCGCCCCCGCACCAAGGCTCTGACCGCGCTAGCAATGATTCTTGCGCACATGCAGGGTGATGCATCGTCCGATGTCGCGATCAGGCTCGCACGATCGATCAAGGTTCCGGCTGCACGAACAACGACCCTCCATCGTGTGGCGCGTGTCGTGATCGACAAGCGCTTCAGCGAGGGTGGGATAAAACGCCGGCATCTGACGGGGCACGCATTCGACGATGCCCTATTCGGCTGGGCCTGGCAGGCTGCCCGCCTGAAGCAGTTTCGCCCTGCGATGACCTATGCGATTGCCATCGATCCCGCGCTTGGGAGCAGGCGGGACCATCTGCTTGCATTCATCGCCGACAATATGGCGAACGATGAGGATATCGAGTTCGCCGGCATTCCGCTGGAGGCGATGACCGGGTCCGCGGCACGCGATCCGGCACTGCTCGATCTGGTCTCGACCGCACTCGCACAGCACATGCTGCACGAGGCGGTCGCCGCCCAACGTGAAATTGCGAGCGCCGACATGGCAACGATGGCGCGGGTCCTGATCGTACGCGAGCTTGCCTCGAACCGGCTGCTGCAGCAGGTCGAGAGCTATCGCAAGAATCTGCTGCCAGCGATCAGCGTCATGTCCGGCCCGATCCGGGAGGTGGCCGCCGCTCGGATGGTCGAGGCTTCGGTCAAACTCGATGATATCGACGGCGCACTCTCTGCTTTTGAACTGATCGCGAAGAACAGCGCCTTGCGCTCGCGCGCGGCCCGGGAAATCGTTACCGCACGCCTGAGGCTCGGAGCGGATGCGGAGAAGCTGACCGACTTCATCGACGACGCGGTAGGACCGGAGCGGGGCGATATTATCGGATTGCTAGCGGCAGCGGCTGCAAGCGATGGCGATATCGCGGCCGCGGAGACTATGGTTGACCAATATAGTGATGCGTCGACGCTTGCACGTGCGGTCGCACGGGCGGCCGCAACCAATCGGATGCCGCAAGGCTGGCTTGAACAGCAGGCACTGCGGATCGCGGCCATTCCCACCCAGGAGCCGAACGACCGCGAGTTCGCGATCGGCATGATCGAATGCGCGCTCAACCAGACCGATGCGGCGCGGCATCGCATCGTCTTCGTGACCGATGCTGAAGATCGGCTCGCGCTCGTGAGCGCATTGAGCACGCAGCTCGTGGCGGACCGCAATCTGCCGGGTGCCCGCGCGCTGTCACTCTACCTGGCTGCAACCGATGAGGATGGCCTGGATGCGCTGGCGGCGGCGCGCGCCCGCGCCCTGCTTCAGAAGCGCGATATCCACGCCGCCACCGCTGAAGCGCGAACGATGGTGAATTATCTGGATCGTCTCAGGACGTTCCGGGCGCTGGCGGGCATCCAGGCCCGATATCTCGATCCGACTGGCGCGCTGAGCAGCACCACGACGGCCGATGCACCTGATCAGGATCTGGATGTGCCGACACCGCTGCTTCGGCGCACCCATTATGACATTTTCGATCTGGAAGATCGTCGCCTTGGGGAGCGTTTGCCCGCCATTCCCGATTTTGAGCCTTATAAATCCGAGATGGTGAGACGGATGGTACCACCGATCGGCAACGCCGTGGTTCGTGTCGCGCCACTCGCCAATAACGGCTTCAATAAGAAATTCCTGACAGCGACGACCATGTTCGACGAACAGGAGATCGGCGGCCCGACGATCGTCATGAAAAGCCAGGGCACCCGTTATCCCATCTACGTGCATGTCAGCGGCGGGGTTATCGACCTGCCCACCTTGCACACGCGCCTGGCGGCGCAGGGGTGGGGCGACGCGCTTCATCGCGAGGGGCGGGTCTATACGCTGCGCGTGCCGTTGCTGATCGGATCGGATGCCACCCTCGTGCTTTCCGGCACTGATGTCGGTCAGCTTCGACTTTCAGCGGAACGCAGCACCTATATCGTCAACGCCGGGACGATGTTCGCCGTCGGGGTTCAGATCGTCGGCTGGAGCGAGGAAACCAATTCCCCGGCGCATGCCACGATCGAAACGATCAATTCGGTCAGGCCATTCTATACCGCCTGGAGCAATTCACGAACCTACGCCACCGAAAGCCGATTCCTGAGCTTGGGCTATTCGGCCGGAAAGGCCTACGGCTTCTCGCTGTCCTCAGGTCCCACCTGGCTGAACGGATTTGTGCAGGAGCTTGCCGATCCGACGGGGCTGGTGATCGAGAACAGCTTCGAAAACATGCTGTACGGTTTCTACAGCTACGAAGCTTCCAAGGTTGCGGTCGTTGGCAACGAATATCGCGACAACATCATCTACGGCATCGATCCGCATGACCGCTCGTCGGAGCTGCTGTTCGCTTTCAACACTGCCTACGGATCGCAGAAGAAGCATGGCATCATCGGATCACGCCATGTCGAGAATAGCTGGTTCCTCGGCAATGTGAGCTTCGACAACCATGGCGCCGGACTGATGATGGATCGCTATTCGGGGCGCAACTTCATCGCAGCCAACACCACTTTCAACAACCATGCAGATGGCCTCGCGGTCTATGAAAGTCCCTGCAATCTCGTCACCCATAATGCCTTCTTCGGCAATCACGGGTCAGGCGTCCGCATCCGCAACAGCTGGGATGTCGGCGTCTACAGCAACAATCTCAGGAACAATCAGGGGCACGGCGTGGAAGGCTACACGGTCGAATTTGTCACGGTCCCCGGCGCCAAGCCGCGCAACCTGGTGCTCGATCCCTACGAAACCGTCCTTTCCGCGTCGATCGTCGGCAACACCGTGGCGAACAATCGTTCGGGCTCGATCCGGATGTCGTCGCTGCGCGCGGTGGCGCTGCGCGACAATCGTCTGGTCGGCAACAGCGCGCGCGCCTATCTCGGAGATCTGCGCATCGTCGAACAGGATGTCGCGCGGATGCAGAGCTCCGGTTTGATCGTCGGTGGCGGATGCCCAAGCCCGCGTGTCGCCTATAGCTGCCCGTTCGTGACCTCCGGCTTTATCTCGAATGAAGTCCCCGCGGTGCCCAAGGCGATGCATGCGTTGGCCTCTTGTCCGATCAAGACCGTCATCAATGAAGTGACCCGCAAAGGCGCGGCGCGGCGGAACGTCACGCCGATCAGCGAAACCCGCGACGACGAGGATCTCCTGTCCACGCCACAGGAAAACCCGATTTCATTGCCGCTGGCGGGAAGCTTCTGATGCGCCGCCTCGCCATAGCCTTCGGCGCGGCGGTCTGGCTCGCAGGATGCGGCGCGCTGTTCGCAATACAATCGGATCGCGCAAACCCGGTCGATGCGCCGCTCGCAGATATAAAGAGGGCGCGCGCGCTGGACGATGCGGCGCTCTTCAATCGGGCGATCGCACAGCTGGAGAAAGCCGATCCTGCGGTGGCGGCAGTCGAGCAACTGCGGCCCATCCGGCTTGGTTCGGTCCTTCCCGTCCTCGACAGCAAGGGGAGACGCAAGGCCCTGCAACTGGCGCTGGCGGATCCGGCGACGCGACAGGACGCGCAACTGATTGTCGGCGAGGGTTTGCTGCGGGGCACGCCCCGTGAACGGATGCGCGGACAAGCACTGCTGCGGACGCTCTCGCTCCAAGGTAATGCGGACGCAGCAATCAGTGTGATGAATTATGCCGAGCGTTCGGGCGAGGGCGCGATTGACCGCCTCGAGCTGCTCAACGCGCTGCCGGTGAGCACCTCAACGATCGTCGAACGCAAGGCCCGCCTCATCGAGGCGAATCCAGAGGTCTCGATAAGCCCGTTTGAATCCCGCGATCTCATGACGAACGCGATCCGGCTCCAGGAGCAGGAGGCCGCAAATGGCGGCCTGCGTGCGATGCTGGCAATCGCCAATCGCCTGTCCGCCAGTAACAATCTCGAGGAGCGACGTCGGGCGATCGGCCTTTATCAGCTGGTGATGGCCGCCGGATCAGTGGAGGCGACCGTGAACCTCGCCGCGCTTCTCGGCGAACCGCAATACAAGACTTTCGATCCACAGCGCTCGATCCGCTTGCTTGAAGCCGCGGTCCGGCGCGGATCGACCCGCGCGGCTTATCAGGTCGCGGAAACATACCGGCGCGGTCTCGGCGTTCGCTCCGATCTGCCGCGCGCCATCCATTTCTATCAGACCGCCGCCGAACGAGGCAGCGCCGGCGCGATGTATCGCCTCGGCGTGCTCGAACAGCTGGGCATGATGGGGCCGCCTAATCCGGCGGCGGCGGCGATGTGGTTTGCCCGCGCCTCTCAGGCGAACAGCGTCGCAGGACGGTTTCGCTATGGTCTGGCCTTTCTCAAAGGAGCTGGGGTTCCGCAGGACACGCGCCGCGGCATCGGTCTGATCGAATCGGCGGCAAGTCAAGGTAGCGTCAAGGCCATGGTCTATCTGGCGGGGGCTTATGCATCGCGCTCCGTGGTGGATCGAGATCTGCGTCGCGCGCAACGCTGGGCGCTGCGCGCGGTCGCTGCCGGCAGCGTGGATGACGATGCCGTGATCACCGCCGCCCAGGCGCTCGCCAGCGGCGCCTTCGCCGATCCTCAGTTCGCACGTGCCGAAGCATTGCTGCGCGGCGCGATGGCACGGGGAAGCATCAAGGCCCAACTCCAGCTCGGGCGGTTGCTGCTTTCGCTGGGCGGCGGCCGCAACGAACACGAAGGCCTTGCCCTCTTCAATCAGGCGGCTGCCAATGGGGATGCAGGGGCGATCGCGGCGCTTGGTGCGCTCTATGCCTCGGGCAACGGGGTGCCGGTCGATGCGAGCCGGAGCTTCATGTATTACAGCGTCGCCGCCCGGCATGGCAGCGCAGCCGGCTATCGCGGTCTTGCGGTTGCCTATGCCGCGGGCTTCGGCGTCCGGAAGGATATTCTGAGATCGGTCCACTATTATGAGATGGCGGCCGCGCAGGGCGATCTCCGCGCGATGATGTTGCTCGCCGCCTGTCACCTCGATGGATGCACCGGCGTGCGCCGGGTCAATGACGCGGTCCGCTATATCACCACCGCCGCCGAACAGGGCGAGAATGACGCGAACTACCAACTCGGCATGCTCATGCTGCGCGGCGAAATCCCGGGTGGACAGGCAGATGCTGTCAAGCATCTGCTCCAGGCCGCGCGGGCCGGTTATCCGCCCGCACGCTCTCAAATCAAGAAACTGGGTCTGCCTGATCCGCGTACCGAGCAGACGCTCGATGCGCTCGGCGAGATGGAGCTCTAGCGATGGAACAGGCATACTCCGCGATCGTACACCGCCGCAGTACCCTGGCTCTTACTGTTTTCGCAGCGGCTGCGCTGACCATGCTGTTTGCGATTGCGCTCAATGCGCTGGTGGAGCGGAGCAATATCCGCGCGGAAATCCTGACCGCGCTCCAGCGCGGGTCGATCGAAAGCGATACGCCACCTGAACTCGCGCCACGAACGCTCGTCGCACGCGCGCAGGCCGATTGCCGCCAGCTCATCTTCTTTTCCTTCCCGGCTGACGGTATCCGCTCGGCTCTTCTCCGCAATGAGTTGCGCGACAAGAAGAAGACCTCATCACGTTGCGTGCTTCTAGCCGCGCAGCTGACCGCTTCGGGCCGCGACCGGACTGATGTGATCCAGTGGCGCGGTAGCCCCAGTGCCGCGATTGCTGTCACCTATCCGATCCTGAGCATGTTCGGAATGAACGGGACACGCGGGTTTCACCTGATGCTGATCCTCGCGGCCGCAGCCGTGATGCTGACTTCGCTTCGCCACCCGGGTCGCCGCGAAATGGAAAGCCCGGCGATAGCGGTTGGTCTGGCAACTGCGATGATCCTGTTGTCGTTCGACGGCTCGATTTCTCTCTTGCCGATCTCGCTTGCCTTGTTCGCCTACATCATTTGCGCGCATTATCTGTCCGCCGAAGTCTGGAACCGGCACGGCGCTATCGCGACTGCGTTGCTGGGATCGGCACTGTTCGCGTTCGATCCGGCTGCTGCCAGTGTGCCGGTTGGCTTGGGGCTCGTTTTATATGTGGCGGGCATGGGGCGGCCGGACATGCGGCGCATAGGCGTCGCCGCCCTGATATTTCTAGCCGCTGTCAGCGCCAGTATCCTTATCCACGCCATCCTGGCCGGGCTCGTGGATGGTAAGATCGCCAAGTCGCTGAGCGCCAGCCTGCTGGACAAGCAGGCAACCTATTGGGCCCATGACGTATCTGCTGCCATAGATGCTTTGTTTGACACGGTAGCGGCGGGGCCGCTGCACTCCAAGCTCGCGACCGGATTGGTTCTGTGGTCCCTGCCATTCGGCATCGCGCTGTATGCAGCTTTGCCGCAATCGAGCATCTCAAAGCTGGCGGCGGCCCTGATCGCAGCCGCGCCGCCCCTTGTCTGGGTGCTCTTCTATCCCGGTTATGTCCGCCGCGCGCCCGACGATTACGGCCTCATCCTTGCCTGGCCAATCGCGGTAGCCACTGCCGGTGCGGTCCTCGCCGTCATCGCCATGGTCAGGCTGGCCATGCACCGGTTCACGTCGCAAGCGGCCGTGCTCGCCGATGCGTGACCGGATACGTTTACGGCACCGGTGCGTAGAGCGCGGTCATATCCCCGCCGGTCCGGCTCGTGCTCATCGGGCGATAGCGATCAAGCCATTTTTCCACCCGGGGATCCTTGAAGCGAGCATAATAGGGCTCGATCCAGGACAGCACGGATTCGGTATAAAGGTTTTCCTGATCGAAACCGTTCAAGCGGCCGATCACGCTGATGTCATCCAGCGCCGCGATGTTGAGATCGATCAGCTTCTGCAGCCGCCCATTGTCCTCGGCATAAAGCGGAATGCCATTCACCTCGCCCGCCTCGGCGATCATGATGAGGGGCTGGAGCGCAAACATGTGGTACATTGCAGCGCGCGTCCGCCGGTCGAGCTCGAGCTTCAGCGTGCCGTCGTCCTGAATCTCGCGGATGGCGAAGCGATATTTCTCGGTGCCCCAATCGAACAGCGCGCGATCGCCGGTTGCGATGCCCGCCGCCGTGACGCCCCACGCCGCCCAATTAAGATGGTTGTTCTGCCGGCTCTTGAGCTCGGTACCAGTCGAAAAATCGCGCTGCGCCTCGATCGCAACCGCGTGGATCCAATCGCGCACGCGCTCACGCTGCTCTGGATCGAGGCCGGGAGCGTCCGCGATCTTGATGAATGTCGTGGCGAAGGTGGCCAGCTCCCATTTACGTACCGACTGGCCCTGCCGGTTGACGGCGCCGAGAAACGCCCCGCCGCGAGCCCAGCTGTCCAGCCACGCAAGCGCGCAAGCGGCATCAGCCCTGCCGGTCTCGTCACCTTCAACAAAGTGATTGGCGCGCTTCACGATCTCGCTACTGAACGCCTCGATCGGTTTCATGTCCTCGCGATACTGCCGTTCCGCGTCCTCATCGACGATCGAGCTGTTGTTGGTACTGCGCGCCTCGCCATATTTGCTCACCGTCTGAATGTCCTGAATCGCCGGGGGCGCTTCCGGACAGGAGGCGTTGCGATCGCGCGCCGGCACCGGGATCCTGTGCAGAAGCGGGTAGAGAGGTTCGCTGCGCCAGTTCCACTCGGGATGCGCCGTATCCGCAGCGCAGGTCGTCACGAAGATCGCAAACAGCGCCAGCCCTGGGTGCAACCGTCGCAACACCCTGATTCCCGGATGATGAAATGATGAGACCATTGAAACGCTCCCGCCAGCTGATTGCCGCGTTGGCCAGCCTGACTTTGTTAGCAGGTGCAACATTAACGCAAGCCGAGCAAGTGCCCCTGCTAAGTGTTTCGCAGGGAACAATTCGCCCCGCGCCGCAGCGATATCCTTTCTGCCCAGCCGCTACTGGTCTCTCAGCGCGGGCATCACAGCTCGAGCATCTGCATGAGGGTGCGACAGGCTGGCTTTTCCGGCGGGAGGAGCTGACCGGTCTGTTACAGACAAGCCCCGGAATGAATGATGTCGTGCGATTGCTTGGTAGCAGGCTGAAGCAACATCATACCCGCCTGATTTTCATGATCTCTCCACCGCGCGTCGTACTCGCCCGCGGCAAAGTTACAAGCCTCATCCCCGCAATCAGGACCCCCGACCGGCGGCAGCTCCTTATTCAGTATCTCAAGATCAACTATGGCCTCAGCCAAGCGGGGGCGGCTGTTCCCGACATTCTGGGAGAGGCCAATCGGGCGCATCTGCGCTGGGATTACCTGACGTCCCCGGCGGATTCTCACTGGTCGCCCTATGGTGCACAGATCGCCGCGCGTGCCGTGACCCGGATCGTAATGGCCGACCCGGTGATGAAGAGTGCGCCCAAAAAGCAATATATGATTACGCGCAGAGGCACCCCGGTGCTGTTCGCTGGCTATTATGCAATGCTCGACGGGCTGTGTGGTCACAAATTTCCCGTCGCCAGCGCTCCTTCGTTCGCGACAACGGAGGCGGTTGGCGGCGGCGGTGGAGGGCTTCTGGGTGCTGCCCCCCCGACGATCGTTGTCGCCGGAACCAGCTTCACCGCGCACGACGATCGTTACAATTTCGGCGGCTTCCTAGCAGCCGAAACCGGGGCAGACGTCGTCAATCTCTCTGTGTCAGGCGGTGGCCCGCTGACGGCCCTGATCCAGTACCTGGCTTCGGGCGAGCTCGATCGTGCGCCGCCACGCTTCCTGATCTGGGAAGTCTCGCCCACTAATATGCCGGCGGAGGACGATCTCAGCGAGTTGCGGGCCTACCTGACGCCGGCGTGCTCGTCACCAGCCGCAGTCAGCAATTCCAGACTGATCGTTGGCGAAACCCCGATTTTCGATACGGCGGCGATCGATCCCACCAGGTCGCATGGGCCGGTAATGCTTTCGATCCAGAGCGATAACCCCGCACTCAAAACCTTCGAGGTCGTCGTCCGAAATGTCGACGGCACCCACCAGCGTGTCGCCGTAGATTTCGCCCGCGCGGCATCACTCGCGCCACGCTATCGGGTAATGCTTCCGGATCTGTCCATAGCGCGCTCCATATCGTTGGTTCCGAAGACGCTGATGCGCGCGCGGATCGCCTCCCGGCTTTGTCTTTCGGACGCAGGAGCGCGATCCTGATGCGTTATATTCACCCGAAGCGACGCCACGCGTCCGGCCTGTGGAACCTCCTGATCGGATCGTCGATGACAGTATTGGCGGTGATGCCGGCGCAGGCGATCTGCCCGGATCTTCCCGGCGAACCTGTGGTCGCAACCGAAGATGGCAAGGCGCCTCCCAAGGATCCGACGGCCCGGGCGCTCTGGAACGCCGACGCGGCCAGGAAGGCGGGGCGGGAAATAGCGGCCGACGCCGCCTACCGTCGATTGCTTTCGACGCCGCCGGAAAAACACCAGATTGCGAGGCGCGCCGCGCTCCGGCTCGCGCAGGCGGCGCTGCTCGCGAAAGACTATGATGGTGCCCGGGCTTTGGTAGCGCGGGCGGGTAAACCCGGCGCCGATCCCCGGCTTTTTCGCCAAGCCCAACGGCAACGCGCGATTATCGATCGCGCCGAAGCGATCGACCATGCGCGCAACGCGCTGACTGGCGTCGATGACGTGCGGTCCGCCGGGGCGCCGGCGGACCTGCTGGTGCCGCGCTACCAGCAGCTGCTGACCCTTTCCTGCCCCTATCCGGATGACTACCGAGTGCGGATCCACCTGCGTCTGGCGGACACGTCTCTTCGGGCACGCGACTTTGCGGCTGTGGACGTCGCGCTCGCCAATGCCGAGGCTGAGATCAGCGAACTGGCCGGCCCTGACCAAGCCAGCTTTTTGCAGGAAATCGCGCAACGGCACATCGACGTTAAGGCGGAAGGCGTTCTGGCTCAGGCGGAACCCCTCGAGGAAAAGGCTCCGGCTGACGCTCGAAAGCTGCTCGAAAACGTCATCGCCATGTCGCCGCCGCCGTCGCCACGATATGTCGAACGCTCACGGTTCCGTCTAGCGAACCTCATGGGGCAGGCCGGTGAATTCGATGCAGCGGCCGCGCAGCTCGCGGCGGCGCGCGCCGCGCTGATTGCGAATGATGCTGATGCAGCAGCACGACTTGAACGCGAACAGACCAAACTCGGTCAACGGCGAACCGACGCGGCCGCCCGCGCGCGTCTCGCGCTCGCCGATCAGCAGCGCCGCAAATGGCCAAAAAGGGCGATGGCGGTCTATCGCGAGGTGATTGTCCAGGAGCCCTCGGTCTCCCCCGATATCCGCAACGGCGCGCGGCTGAGCCTCGCGAGCACGCTCAGGCAGGAGCGCTTCTACCCCGAGTCTGCGGCTGAAATCGCGCTTGTATCCGGCGCCGCGACCTCTCCCACCCTCATAGAGCGCGCCGAGCAGCAGGGAGACCGGCTGGAACTGGCCAATCCCGAGGACGCCTTTAGCGGCGAAATCAGTAGCGGCGTCTATTATGACAGCAATACTCCCGCCATCGTCAGCGCGCTACGCAATGATATCAATGATGACGGTTTCTCCAACGATCAACGTTTCGATGACGCCGGTGCGCAGATCGGCACGCGCCTGCGCTATCGTCGCAAGCTTTCGAACAGATATGACTATTGGCTTACTGGATTCACCGGAACTCAAACCATCCAGTCCAAGCTCAACCGGCTTGACCGGACGATCGTGAATCTCGTCACGGGCCCGGTTTTCAACCTGCCCAAACGGCGGCTCGCCCTATCTGTTGCGGGGTTCTACAATGGCGAACGGCGCGGCGGCCATTTCCTACAGGAGAGTTACGGTCTCACGTTCGGCGGGCAACGGCGGTTCGATCCACTGCTTGAGGTGGGCCTCTTCTATTCGATCGGCCATCGCAACGATCGCAGACCCGACCTGGACGCCACCAACCATGATATTCAGCTCTGGCTTTCCGCTCAATTTCCGTTCGGAACGTTGACCCCGCAACTCCGCGTCCAGCGACGCAACGCTGCTGCAGCGACACTGGATACATGGCGTTATTCCGCCGAGATCGCGTACGACCTGCAGTGGGGCAATCGCGCGCCCTGGCTGTTCGGGTTCACCGTTGCGCCCGAATATAATCGTATCGTCTATCGGCGGGACCGGCTTACGGGCTTCAGGCGGAAGGATACCCGCCTGGATATCACGTCGCGCCTCTGGGCGCGGCTCCGCGACCGCTATGAATTTGCGCTCGACTACCGCTATCTCGACACGGACTCGGATAATCCCAGCGGCAGGCGACTTCCCAACCACCACCTTGGACTTAATGTGAAGTGGCTTTTCTGACTTGGCCGTGGGTCGGAAGCGAAGTTCTTCAGCGGCGAACCAACCATCGCAGTGGTGCGCAACTGGTTCACTTGCCCGCGCAATTTATCGCGCAACAGCCCTTATCGATGCATCGGGCATAATCTCGCTTCAGCGGGCGCGAAGATCGAGTAGCGACCGGAACCAACCGCGCGCAATCGGGGTTGGCGCGTCCAGTCGCTTGTTGATCCTTGAGCCGGGAGCTGCCTGCACATGACTGCCGATCTGGCGACGATCTCCTCCGATCGCCTCAGCGCCGCCATCTCCACGCTCGGCGCCGAACTTCAGTATCTGACCGACGGTGACGGCCGTGATCTGTTGTGGAATGGCGATCCGGCTTTCTGGCAGGGCCGTGCGCCCATCCTCTTCCCCGTGATCGGCCTGCTCGAAGGCGGATGCTATCGGCTCGGCGGCAGCAGCTATGCGATGCCCAAGCATGGCTTCGCCCGTCACGCGAGCTTCGCCATCGTCGATCGCGCGCCCGACGCGGCGACGTTCCGGCTCGCCGCATCAGCCGAAACGCGCGCGATCTATCCGTTCGAATTCCAGCTCGACCTCCGCTTTTCCGTTGCCGACGCTACGCTCAGGGTCGCCGCCATCATCAGCAACGGCAGCGCTGACGCCATGCCGGCGAGCTTCGGATTCCATCCGGCGTTCACTTGGCCGCTGCCCTACGGAGAGCCGCGCGGGGCGCACCGCATCCGCTTCGAACATGATGAGCCCGCGCCGATCCGGCGGATCGATGCGAACGGGCTTCTGTTGCCCGAGCCGCAGTCGACGCCAGTGGCAGGCGATAGGCTGATGCTGCGCGACGATCTTTTCATCGACGACGCTCTTATCTTCGATCGGCTCAAAAGCCGCAGGCTGAGCTACGAAGCCCCGGCGGGCCCGCGGCTGGAGGTAGAGTTCGCGGATTTTCCGACGCTTGGCGTCTGGACCAAGCCTGGCGCCGGGTTCATCTGCATCGAGCCATGGCAGGGTTTTGCCGATCCGGTCGGCTATGACGGAGACATTCGCGACAAACCCGGGATCATCGAGATCGCACCGGGCGAGAGCCGCGAGCTTTCGATGAGCATCAGCCTGATCGATTGAGACCGAGCCACTTTTGCGCGCGCGTGAGGCAAGAGCCGCTGGACGCGCCGATCAATCATTTCGGCAATTTTGGACTCTTCACGCACCTGCAAGACCTGTATAGCACGCCGGCTACGGGACCGGACAAGGTCTAGGAGGGGTGCTGCACAGGATGGGTTTGCCTGAGAATCAGGGTTTATATGATCGCCGCAATGAGCATGATGCCTGCGGCGTCGGCTTCATTGCCAACATCAAAGGCAATGGATCGCACGAAACGATCACGCGCGGCCTGGAAATTCTGCTTAATCTTGATCATCGCGGCGCGGTCGGCGCCGATCCGCTGATGGGTGACGGCGCTGGGATCCTGATCCAGATCCCCGATGCGTTGCTCCGCGCCTGGGCGGCGGACAAGGGCGTCGATCTGCCCAAACCCGGGGACTATGCGGTGGCGATGTGCTTCCTGCCGCGCGAAGAGGCCGCGCGCGATTTCGCGGTGGGCCGATTCGAACGGCTGTTGACCAAGGAAGGCCAGACGCTGATCGGCTGGCGCGACGTGCCGATCGACCGCAGCGTGCTGGGCGCGGCCGTTCTTGCCGAGCTGCCGATGATCCGTCAGGCGATCGTCGCCCGGGGCGCGACAACGCCCGATCAGGACGCCTTCGAACGCAAATTGCTCGTGATTCGCAAGCAGGTGCAAAATCCGCTCGAGAATATGGCGGAGAAGCACGTCCTCCCCGGCCTCAGCGATTTCTACATGCCCTCCTTCTCGACGCGCACCGTCGTCTACAAGGGCCTGCTGCTGGCGGGTCAGGTCGGGAGTTTTTACAAGGATCTGCGCAATCCGCTGACCCAGTCGGCAATCGCGCTCGTCCACCAGCGCTTCTCCACCAACACTTTTCCGTCCTGGAAGCTGGCGCATCCCTACCGCCTGATCGCGCATAATGGCGAGATCAACACGGTGCGCGGCAATGTGAACTGGATGAACGCGCGCCGCCGCACGATGGAATCGGATCTGCTCGGCCCCGATCTCGACAAGATGTGGCCGTTGATCCCGCATGGCCAGTCGGACACCGCCTGCCTCGATAACGCGCTGGAGCTGCTAGTGGCCGGAGGCTATCCGCTGCCGCACGCGGTGATGATGCTGATCCCGGAAGCCTGGGCGGGCAACCCGCTGATGTCGCCCGAGCGCAAGGCCTTCTACGAATATCATGCCGCGCTCATGGAGCCATGGGACGGCCCTGCCGCCATCGCCTTCACTGACGGCCGCCAGATCGGCGCGACGCTCGACCGCAACGGGCTTCGGCCGGCACGCTTCGTCGTTACCGACGATGATCATGTCATCATGGCGTCCGAGTCCGGCGTGCTGCCGGTCGCCGAGGAGCGGATCATCCGCAAGTGGCGGCTTCAGCCCGGCAAAATGCTGCTGATCGATCTCGAACAGGGCCGAATCATCGAGGATGACGAGATCAAGGCCTCGCTCTCGGGCGCCGCACCCTATACCGACTGGCTCCAGGCGACCCAGTATAAGCTCGAAGAATTGCCGGATGCCGAGCAGGTGGCGTCGCTCGCCAACGACGAAAGTGCGCTGCTCGATCGGCAGCAGGCCTTCGGATATACGCAGGAAGACATCAGCAAATTCCTCGAACCGATGGCGCAGCTCGGCGACGATCCGATTGGATCGATGGGCACCGATACGCCGATCGCGGTGCTTTCGCGCCGCTCGCGCCTGCTCTACGATTATTTCAAGCAGAATTTCGCGCAGGTCACCAATCCGCCGATCGATCCGATCCGTGAAGAGCTGGTGATGTCGCTGGTTTCGATGATCGGCCCGCGGCCGAACCTGCTTGGCCGTCAGGCCGGCACACACAAGCGGCTCGAAGTTTCCCAGCCCGTGCTGACGGACAGCGATCTCGCGAAGATCCGCTCGGTTTCGGAGGTGCTCGACGGCGCCTTCCGCACCGAGACGATCGACATCACCTGGCCGGCGTCCGAAGGGGCGGCCGGGTTGGAGCGCGCCGTCGAACGCGCCTGCAACGCGGCGACCGAAGCCGTGCTCGCCGATCAGAATATCCTGGTGCTCTCGGATCGTGCGGCAGGGCCGGATCGAATCGCGATCCCGGCGGCGCTCGCGACGGCGTCGGTGCATCACCATCTCATCCGCCAAGGACTGCGGATGCAGACGGGGCTCGTCATCGAAACCGGCGAAGCGCGCGAGGTGCATCATTTCTGCGTGCTGGCGGGCTACGGCGCGGAAGCGGTCAACCCCTATCTTGCGTTCGAAACGATCGAGCAAATCCGGCGCCGCCGCAATCTTTCGCTCACCGCCTATGAGGTTCAGAAGAACTATATCAAGGCGATCGGCAAAGGCGTTCTCAAGGTCATGTCCAAAATGGGCATTTCGACCTATCAGAGCTATTGTGGCGCGCAGATTTTCGACGCGATCGGTCTGTCCTCGGCGTTTGTCGACAAATATTTCACCGGAACCGCCACCACGATCGAAGGTATCGGCCTTGGCGAAATCGCCGAGGAGACGGTGCGCCGTCATCGGGACGCCTATGGGGACAGCCCGATTTATCGGAACATGCTCGATGTCGGCGGCAACTATGGCTACCGTATTCGCGGCGAGGAACATGCCTGGACGCCGACCAGCGTGGCCAAGCTCCAGCACGCGGTGCGCGGCAATCTGTCCAAGGACTATGCCGAGTTTGCGGCGAGCATCAACGAGCAGAACGCGCGGCTGCTGACGATCCGCGGGTTGATGGAGCTCAAAAAGTCCGACCAGCCGCTCGATATCACCGAGGTCGAACCGGCGAGCGAGATCGTCAAGCGCTTCGCCACCGGCGCGATGAGCTACGGCTCGATCAGCTGGGAAGCGCACACTACGCTGGCAGTCGCCATGAACCGGATTGGCGGCAAGTCAAACACCGGCGAAGGCGGCGAGGACCCCAAGCGCTTCAAGCCGCTGGCCAATGGCGATTCGATGCGTTCGGCGATCAAGCAGGTGGCGTCCGGCCGCTTCGGCGTTACGGCCGAATATCTGGTGAATGCCGACGATATCCAGATCAAGATGGCGCAGGGCGCGAAGCCCGGCGAAGGCGGCCAGCTGCCCGGCGACAAGGTCGACAAGACGATCGGCGCGACCCGGCATTCGACGCCGGGGGTCGGCCTGATTTCGCCGCCGCCGCATCATGACATCTACTCGATCGAGGATCTGGCGCAGCTCATTCACGACCTCAAGAACGTCAATACCGGCGCGCGCATTTCGGTAAAGCTGGTGTCCGAGGTCGGTGTCGGTACGGTGGCGGCGGGCGTCAGCAAGGCGCGCGCGGACCATGTCACCATATCCGGCTATGAGGGCGGGACCGGCGCCTCGCCGCTGACGTCGCTCACGCATGCGGGAAGCCCGTGGGAGATCGGCCTGGCCGAGACCCAGCAGACGCTCTTGCTCAACGGCTTGCGGAGCCGGATTGCGGTGCAGGTCGATGGCGGGCTTCGCACCGGTCGCGACGTGGCGATCGGCGCGCTACTCGGCGCGGACGAATTCGGTTTCGCGACCGCCCCGCTGATCGCGGCGGGCTGCATCATGATGCGCAAATGCCATCTGAACACCTGTCCCGTCGGCGTCGCAACGCAGGATCCAGTCCTCCGCGCGCGCTTTACCGGCCAGCCCGAGCATGTGATCAACTATTTCTTCTTCGTGGCCGAGGAGCTTCGCCAGATCATGGCGGAGATGGGCTTCCGCACGCTCGATGAGATGATTGGCCGCGTCGACCGCATCAATATGCGCGGCGCGATCGATCACTGGAAGGCACGCGGCGTCGATCTGTCACGGATCCTCTACCAGGCGCCGGTCGCGCCAGGCACGTCGCTCCGCAGGAGCGACGCGCAGGACCATGGCTTGGACGCGGCGCTCGACAATGAGCTGATCGCGGCGGCGCGTCCTGCGATCGAGAAGGGCGAAACGGTCCGGATCGAACGCGAGGTCCGTAACGTCAACCGGACGGTCGGCGCGATGCTCTCCGGCGAAGTCGCCAAGGCGCACGGCCATCGCGGGCTGCCGGACAACAGCATCGTCATTCGCCTCAGCGGCGTGGCCGGGCAGAGCTTCGGCGCCTTCCTCGCCCACGGCATCACGCTGGAACTGACCGGCGACGGCAATGACTATGTCGGCAAAGGGCTCTCGGGCGGCCGCGTCATCGTGCGTCAGCCGGCCAATGTCGATCGCAATCCGCTGGAAAATATCATCGTCGGCAATACCGTGCTCTACGGCGCGATCGCAGGCGAGGCCTATTTCCAGGGCGTCGCCGGCGAGCGCTTCGCGGTCCGCAATTCAGGCGCGATCGCGGTCGTCGAGGGTACCGGCGATCATGGCTGCGAATATATGACCGGCGGCGTGGTGGTCGTGCTCGGCAAAACCGGCCGCAATTTCGCGGCGGGCATGTCGGGCGGCGTGGCCTATGTTTACGATCCCGACGGGCAGTTCCGTACGCTCTGCAACCCCGCGATGGTTGATGTCGATCCGGTTTCGGCCGAGATCAATGCGGAGGACGGCGCGGGCCGGCCTTCGCAGCGGCCGAGCAATGTGCATGACAATGGCATGGGCGACATGCTGCGCCATGACGCGGAGCGATTGAAGATCCTGCTCCAGCGCCATCAGCTCCATACCGGCAGCGAGCAAGCCAAGGCGCTGCTCGATGACTGGGGCAATGCGCTTGGCCGCTTCGTAAAGGTCATGCCGCGCGATTATCGCCGCGCGCTGCAGCAGCTCGAGGCCGAGCGCCTCGCCGCTGCCGTCGCGGCCGAATAGGGGGATCATTGTGGGTAAGGTAACGGGCTTCCTCGAGATCGAACGGCGTGACCGGAGCTATGAAAAGCCCGAAGCGCGGCTGAGGACGTGGACCGAATTTCTCCGTCCGCTCGGCGGGAGCGACATCCGCGATCAGGCGGCGCGCTGCATGAATTGCGGCATCCCTTATTGCCACAATGGTTGTCCGGTGAACAACATCATCCCGGACTGGAACCATTTGGTCTATGAGGATGATTGGCGCAGCGCGCTCGAAGTGCTGCATTCGACCAATAATTTCCCGGAATTCACCGGCCGTGTCTGCCCCGCGCCCTGCGAGGCGGCCTGTACGCTCGACATCGACGATGCGCCCGTGACGATCAAAACGATCGAATGCCAGATCGTCGATCGCGGCTGGGCGGAAGGCTGGATCGTCCCACAGCCGCCCAAGGAAAAGAGCGGCAAGCGGGTGGCGGTCGTCGGATCCGGCCCGGCGGGGCTCGCCTGCGCGCAGCAGCTCGCGCGTGCCGGCCATGCCGTCACGGTGTTCGAGAAAAATGATCGTGTGGGCGGATTGCTCCGTTACGGCATTCCCGATTTCAAGATGGAGAAGCACCTCATCAACCGCCGCGCCCAGCAGATGGAAGCGGAGGGGGTCGAATTTCGTATCGGCACCGAAGTGGGCGTTGCCGTGACCGTCGCCACGCTCCGGCAGAATTTCGATGCGGTGGTGCTGGCGGGGGGCGCCGAACAGCCACGGCCGCTTGACATTCCGGGCTCGGAGCTTCCGGGCGTGCGCTTCGCGATGGAATTCCTGACGCAGCAGAACAAGCGCAATGCCGGTGACGACGAACTGCGTGCCGCGCCGCGCGGTTCGCTGACGGCGACGGGCAAGCATGTCGTCGTGATCGGCGGCGGCGATACCGGATCGGATTGCATCGGCACCTCGAACCGCCAGGGCGCGGCCTCGGTGACTCAGATCGAAATCATGCCCAAGCCGCCCGAAAAGGAAAATAAGGGCCTCACCTGGCCGGATTGGCCGATGAAGCTGCGTACTTCGTCGTCGCAGGAGGAAGGGTGCGAGCGCGACTGGTCCGTGATGACCAAGCGTTTCATCGGCATCGGCGGGAAACTCCGTGCGCTCGAATGTGCGCGGGTCGAATGGATTAACGGCCAGCCGCGCGAGATCGTCGGCAGCGAATTTCAGATCAAGGCCGATCTCGTGCTGCTCGCGATGGGCTTCCTCGGCCCGCGCCGGACCGGAATGATCGAGCAGTCCGGCGTCGCGCTCGATGCGCGCGGCAATGTCAAGGCTGATACCAGCGGCTACGCGTCCAGCGAGGATGGCGTTTTCACCTGCGGTGACATGCGGCGAGGACAGTCGCTGGTCGTATGGGCCATTCGCGAGGGCCGGCAATGCGCGCGTGCGATCGACCTGCACCTCATGGGGCAAAGCAATTTGCCGGCCTAAAGGCTCGACCGCGCCGCCCACGCACTTCGTCCTTCTGGCCGATATTATGTGCAAATCTCGCTCGACTTTCTTTCGGGATTGGCCGAAGTCCCTCCGGCAGGAAGGTTGGTTATGATCGAAGCGGAATGGTGGGACTATGACAGCCCGTCCGAAATGGCCGAGGCGGTCGCCGGCGATGTCGGCTTCATCGTCGAAAGCGCGCTCGATGCGCGGGGCGAGGCTTTGCTCGCGCTCCCCGGCGGCACCACGCCGGTTCCGATCTACGAGAAGCTGGCCAAGGCCAAACTCAACTGGAAGAAAGTAACGATCATCCCGACCGACGACCGGCTGGTGCCGGTGAACGATCCCTTGAGCAATATCGCGATGATCGCGCGGTATTTTTTGCCGCTGGGCGCGCGCGTGGTGCCGATCATCAGCGAGAGCGCGACCGATTACAAGGCCGCAGGAAACGCAGCCAATGCGCGGCTGGGCGATATCAAATGGCCGCCCGACCTCGTCTGGCTCGGCATGGGGCCAGACGGTCATGTCGCGTCGATCTTCCCCGGACCCGATCTCAATGACGCGATCGAGGCGCCGGCGAGCCGCCGCGCGATCGGCGTGATGCCGGATCCGATGCCAGAAAACGCCCCCGTGCCCCGCGTTACGTTGACGCGTTCGGCGATCCTGTCTGCGAGAACCCTGATCATCGTCGGCTCGGGCGACAGCAAGCGGGCGGTGCTGGAGGAGGCGCTGGAGCAAGGCAGCAAATCGCCGCTCCCGGTGGGACGCGTGCTCGCTGAATGCGAATTGCCAGTGGATATCCACTGGCTGAGCTAAGCGCCGCATCTTTGATGCCCGATCGGGCCGCGCCCGCGACGAGCGCTGCGCAGCGATTGAAGTCTATTTTCGGCGGATCGGTCGGCAACCTGGTCGAATGGTATGACTGGTATGTCTATTCGGCCTTCTCGCTCTATTTCGCTTCGGCCTTCTTCCCTGCGGGCGACCGTACCGCGCAGCTGCTGAACGCGGCTGCCATATTCGCAGTGGGCTTCGTCGTGCGGCCGATCGGGGGCTGGGTGATGGGCCGCTATGCCGACCGGCATGGCCGGAGGGCAGCGCTGACGCTCTCGGTGACGCTGATGTGCGCCGGATCGCTGCTGATCGCGCTGACGCCAGGCTATGCGGCGATTGGCGTACTATCGCCTGCGCTGCTCGTGATCGCGCGGATCGTGCAGGGGGTGAGCCTTGGCGGCGAATATGGCACCAGCGCGACCTATTTGAGCGAGATGGCGACGCGGGCGCATCGCGGCTTCTATTCCAGCTTTCAATATGTGACGCTGATCATGGGCCAGCTGATCGCGCTGGCGGTGCTGATCCTGCTCCAGCGCGTCTTCCTCACGCCCGAACAGCTTGAAAGCTGGGGGTGGCGCATTCCCTTCGCGATCGGCGGGCTGCTGGCGGTCGCGGCAGTATATTTGCGCCGTGGCATTGCCGAGACCCCCGCTTTCACCGATGCGTCCGAAGCCGGGAAGGGTGGCGTCGCGCATCTGGTCCGCGCGCATCCGCGCCAGGTCCTGGTGGTGACCGGCCTCACTTTGGGCGGCACGGTCGCCTTCTATACCTTCACCACCTATGCGCAGAAATTCCTGGTCAACACGTCGGGCTGGAGCAAGGATGACGCTACGCTGATCACCGCGCTGGCGCTGTTGGTCTTCATGCTGCTCCAGCCGCTTTTTGGCGCGCTTTCGGATCGCTGGGGCCGCAAGCCGCTGCTGATCGGGTTCGGGATCGGCGGCATGCTGCTGACCGTGCCGATTCTCGATCTGCTCGGGCGGACGAGCGATCTTACGCAAGGCTTCCTGCTCATGCTGGCCGCATTGATCATCGTGAGCGGCTATACCTCGATCAACGCGGTCGTGAAGGCGGAGCTGTTCCCGGCGGAGATCCGGGCCCTCGGCGTCGGGCTGCCTTATGCGGTCTCGGTGTCGTTGTTCGGCGGCACCGCGGAATATATCGCGCTATGGCTCAAGAGCATCGGCCATGAGCACTGGTTCTTCTGGTATGTGGCGGGCTGCTGCGCGGTCTCGCTCTGCGTCTATATCGCCATGCAGGATACAAGCCGCAATTCGCTCATCCAGGGCGACTGACGCACAGCGCGCCGCCCTGGGCAGAGCGTGACGATCAGCGGCAGCGTATATCGCTGTTCTGATCGACCGATTTTCCGGCCAGAGCGCCGAGCGTACCGCCGATCAGCGTTCCCGCCAGCCGGTTGTGGCCGCCGTCGATGACGTTTCCGAGAATGCCGCCAGCCGCAGCGCCGACGATCAGGCCGGTGGTGCCATCGCTGCGCTTGCAATAATAGCGGCCATCGGAACCGCGATAGACCTCATCGGAGGCCGCCAGCCGCCGCTCGCTGTAGCGTGGATCGTCGCGATAATAGCGCGCGGCGTCATAATCGGTCCGGTAGCGGCTGTAATCGCGGTCCCCGCCATTATAGCCATAGTCATTGTCGTTGCGGCGCCAGCGGATCTTCTGAGCCAGATTGTCGAGCCGCGCTTGCAGGCGGGCCGCCTCGCGATCGTTGAGGCGATGGCCCATATTGGCTGCGTCGCGACGGATGCTGTTGAGTTCGCGCTGCGAATCGCGCGCCTCGCGACGGTTGAGGCTGCCATCGGCGACACCGCGATCGATCCGCCGCTGCAGGAACCGAATGCGGTCGCGCGGGTCGATCGGCGCGCCGCGCCAGAAGGTGTCGCGATCCCAGCTTCCATTATAGCGCCCATTGTCCACGGGCTGCGCGATCGACGGGGTCAGGCCAGCGAGGGCGACCGCGGCGAGGCCGAATAGGATGGTTTTTCTCATTGTCTCTCTCCTGAGTCTCACAGCCGTGTCGCGGCTGTAACAACTCTAAAAACGCGCATGGGCGCGAGAGGTGCCAATGCTGCGGAGTCAGCGAGTCAGGCGCTTGGAAGCAGGAATGGCCAGCGGACGTCCGGTGATCAACGCGTCGCCGCCAAGCGTCTGATAAAGGCTGACAAGATTCTGGATCCGGGCCAGCCTGATGACAGTGAATGTCCGCCGGGCGGCGTAGAGCGAGCGCTCCGCATCCAGCGTGTTGAGATAGGGATCAATGCCTTCGCGATAGCGCGCGGTGCTGAGCGCGAGCGTGTCCGCAGCCGCCCGCTGCAGGTTGAGATCCGCAGCATATTCGCGCTCGATCGTGGCGCGGCGGGCGAGCGCGTCAGAAACCTCGCGGAAGGCAATTTGGATCGCGCGCTGATAATTGGCGAGGGCAAGATCGCGCTGCGCGTTGGCATAATGAAGACTGCCGATATTGCGCCCCGCGTCGAAGATCGGAAGTCCGGCCGAAGGCGTCGCCGACCAGGTAAAGGCGCCGTGGGTGAACAAAGTCGAAAGCGCGGTGCTGGCGAAGCCGACGGCCGACGTCAGCGAAATGGTCGGGAAAAAGGCGGCGCGCGCGGCGCCGATCCGCGCATTGGCGGCGCGGAGCTGATATTCGGCCTGCACGACGTCCGGCCGCCGAAGCAGGATCCGCGAATCGAGCCCGGCGGGCACTTCGCCAACGCCGCCTTCCAGTTGCTCGATCCCGGCCGGCAGCCTGGCCTCTTCAATCGGTGCGCCGACCAACCGTTCGAGGGCGTTGCGGTCCTGCATCACCGCGGTGGTCTGCGAAGCCTGGTCCGCCTGCGCCTGATCGCGCACGGTTTCGGCCTGGCGCAGGTCGGTGCGGGGGGCGACGCCGCCTTGCAGACGCGCGCGGGTCAGCGCGACGCTGCGCTCGGCGGTGCGTGCGGTATCTTCCGCAATCGCCAGCAAGGTGCGATCGGCTGCGAGCGTGTAATAGGCCTCGGCGATATTGGCGACCAGCGTCAGCCGGGCCGCAGCAAAGCCAGCCTCGGTGGCGAGATATTCGTTGAACGCGGCGTTGTTGAGGCTGCGCAGCCGCCCGAACAAGTCGATCTCGAACGAGGTGACGCCGAGGCTTGCGCTATAGCTGGTGTCGGTGCCGCCGCTGCTGGCGGAGGCACCGTTTTCCGCGCCGGTACCCAGCGTGCCGCCGGCAGTCGATCGGTGGACCGTGGATGATCGGCCACTGGCATCGATTTCTGGGAAGATCTCGGCTCGCGCCACATGATATTGCGCGCGCGCTGAGGCGATATTGGCGATGGCGACCCGAAGATCCTGCGCATTTTCGAGGCCCTGCGCGATGATCGCCTGAAGGTTGGGATCCTTGAAAATATCGCGGTAGGTGATCGCGGGCAGGGGCGTATCGGCGCCTTGCACAGCGGCCGCGTTGATCGGCCATTGCGCGGGAATGGCCGCTTGGGGCCGGTGATAGCTCGGCGCGAGCGTGCAACCGGCCAGCAGCCAAAGCGCAGAGGCGGCGGCAGCTATGCGCTTCATGCCGGTTGCTCCTGCAGCGGCGCTTCACGCCCGTGGAAGATGCGCCGCACGAGCACGAAGAACAGCGGCACGAAGAAGATCGCGAGCAGCGTCGCGGTCAGCATGCCGCCGATCACGGCCGTGCCGATCGCCACCCGGCTTTGTGCGCCTGCCCCCGTCGAGATGGCCAGCGGCAGCACGCCGAAGATGAATGCGAGGCTGGTCATGATGATCGGACGCAGGCGGATGCGCGCGGCCTCAAGTGCGGCCTCAGCTGGGCTCTTCCCATGTTTTTCGGCCTGTTCGGCAAATTCAACGATCAGGATCGCGTTCTTGGCGGAAAGGCCCATGGTGGTGAGCAGGCCCACCTGGAAATAGATATCGTTCTCAAGCCCCCGGATCGTCACCGCCAGCACCGCGCCGAGCAATCCGAGCGGGATGACCATGATGACGGCCAGCGGGACCGACCAGCTTTCGTAAAGCGCGGCGAGGCAAAGGAAGACGACCAGTAGCGACAGCGCATAGAGATAGGGCGCCTGCCCGCCCGAAAGCCGCTCCTGATAGGAAAGCCCGCTCCAGGCGACGGAGACGCCAGGCTGCTTTGCGGCAATCTCGGATATCCTCTGCATCGCATCGCCCGAGCTTTTTCCTTCGGCGGCCTGCCCCTGGACCTCATAGGAGGGAAGGCCGTTAAAGCGAGTGAGCGTTATCGGCGCCCGGCTCCAGCGCGCGGTCGCGAAGGCGGAGAAGGGCGCCATGCTGCCCGTGGTCGAGCGCACATACCAGGCGCCGAGATCCTCCGGCCGGCTGCGATAGGGCGCGTCACCCTGCACATAGACGCGCTTCACGCGCCCGCGATCGACGAAATCATTGACGTAGGTGCCACCCCAGGCGGTCGACAGGCTGGCATCGGCCTGCTGCGCATTGACGCCGAGCATGCCGAGCCTGCTATCATCCATATTGACGGAAAGGGTTGGCGAATCCTCCAGGCTGTTCTGGCGCACGCCAGCGAGAACGGGATCGTTGCGCGCAGCAGCGAGGATCGCATCCCGCCGGGCCTTGAATTCGCTGCGGCTGAGCCCGCCGCTGTTGAGCAATTCCATGGTGAAGCCCGAGGATTGCCCCAAGCCGCGCACCGGCGGGGGATTGAGCGCGTAGAATTCGGCATCGCGAAGCTGGTCGCCAACCGCCTTCGACGCCCGTGCGGTGATCGCCTGGGCGCTGTTTTCAGCGCCCTTGCGCTGATCCCAAGGCTTGAACGCGATGAAGCCGCGGGCGGCATTCTGCCCCTGGCCGGCCTGACTCGCTCCAAGAATGGTGTAGACGCCCCCGACATTGGCGTGTTCGTTTTTCAAGAAATAGCGTTCGATGGTCTTCGCCGCGGCCAGCGTTCGCGCTTGCGTCGCACCGGGCGGCAAGGTGAATTGAAGCTGGGCAAAGCCCTGGTCTTCGGTCGGCAGAAAGCTGCTCGGCAGGCGAAAGAACAGGAAAACGAGCGCTCCAATCAGCAGTGCGAACAGGATCATGGCCAGGCGGACATGGTTAAAAAGCCCGGCCACTCTTTCGCGATACCGATCGGATAGTTGGGCGAACCAGCTATTGAAGCGATCGCCATATTCGTGCGCGCGCGCAACCAGCCGACTGCCATGAACCGTGCCGTCTTGTTCGGGACGCTTGAGCAGGGTCGCCGCCAACGCGGGAGACAGGATCAACGCAACCATCACCGACAAGGCCATCGAGGAAACGATCGTGATCGAAAACTGCCGGTAAATCACGCCAGTGGAGCCGCCGAAAAAGGCCATCGGCAGGAACACCGCCGAGAGCACCAGGGCGATTGCGATCAGCGCCGTGTTGAGCTCGCGCATCGAGCGGATGGTGGCGTCGCGCGGGCTGATGTCGGGATCCTCGTCCATCACCCGCTCGACATTCTCCACCACGACGATCGCGTCATCCACCAGCAGGCCGATCGCCAGCACCATTCCAAACAGCGTCAGCGTGTTGATCGAAAAGCCGGCCGCCGCGAGCACACCGAATGTTCCGAGCAGCACCACGGGCACCGCGATCGCGGGAATGAGCGTGGCACGCCAGCTTTGCAGGAACAGGAACATGACGAGGACGACCAGGATGATCGCCTCCACCAGCGTCACGACCACGTCATGAACCGAAAGCTTGATGAACGCCGTTGAATCGAGCGGGAACGTATAGTGCAGCCCCGGCGGGAAAGAATTGGCATGCTGGGCCATGAAATCGCGGACCTCGCGCGATGTCTCGAGCGCGTCGGCGCCAGGAGCCAGCTGAATGCCAATACCAGCAGCGGGATGGCCGTTGAACCTGCTCGTTGCGATATAGTTTTCGCTGCCCAGTTCGACGCGCGCGACATCCTTCAGGCGCACCTGCGAGCCGTCCGGCTGCGTTTTGACCAGAATATTGCGGAACTGATCGACGTTGGTCAGCCGCGAGCGGCTGGTGACGATCGCACTGAGCATCTGCGCGTCCGGAGACGGCTGAGCCCCGATCTGGCCCGCTGCGATCTGAGCGTTTTGCGCCTGAATTGCAGCCGTGACGTCGCTCGGCATCAGCTGGAAGCTGGCGAGTTTGTAAGGATCGAGCCAGATCCGCATCGCATATTGCGACCCGAACACGTTGAAATCGCCGACACCGGGAAGCCGGCCCAACGGGTCCTGCAAGTTGGAAACGAAGAAATCGCCGATATCGTTGGCCGACATGCGATCGGTCTCGTCGTAAACGGAAACCACCATCAGGAAATCGGCGTTGGATTTGGTGACGACCAGTCCCTGCTGCTGGACCTGCTGGGGCAGCCTGGGCAGGGCCTGCTGCACCTTGTTCTGAACCTGCACCTGCGCGATATCGGGATCGGTGCCTTTGTCGAACGTAACGGTGATCGCCACCTGGCCGGACGAATTGGACGTGGACTGAAAATAAATGAGCTTGTCGAGCCCCGTCAGTTGCTGCTCGATGATCTGGGTGACGCTGCTTTCCAGCGTTTCCGCCGACGCGCCCGGATAGGTCGCCCGGATATTGACCGCGGGCGGCGCGATATCCGGATATTGCTGGACCGGCAGCGAAAGAATGCCGCCAATGCCGAGCAGCATGACGACGATCGCGACCACCCAGGCGAAAATCGGGCGATCAATGAAGATGCGCGACAGCATTGCTTAGCCGTTTGTACCCGTCTGACCGTTACTCGGTTGCGATGCTCTTTGTTCGTTCGAGCCATGCTCCTTCGCTTGGGAAAGCGACCCGGACCCCGCCGGCACCGGCCTGATCGCCTGGCCCGGCTGGATGCGACCCAGCCCCTCGGTGATCACTTTGTCGCCCGCAGCGAGGCCGCTGGTCACCAGCCATTGATCGCCGACCGTCTGTGGCGCCGTGACGGCTCGCTGAACCGCTTTGTTCCCCGGCCCCACGATCAAGACCGTTGCGTCACCCTTCGGGTTACGGGAAACCCCTTGCTGCGGAACCAGAATGCCGTTCGGCCGCGTCGCCTGGGAAAAGCGCGCGCGTACATACATGCCCGGCAGGAGCACCCCGGAAGGATTGGAGAAGCGCGCCCGTAGCGTGACCGTGCCCGTATTGGGATCGACCATCGCTTCGGAAAATTCGAGCTGGCCCTTTTGCGGATACAGACTGCCATCCTCCAGCACCAGTTCGACCGCCGTCGAGGACGGCACGGCGCCGCCGCTGCCAAGCGATTTCCTGAGCGCCAGCAGCTCCGCGCTCGATTGCTGAATATCGACATAGATCGGATCGAGCCGCTGGATCGTGGTGAGCGGATCTGTCTGGCCCGATGTGACCAGCGCGCCGGTGGTGAACAGCGATCGCCCGATCCTGCCGGTGATGGGCGCTGGAACGCGCGTGAAATTGAGATTGATCCGAGCCGTTTCCAGCGCCGCCTGATTCTGGGCTACGCTGGCGGACGCCTGCTTGGCGGCAGCGGCGGCGTTCGTATAGTCCTGCTTGCTAACGGCTTCGATCGCCGCGAGCGGCTTGTAGCGTTCGGCTAGAGCGGCAGCCGATTCACGCTGGGCCTGCGCATTGGCCAAATTGGCGCCCGCCTGATTGACGGCGGCCCGGTAAAGCCGCGGATCGATCTGATAGAGCGTCTGGCCGGCATGAACCAGGCTGCCTTCCTTGAACAAGCGCGCCTCGATCAAGCCTGAAACCTGCGGACGAACCTCCGATGTTTCATAGGCCGAGGTGCGCCCCGAAAGCTCGGTCACGAGCGGCACCGCCTGGGCCTTGACCATGACGTAGCCGGCTTCGGGCGGCGGCTTTTGGGGCACCTCCTGCTTGCTACATGCGGCCAGCAGGAGAATTGCTGTCGCCGTATATAGGCGCCACGGACGGGAACTGATTTTGTTGGTAACTGGCAACAGCTTCGGTTGGTCGAGACGAGTCGCCATTCATCAATAACCTTGATGCCGCCGTGAACGACGTGCGGCGCAACTGATTCCCCCGCGGCGCGTCCATAATGACGTTAATGATTTTGTCTAACCGAAAACTTCAGAATCATTCGCAGCGCGCATTTTGCGCCAAGCCCCCCAAGGCCGAACACAGCGTCGCGATCTCGCTTTCGGCCTGGTCCCACGAGACCACGAAGCGGGCAACGCCCTCGCCCCAAGCATAGAATTGGAAACCTTGTGCGCGAAGGTGCGCGGCTTCCGCTGCCGACAGGCACAGGAAAATTTCGTTGGCTTCCACCGGATAGGCCAATCGGCCGGTCGCTGCCGCGGCGATCCGCTGAGCGCCTTCATTGGCGGTGCGGGCGTTGGAAAGCCAGCGATCGTCTTCGAGCAGCGCAAGCAGCTGCGCCGCCTGAAACCTGCCCTTTGAGGAGAGGTGGCCGCTCCGTTTGCGGCGGATGCGAAGCTCGTCGGCCAGCTCTTTGCGAAAGCAGATCAGCGCCTCGGCGTTCATGCCGCCATTTTTGATGAAGCCAAAGCTCATCAGGTCCACGCCCGCGCGCCATGTCAGATCCGCCGGATGACAGCCGAGCTGCGCCACCGCATTGGCAAAACGCGCGCCGTCGAGATGGTAGCCAAGCTTATGCGATCGGGCGAGTTCGCCGATCGCGGCGGTCTCCATTGGGGTATAGACGCAACCGAGCTCGGTTGCGTTGGTGATCGAGAGCGCGGCGGGCTGAACCCGGTGCACATCCTTTACGATTCGCGCGATACGCTCTTCAACGGCATCGCAACTGAGCTTGGCGCCGGAGCCAGCCACCGTGATCAGCTTGGCGCCATGCGCGAAAAACCCAGGCGCGCCAGCCTCATCGTTCTCGATATGCGCATCTTCATGGCAGAGGATGCCGCCATAAGGCGGGCATAAAGCCGAAAGCGCGAGGCTGTTTGCCGCCGTGCCGGTCGTCACCCACAGCGCGGCCACGGGCGTTTCGAACAACGCGGAAAACGCGCTGTCGAGCGCCTGGCTGAGCGCATCGCCGTCATAGCCGCGGTCGGGCGCGTTCGCGGCTGCGACCGCCGCAAGGACTTCGGGACAGACGGATGCTGAATTGTCCGAAAGGAAGCGCATGACGCCGGTTGGCATGATCGCGCCCGGCGGGTCAATGATGTGAAAAAGTCATTAACTATTCATCTAGGCTCCATTAGGCGCGGCTCGATGATCTTGCCCACGCCGATGACCCGACGCGAGCATTTCGCTTCCCTTGCCGCTCTGGCTCTCCTCGCTCCCGCATCGGCGCGGGCGGCGGCCGGCGGCCGTGCAGAGCCGTTTTCCTGGGAAATCTTGGTGGCGCGCGCGCAGGCGCTGGCCCGCCGGCCCTATGAGCCGGTCGAGGCGCGACAGCATGCGCATGGCGTCGATTATGATTCGCTGGGGCAGATCGCCTACCGGGCCGACAAGACTTTGTGGCCAAGCACCACCGCCAATAGCAGCGTCCGCTTCTTTCCACTTTCGCGCTATGCGCAGGTGCCGGTCGAGATCGCGACGGTGCAAGGGGGGAAGGCGACGCCCTTCCGCTACGATCCGCTGCTGTTTGACGCGAAGTCGGCTGAGATGCGCGCCTTGCTTGCCAAGAGTGACGGCTTTGCGGGCTTTCGCGCGCTCAATCCCAGCGGCGTGGGCGATTGGCTCGCCTTTCAGGGCGCGAGCTATTTTCGTTCCTCGGGCGTGCTCAACCAATATGGGCTTTCGGCGCGCGGGCTCGCGATCGATACCAGCGTACCCGGCGTTTCGGAGGAATTTCCGGTCTTCACCCATTTCTGGCTCGAGCAGGGGCCGGAGGATAGCCTCATCGTCTATGCGTTGCTCGACAGTGCCAGCGTCACCGGCGCCTATCGCTTCGTGAACCGCAAGAACGCGCGGGCGGTGACCCAGGATATCACGCTCGCTCTGTTCCCGCGCAAGGCGATCGCTCAACTCGGTATCGCGCCGCTGACCAGCATGTTCTGGTATGGCGAAGGCAATCGTCCGCAAGCGACCGACTGGCGCCCCGAAGTCCATGATTCGGACGGTCTCGCACTGCTGACGGGCAGGGGCGAGCGTCTCTGGCGGCCGCTCGCCAACCCGCCGCACCCCACCACCAACAGCTTCAGCGATCATAATCCCAAGGGCTTCGGCCTGCTCCAGCGCGATCGCAGCTTCGATCATTATGAGGATGACGGCGTATTCTACGAGAAGCGGCCGAGCCTCTGGGTCGAGCCGCGCGGCGATTGGGGCGATGGCGCGGTCGTGCTGTTCGAGCTGCCGACCGACAAGGAATATGAAGATAATATCGTTGCCTTCTGGTCCCCGGCGGCTCCGGCGCGGGCCGGGCAGCGGCTCGATTACGCCTATCGGCTCAACTGGATCGCGGACGAACCGCAGCCGCGCGCGGTCGCCCGCGCCACCGATGTGTGGCAGGGCGCGGCTGGCCGGCCCGGGCATGATCCGATCCCGCATGCGCGCAAGCTCGTGATCGATTTCGCGGGCGATGATCTTGATCGCTATGCGCGCGGCCAAGTCGATCCAGTGATCGAAATTGCGCGCGGGACATTGATCGAAGCGCACGCCTATCCGGTCGCAGGGGCGAAAGGTCGTTGGCGGCTAACCGCCGACGTTGGTCGCGGCCGCGACGAATCGAGTGATTTGCGCGTCTTCCTGAAAGCGGGATCGACTGCGCTGACTGAAACCGTCCTCTATCAAGTTCACTGGAATCATGATTAACGTGGAAGAGGGCCAAGACGAAGGGCGCGGGGTTCGTCTCAACAGAGCGAATACCGGAATCGATCAGAACTTCGATGCTGCCGGGGGAGGACATCGAGACCATGACCAAGGGAATTCGCAATGTATCGTCCCCTGACTTCCACTTCGGTTCCCGCCACTCAGGACTTTGATCAACGCGATCGTTGCTGCACCGATCTGCCGGCCGAGAGCCCGCTGGCGATGCCGACGCAGGATTTGTCCGTAGCGCCGGATCATGGCCGGGCGCCGTTGCCGGATCTGATCTTCGGCCGCCGGATGTTCCTGATCGGCACATGCCTGTTGATCGGCCTGCTGGGCGCGCAGGAAATGGCGCGGCCGATGGCGGAGGATGGGATCAGCCTGTGGGATGCGCTGCTCGCCACATTGTTTTTCGGCCTGTTCGCCTGGATCGCGTTCGGCTTTCTTAACGCGGTCGCGGGCTTCGTCTCGCTGATGACTGCCGGGCCGCGCCTGCCGCGCTGGCTGGCGCATCCGCGCATGCCGAGCCGGCGCACCGCCATTCTCATTCCGATCTATAACGAGGCGGTCGAGCCTCTGTTCGAGCGGCTCCGCACCATGGCCGATTCGGTCGAGGCGACCGGTATCGCCCCGATCTTCGACATGTTCATCCTCAGCGATTCCGCCGCCACGGCCGAGCCTGCCGAGCGTGCGGCGTTCCGGAAGCTGCGCGATCGCGCCGCGATGGCGGTCTATTACCGTCGCCGCCCGCAGAACATTGCGCGCAAACCGGGCAATCTCGCCGAATGGGTGACGCGCTTCGGCGGCGCTTACGAGCATATGGTGGTGCTCGATGCGGATAGCCTGATGACCGGCGTCGCGCTCGCCCGGCTCGCCGCGACAATGGAGGCCGATCCGCGCATTGGCCTGCTGCAGACGATCCCGGCGATCCACAAGGCGCGAACCGCCTTCGCGCGTTGGCAGCAATTCGCCTCGGCCGCCTATGGCCCCGTGGCGAGCGCCGGGCTGCAATGGTGGTCGGGCTCGGAAGCGACCTTCTGGGGGCATAATGCGATCGTGCGCACCCGCGCCTTTGCCGAAAGCTGTGGCCTGCCCAAGCTTCCGGGCAAGGAGCCGTTCGGCGGCCATGTAATGAGCCACGATATGGTCGAGGCCGCACTACTGCGCCGTCATGGCTGGGCGGTCCACATGATCAGCCTGCCTGACGGCAGCTATGAGGAATTCCCCCCGACGCTACCTGATTTCGCGGTGCGCGACCGGCGCTGGTGCCAGGGCAATCTCCAGCATCTCCGCCTGCTCGGCTCGGCCGGCTTCCATTGGGTGAACCGGCTGCAATTGCTGATGGGGGCTTCCGCCTATCTCACTTCGCCGCTGTGGCTGATGCTGCTTTTCGCGGGGCTGATCGAGCCGTTCCGCGCCAGCCTGATCCATTGGACCTTGCCGTCGGGCTGGCTGCTGCTGCTCACCATGACGCTGCTGCTGGGTCCGAAGCTGCTTGCCGTCGCGTGGCTGACGGTCAACGACAGGCTGCGCGATGATCTGGGCGGCGCCCGGTCCGTCGCGTGGAGCATCCTGATCGAGATTCCGATTTCGGTCCTGGTCGCGCCGATCATGATGATGACGCAGACGATGGCGATCGTCGACATCGTTCGCGGCCGGCCGAGCGGCTGGTCGCCGCAGACGCGACAGGCCGATGGCATCGCGTTCGTGCAGGCGTGGGAACGCTATCGTTGGCATGTGGCGCTGGGCGCTGTGTTCGGCCTCGCGATCCTGATGGGAATTGAAGGCGCGCTGTGGACGCTTCCGGTCGCGACGGGGCTCATGCTGTCGCCCTGGATCGCGATGATCGGCGCGCGTGTCGATTTGGGAGACCGGCTTGCCGCATGGGGGCTGTTCCTCTCGCCCGGCGATCGACAAAGCCGCCGCACACGCAATACGCCCTCGGTACTGGACGCGTGGCAGCCGATTTTTCACCCATTAGCTGAACGTCAACTTCCGGGGGGCTAAACCAACTTCCGGGGGTTGAGATGCTGATTTTCCTGACGGTCATGTTGCGCGCAGCGGCGGTGCAAGCGCCTGCGCCGCCTTTGCCCGAGCCGGAACTCCTGCCGCCTCCGCCGCCGCCGGTTCCCATCGTCGATCTGCCGGCGGTGCCGTTGCCGCTCCCGTTCATCAACCTGCCCCCGCCGCCGACCGAGCTGCCGCGATCGATCAGGGATCTAGCCGAAGCGGCGTTCCAGGCGGGTGACCAGGCTGCGCTGACGGCATTGTTCAAGCTCGCGCGGAAGACCAATCCGCAAGCGGTCCGCCAGATCGAGGCGCTCGAGGCCGAAATGACCGCGCGGCAAGCCGAAAAAATGGCAGAGGCGGCGCGTCAGCGGGCCGATGCCTTGGCTGCTGCTTCGTTGCTCGATTATTGGAAGGGTGAGATCGAACTCGGGGGGTCGCGGTCGACCGGCAATACCAACACGATCGCGATCTACGGCTCGGTTGGCCTCGACCGTGAAGGGCTGCGCTGGACGCATGCGATCAAGGGCCGCGCCGATTTCCAGCGTTCCAACGGCACCACCACCGCCGATCGCTATCGGCTGAGCTGGCAGCCGAGCTACAAGGTCAACGACAAGATGTTCGTCTATGGGCTCGGCCAATATGAGCGCGATCGCTTTCTCGGCTTCAACAGCCGCTTCACCGCGGGCACGGGTATCGGCTTCACCGTCATCTCGAATGCCAGCACCAAGCTCAGCCTGCAGGGTGGCCCCGCGGCGCGCTATACCGATCGCGTCGACGAAGGCGGCCGCACCACCGCCGCGGGCAATGCGAGCCTGCTGCTGCGCTGGAAGATCAGCCCGACGCTGAGTTTGGCGCAGGATGCGTCGGTCTATCTCGAATCAGGGGACACCAACGCTCAATCGACCACATCGTTGGACACGAGGCTGATCGGGCGGCTCAAGGCGCGCTTTTCCTATGATGTGCAATATGAAGACCGGAAGCTTACCGGCCATGAACCGCTCGACACCACCAGCCGCGCGACGCTGGTCTACAGTTTCTGAGCGAGCGTCTTCGCGCCGGCAAAAACCGAATGTCGTCGTCGATGATCAGGAAGATTCCGGCTTTCTGCCGGAATGGACAGGCTCAGCCCTGGCGCGCCTTGAAGCGGCGGTTGGTCTTGTTGATCACATAGGTGCGGCCACGCCGACGGATCACGCGATTGTCGCGATGACGCCCCTTGAGCGATTTGAGCGAGTTGCGGATCTTCATGGCTTCGAACGCCTGCCTTGTCTAATTTATGCGCGAAAAATGAGGCGCCCCCCTATGCAAAGCCCCACGCGAAGTCAAGTCGATCGCGCATCGTTCAGCACGAATGCAGCACTTGGCCGATAGCTGCGTTCATGCACATATGCCTGATCATGGGCAGCGGAGAGAGATCATGAAGCTCAGGGCAACCTCAGTCTTGTTCGGCGCGATGGCACTCCTCGCGGGATGCGCCGCGCAGACGCCAGTTGCCGAAGTCACCCGCTTTCATCTTAGTCAACCGATTGCGCCGGGCAGCATCGCGATCGAGCCGCGCGATCCCGCGCAAGGCGCCAGCCTCGAATTCCAGAGCTACGCCGGATCGATCGGGCGGGAGCTCAAGGCGCGCGGCTTCAGCATTGCGCCCGACCTTCCCCGCTCCGACCTGGTCGCACTGGTCGATGTCGAGCGCGAGACGCGGCAGACCGGTCCGGCGCGTTCGGCCTTCAGTATCGGCCTTGGCGGCGGCAGCTTCGGCGGCGGCGGCGGCGTGGGTGGGGGCATCAGTTTCCCGGTCGGCAAGAAGACGGTGCCGGAAGCCACCCGCACCGGCCTGTTCGTCCAGCTCAAGCGGCGCGCGGACGGTTCGGTGATCTGGGAAGGCCGCGCGCAGCTGGAAGCCCGCAACGGCACCCCCTATGCCGCGCCGGCGGCAGCGGTGGACAGGCTCGCTGCGGCCATGTTCAAGGACTTTCCTGGCGAGTCCGGCCGCACTATCACCGTAAAATGACGATCAGCATCACGAGCGGTTTCGATAGCGGCAATATCGAGCTTCTATCGATCGACGGCGATTCGGCCGAACTGGCTATCCGGCGCGACAAGGATTCGGAATTCTACCAATGGTTCCATTTCCGCGTCGCCGGCGCGCGTGGCCGGCCGCTTACGCTGCGCATCGTCAATTGCGGCGGATCCGCCTATCCCGACGGCTGGCCCAATTATCGCGCGCGCGTCAGTACGGACCGGGTTGATTGGCGGCAGGCTGACACGAGCTATGCCGATGGCGCACTCACGATCCGGCACACGCCCGCGGCGGATGCCGTCTGGTTCGCTTATTTCGCGCCTTATTCGATAGAGCGGCACCATGATCTCGTCGCGCGCGTCGCCGGCAAGCCGGGCGTTGCGCAGATCGAACTTGGCCGGACGCTGGACGGGCAGCCGATCGATTGTCTTCAGATTGGAACCGGCGCGAAGCAGGTGTGGCTCTATGCGCGCCAGCATCCGGGCGAGACCATGGCCGAATGGTGGGCAGAAGGCGCGCTCGAGATGTTGATCGATCCGGCAGATGCGGTGGCAGCCGGTCTGCGCAGGCAAGCGACATTCCATATCGTGCCCAACATGAATCCGGATGGATCGCGCCTTGGCCATTTGCGG